>ODAI011374618.1_pt1 | contig 23458 bp, 14 predicted proteins | sample 1539321 | NCBI WGS metagenome assembly ODAI01 (sample SAMN02144231, study PRJEB22623) | gut metagenome | biome: sheep rumen | host: Ovis aries | place: New Zealand | reverse complement strand
GCATCGATATCCTTGTCAACAATGCAGGTATCACGAAGGACACTGCGCTGAAGCGCATGACCGAGGAACAATGGGATGCCGTCATCAACGTGAACCTCAAGTCGGTGTTCAACTTCACCAAGGCTGTGCAGCCCGTCATGTGGAAGCAGGCTGGCGGCAGTGTCATCAACATGAGCTCGGTGGTGGGCGTTTCGGGCAATGCCAACCAGTGCAACTACAGTGCTTCCAAGGCCGGCATCATCGGCTTCACGAAGAGCGCGGCCAAGGAGATGGGTGTGCGTGGCATCCGCCACAACGCCATCGCCCCTGGCTTCATCATCACCGCCATGACCGATGCCTTGCCTGAGGATGTCCGTAAGGCTTGGGAGAGCCAGATTCCGCTGCGTCGTGGCGGCACGCCCGAGGATGTGGCCAACGTGGCCCTCTTCCTCGCCAGCGACCTGTCGTCGTATGTGACGGGCCAGGTGATTCACTGCTGCGGCGGGATGAATTGCTGATTTTTTTGACACGGGACGCGAGACTTCGGGACGCGGGACGGCCTGTCGGGGCAGCCTACTGGGGATAGCCTACCGGTGTGCTGCCGTAGGCCGCGACCTACGGTTAAGGAAGTTGCGTCTTTCAGACGCGGACTGCTACCCGAAGACCATACTTGAAAACGATAGCAGAAGGGAAGCCTCGCCAAACGGTGGGGCTTTTTTGGCTTATAATCTGCTCAATTTGGGTAAAAAACAGCAAATTGAGCAGATTATAAGTATATAGGGATAGTTTTACTGCAAAAGATTACTTTTCGTTCAGTTTGATTTGGTTGTAAATCGTTCTATCTATTTTGAGTATTTTTTTCCAATCATTAGGCTTAACTTTCAACTGTATGTTCTGATTCTCCATTCCATAAAAAGACAACACAGGTGGTTCGTCTGAATGTATTTTGTGTAGCTCTTTTCGGGTAAAAATGATGAAGAACCTACAATCCCATTTGTTTCTGTTTTGTTCAGTGAATAAATGGGTCACATTCTTGCCTATAATGGTATCTTTATTCATAAACACAATAGAATCAACCTTAAACGCTTGTTTATTTGAAAAGGTTATTCCTACGCTAATAGTGTCATTGTGCGGTCTTATGGTTTGGTCGAAATAGCAGGCATAATTGCAGGATTGGGATAGTTTCAACGGCTTGATGAAATATAACATTCCACCTTCAACGTTTCTTGAGACATAGCTTTTTTGGATATTTTGCCCTGACAAGCAAACTGAGCACAATAATAGAAACAGGGTTGTTATTTTTTGTCTTTTGTTCCTCATGATAAGTTTTAAATAAAAGAGGCCATCTGTAACAGACAGCCCCTCTCTTATGATAATAATTCAGACTCTATTCTCCGTAAACGATAGTTTGATAGGAAGAACTGATTACGCCTCCAAGAATGGAGGTAGTTTTCACATCAACAGCACTAATTTTGGTGATTCCGCCATTTTTCGCAGCTGCGTTGATTCCACCATCGCCCGTGGTTATTAAACCACCGAAAACAGCAGTGTGGCGGGAAATACCAACTTTCATGTTGTTGTTGTGCGAATTTGAAGTGACAGCAAGAGGAGCTGTCGAGGTGCAACTGGATGCAAACACTGTGATGAGTGCAACACCTAAGAAAAAGAATAATTTTTTCATTTTTTTGATTTTTATGTGAGACTTTAGTTCTAAATATTGTATGTCGCAAAAATACCCACAATCCTCTAACCCTCAACATTTTCCACCTAACTCATTTTACCAATAAAACTGAAAGATTTTACCACAAAACCACAACCATTATTTCGTTTTCCCTGCCTCCAAATACGCCGAACATTCCTTGAAGAAATCATAATCCAATGCCTTGCAAATCTCGAAAAGCAAGGGCATGGAAATCCATTGCGAGCGATAGGCTTTGTAGATGTTTTCGGGGGTGCAGTGTACTTGTTTGGCGAGCCAAGTGGCTGTGCGGCCTTGGCGGGCAAGTTCGGCTTTGAGAAGCTGGCCTATGTGGAAGTCGTTAGGGTCTTGTGGCGTGTTAGTATTCATGGCGTTGGACGTTTGGTAGGACTTCCGCCCTTGCCTGCAAGCCATGAAGAAAGGCGCTCACCTTTCGTTTCATTGCTTATTAACTTGGAAGGCTCTGGTAAACCAATGCGGTAATAAGCACGAAAAAGCTTGCGCCATAAAACGCAAACTTTCCGCTTGCTTATTCTCCCGCAAAAATTTACCAGATTTTTCCAAGTGAGAACAAGAGCGTAAAGCTCAATGGTTATGTTATGTTAGGATGGTTTGTTTGTCTTTGCTTTAATTTGTTGTTTTATAGTTTGTTATTCAATTATCTCTCTTGCCCATTCAGGCAGTTGCCTTTCCACTCCCATTAGGTCCTGCAATAACAATCAATACTGGCTTTTTGTGCTTTGTTTCCATCAGTTGCTTCCGTATTGCTGTTGGTACATTTCTCTTATTTCATTGAAATAGCGCTCAATGGCAATGTCGTATTTTTCCCGTGCCTCTTCCGCCACTTCCCGCATGATGTAAGCCAACATCTCGTCTGTCGGTTCTTCCAACGAAGTCAATCTGTAGGCGTTGATTTCTTTCTCTGACATGGTTTCGCTTTTAATCTGAAGGCAAAAATAGGAATATTTTTTGAAACGTGGATGCGAACAAATCTATTTCTTATTAAACGCCTCCAAAACCTTCGCCGAATAGGTCTTTGAAACCGGCACCGATTCTAATCCCTCGCGCTCAAAGTCGATGACGAAGCCGTCGGCCTCGTTGTGCAATACGCTCACCTTGCTGATATTGACGATATAGGAACGGTGGCAGCGCATCAAACTGCTGGAATCCAAACAGTTGTCCTCGATGGTCTTCATCTTGCAGCGCAACATATAGCTCGCAATGTTGCCACTACGTTGGTAAAACACGTTGATGTAGTTGTCCTCGGCCTTGATGTAGTAGAGGTTGTCGAGCTTCACGCTCAGCTTCAGGTTGCCGTTGTTGTCCATCAGGTTGATGATTTCGGTGTGCTCGGGCAAGGCTTCGTTGTCCGATTCCACGAGGTCGCTCTTGGTGAGCATCAGGCGCTGTTGGGTGTCCTTGAGGAGCATCACCAAGTCGACGATGCTGTAGGGCACGGCCAAGGCAATGAAGGTGATGAGCAGGCTCTTGGCGAAGATGTAGACAAAACTGTAGTCTGTTGCCTGTATGTGAAAATATGAAATGCAAGCATGATAGGTGGCAATCAGCACGATTTCGAGGAAAAGCCAAAGGAGGTAGAGCCACATCGGGAAGTGCCGTAATTTCTTGACGGCGAAGGTCATCAGCACGCGGCTGCAAGCCAGGAAAAACGTGCCCGTGCCAACAAAGGCCACCGTGTTGAGGAAGTGGCTGTGGGTGCCGAGTTGGAACCACGAGGTGTCGGAGAAGGGCGTGTAGGCGGTCAGAAACACCAAAGCGAACAGTGTCGAGATAATCACATTGAGCGACTGCCCGACAGGTTCTGTCAGGCATTCAGGCGTTTGCGTTATCAGTCGTTTTGGGAATTTCATCGCTTCTTTCTTCAAAATTCGCGGCAAAGATACAAAAAAAACATTCGGAATGGAAAACTACAGATTGTGCGGATTGGACAAATTGGGTTTTAAATGTGGCAGCCAAGGTTGAGGATGGATACGGGTTGAGGAGACAAAAAGTTCATGCAAGATTTGCATCCGACTTCAAAACCTCCCAAACCAAACTGCCTTCAAAGCCCTTCTGCATAGCGTATGCGGCCAATTTGCGTTTTTTCTCGAAATCGTTTTCAGCTTTCACGGTCTTGGCTTTTGTCCTCAAGATGTCGATAAGACGCTGGCGGTAGACTTCTTCGTCGGTTTGCCCAAGGGCTTCGTCGATAATCTCTTTGCCGATGCCTTTCTGCATGAGATGGAAGCGGATCTTGTTCACGCCCCAGCCGCTCTGGTTGAGCTTGCCGCGCACGAAACTCCGCGCAAACCGCTCGTCGTTTACGAAACGGTTGTCCAACAGATAGGCCATGATCTCGTCTTTCGATTCTCGCGTGATGTCGTAGGTTTTCAGCTTGTCGCGCACGTCCTTCACGCAACGCTCCTGATAGGCGCAGTATTTGGCCATCTTGTCCAGCGCCTGATCGAAGGTGAGGGGAGAGGTGGGCTTTTTCGGCATCAGCAGTCGATTTTGAGGTCGCCTTCCTTGATCCAGCCGATTTTGCGGAAAACTAAACCAAAGAGCCAAGTAAGGACGGCGGGCAGCACGAAGCAAACCAACAACAACCCGATCCACATGTTGGTGCCGCCGTCGGGCATGGCGGTGTAGATTCCGATGGGCCCGACGAGGCCACAGGTGCCCATGCCGGAGCCGATGGGGATGTTTTCCAAATGGAAAATGCAAGTGGAAACCGGTCCCGTGATGGCCGATGTGAGCAGCACGGGAATCCAGATTTTGGGGTTCTTCACGATGTTGCCCATTTGCAGCATCGACGTGCCGAGACCTTGCGCCACGAGGCCGCCCCAACGGTTTTCCCTGAAGCTCAGGATAGCGAAGCCAATCATTTGTGCGCAACAGCCCGCTGTGGCCGCGCCGCCTGCCAGTCCGCCCAAGCCGATGGCGAGGCAGATGGCCGCCGAACTAATGGGAAGTGTCAAAACCATGCCGATGACCACCGAAACGACGATGCCCATCAGCAGGGGCTGCATCTGCGTGGCGTTTTCGATGAAGGCACCGAGGGCGGTCATTACCTTATTAATAGGTGCGCCAACCGCATAAGCCACGAGCACGCCGCTGATGATAACCACGGCAGGGGTGACCAAGATGTCGACTTGGGTCTCCTTGTAGACCATCTTGCCCAGCTCGATGGCCACGACGACGGCAGCGTAGGCTCCCATCGGGCCGCCGAGTTCGTTGCCCGCGATGCCCACTGCTATCGCACTGAACAGCACCAAACCCTCGCAGCCGAGCTTGTAGGCAATGGCCACGGCAATGGCCGCTCCAGTGGCGGCCTTGGCGTATTTGGCGATGGTGGCGAAGGCCTCAATGCCGGTCTTGTCGCCAAGGGTCTGGAAGATGGTGCCGATGAGCAGCGAGGCAAACAGACCCAACGCCATAGCACCAAGGGCATCGACAAAATAGGCTTTCCATGTTGTGTCGATGCCCTTGCGCTGTAGAAAAGTTTTGAACGTGCTCATCCTTTTTGACTATTGACTATGACCATTGACAATGACTATGACCGCTTTTACTTAGATGAAGAAGTTCTTCCGTATGGTTAAAGCGGTCATTGTCATAGTCACAAGTCATTGTCAAAAAAACTAAAACTCAATCCCTTCAATGCCGTTTTCCTTCATCAGGTCGGCGAGTTTGGTGTCGTTTTCGTCAACAGCGGCGATGCAGTTGGTGACGATACGTATTTGCTTGGCGGGATAGAATTCCATCAGGTCTTTGGTGGTTTCATAGACGCAGTAGTCGGTGGCGATGCCGCAGATGTCGATGCCCTCGAATTTCTCAAACTCTTCGATGGTGCGGCGCAACTTCTCTCCGTTGTAGTCGTTTTGGAAGATGCTGAATTCCTCTTTCTCGGCCAAGTTGCCTTTTCCCATGTAATGCACTTGGTAGCCTTTGTCGATCAGGGCGTGGAGGGTTTGGTCGAGCGTGGCATACACTTCTGCACCCTTGGTGCCTTGCACGCAGTGGGGCGGGAAGACACCGCCCTGCTCCTTGAACGAGCAGTGGTTGGCAGGATGCATGTCTTGGGTGACGATGATCCATCTGTAGTTTTTCCATTGCTCGTCCTTGATGGCGTGTTCCAGTCGGGTGAGGACCTCGGCGCCTTTGGCGGTGGCCAGTGCGCCGCCTTCAACGAAGTCGTTTTGCGGGTCGACGATGATGAGCAGCCGGTTGGGATGATGGTTGAAGCCGAGTTCAACCACGGGGGTCTCAGCGATGGCGGGTACTTCTTCAGATTGTGCTTCTTGTTTCGGGCTTCTGTTGCCGCATGAAGCGAATACGAATGCTGTGGCGAGCACTATGGCTCTCAATAAAACATGTCTTTTCATGGCCAATTATTTTCTTATTGGTTCTTCTTGTTTTTGCGTTTTCCGCAGAGGTAGCACATGCCGAGTGCGGTGAGCACCCATGCGCCGCCACCTATCGGTGTCCAGTCAAGCGGGTTGTCGTGGTTGGGCATTTCGGGGATGACGAAACCAGTGCCTCCGCCTACTGGGATACGGTCGCTTTTGTAGAATTCGTCTTCATCGAGGATGAAAATACCTGATTGGGCAATGGCCTGAGTCGTTCCAAGGAGCATCATCAGTTCGATAAGCGTCAGTAGTATGTATTTTCTCTTTTTCATGGTCTTGTCCCTTTCTTAATTTCTTTCGATCACGATTTTTTGCACTCTCGATTTCCCGTTGTCCGTCAGACGGAGTACATACACGCCTGCGGCAACCTTCGGAATTCCGAAGCTGCTTTGTCCGCCGTTGGCGCGGCCTGTCATCAGGCGGCGGCCGGTCACGTCGAACATTTCAACATATCCGTTGCCATTGACGACCAGTTCTTCGCCAAACTGGAAGGCGAAAGGCTTGAGGCCTTCTGGGTCGGGGTCTTCATTCTCTTCCACGCCCACGCAGTCGAACACGAGCTTGAAGCGCGACAGGTAGTCGTCCTTGTTGCCTTCGAACTTGTATTCGGTCGCTGTCAGGCAGTCCACGTCGGCGCCAGCGATGTTGTCGATGAGGTGGACGTAGTTGAACTGTCCGTTCTCCATGGTCCAGGTGATGGTGTAGGTGCCGTCTTCCGAGGGCCTGAAGCGCACCGGCACAGTGCTCACGCCGGCAGGTGTGAACAGCGTCTGGTAGTCGGTGTCGTTCCAGCGGGCGTAGATGAGTCCGTCGCCGATGTGCAGGTTCTTCATCTTCTCGCCACCGCCTTCGTCGGGACGTCCGATTTCCACCGTGGTGTAGTCGCCCTTGCCGTTCTCGTCGGTGCAGAACAGGTTCACCAAGGGGTAGTCCAGGCCGCCTCTGAAGGGCGACAAGCTCTTGCCGGCCTTGCGCATACCTTCGTTGAAGGTGATGCTTTCGGTGATCACATCGGGGAAGGTAGTGGCCATGTTGGGTTTCAGCTTGATGAAGAAGCCTTGGTGTGGGTGTATGAGGTTGTCGGCGGCTGCCGAGTTCTTCGAGCCTCCAGCGGTGTAGAACTTGTAGCTGTAGTCGTCGTCGTCGCGCACGGCAAAGGTGGGCTGGTCGAGCGTTTCGCGGTTGGTCTTCTCGAATTCGCCGAAGTCGAGGTAGCTCTGGTAGGGGTTGCCCACAAGGGCGAGGCTGCGCCATTCTTGGTCGTAGCCCGAGAGGTTGGGCGAGTGCGTGTTGAATGACGACCTGGTGACCGTCGTGGTCTTGTCGCCCACGTTGAGCATACCGTCGGCCATCATCATCGACTCGGAGGAGAGTGCCACAAGGTAGCCCTTGCCGCTCACGAAGGTCTCGTCGTTCTCCAGAGGGATGTTGAAGTGGTTCTTCTTGGGTTGGCCGTCGTGATCGAGGTGCCAGTGGTCGCTGTTTCCGAGGTAGGAGTTGCGTTTGTAGTTGATCCAGTGGTAGTATTCTTCGTTGTATTCGTAGAAGTCGTAGAATCCGCCAACGCCATCGTCGTTGAGGTTGTCTGTATCGTTGTATCCAGCGCCTCTCCAGCTGCCGTAAGGCGTGTTGGTGGGGAAGTAGCCTGCGTTGGCGCCTGGGGCCCAGGTGGTCTTCGGTGGGTCAAACTCGGCGTGGCTGCTCCAAATGTTGTCAGGATGGTAGGGCTTGCCAAGAATCTTGTCAACCCAAGTGGGGTCGTTTTCATAGTGGTACACGATACCAATCGGGACCTCGTTGATGGCCGAGCTGAACAGGTGCCAGTTGGGGTCGGTGGTTTCGTCGGCATCGCCTCCGCGATCGTTGCGGAGCACGGTACCCACGCGGGCCTTGAGGCCGGTGGCTTCGGCAGCTGCGCCTCTCACCTTGATACCGACATCCTCGTTGATGGCGAACATGACGTTGGGGTTGGCAACGCCACTGGTGTTGCTCACGGTGATTTCCGGCTCATCATTCTCCTTGTTGGCCTCATAGAGATAGATGGCGGGAGTGGGGTAGGTGGCCGTCTCCAATGCGGTGTATTCTTTCAGAAGGTCGTTGACGTCGGTCCTGTAGTCCATATAGATGCCGTCTTTCGAGCCTACCGCGTTCCATCTGCCTTCGAGGGTCAGTACGGGGTCGGTTTCGCTCTTCTTGTAGTTGTGGATGGGCAGGTCGTCGTTGATGGTGGTGGCCATGCTACGCATCCACGGGTGGTAGGTCTTGGTGTCTCCGTTCTTTTCGTTCACCCAGTTATCGAGGGCTGTCTCCAAGCCGCCACGGAAGGTCTTGTTCACAAGTCCGTTGGCATATCCTGTGTAATCGCTTTCAACCAAATTGTTGTCCTTGTCGTAGATCTTGTGGTCGCGGTGCTTGAAGCCGTACTTGCCGTCTTTGCGCACGGTGGCTGAGTAGGTGCCGTGGCCCGTGGGGTCGTTGCCGGCGCGTTTGTAAACGCCGCCGCCTACGATGTTTTCATAAGGGGCATAGTTGTATTTCATGTTATCGCCGTTGTTGGTCCCGGCCAACCATCCGAAGATGCTCTCGCCACCTTCTTTTTTGGGCTCATCGCCTTGCAGACGGCTGTAGTTGTTTTCCACATTGCCTTCGTTCACGCCGACGAGACCGCCGATGTAGATATTGATCGTCTCACTTCCCTCCGTGTAGGTGGCTGGGTAATGCTCGTCGGGGAAGAGGGGGTTGGCGAAGCTGTTGTAGAGGCTGCCGCCTGCTTCCACATGGCCGGCGAGGCCGCCCGTGTAGGCCGTAGCGCTCTTGATGATGGGAATGCCGACTGTGGAGTGGACGAGGCCGCCATTCTTGATGAAGCCGGCGATACCGCCCACCTTGGTGGTGCTCTTCTTGCTGATGGCCACGTCGAACTTGGAGCGGGCTTCACATGCGCTGACGGCGGCATCTTTACCCACGATACCGGCGATACCGCCCAGCGTGTAGTCCACATTCGTTTTGTCGGTCATGTATTTGCAGCTGTCCACGAAGAGGTTCTTCACAACGGCTCCTTCGCCCAGTTCGCCGAACACGCCGAACTTCTTGATACCCGTCAGGTAGCGGCAGTCGATGCCGGTGATGTAGTGGCCGTTGCCGTCGAAGGTGCCTTTGTATGTGTGGTCGTCATTGTCGGTATAGAGGGCGCTGCTTCCGGAAGAGATGGCGGACGGGTTGTCGTCGTTGAACTTGGTCACCGAGCCGATGGGCACCCAGAGGTGTGCCTCCAAGTCGATGTCGGCCATCAGCTTGGCCTTGGCCTTGGAGTTCTTGGTCTCTTTGTATTGTTCGTGGTTGTTGGCGTCGCCGTTTATGAAGCTGTTCAAGCCGTTCACATAGTTGCAGAACCAAGCCAAGCCTTCTGCGCTGTAGATCTCCCATTCCAAGGGCGTGTCGTTGTCGTTGGTGTTGGCTTCGGGGTTGGTGATTTTGTAGTGGCCGAGCCAATCACCGCCGTTTCCTACACCAGCCATGGGGTTGTTTATTTCCGGGTCTTTACTGACGGCGGGATTGGTCCAGCTGCCCCAGAGATAGATGAACTTGGAGCGGAAGGGTTGCGTGATGAATTGGGTGTGGATGGCGATGTAGGTGTCGGTGTCCTCAAAGATGGAGCCGTCTTTGTCGAGTTTGAGCTTGTTGGTGGGCATCAATGAAGCAAGCCAGGCTTCGTAGGTGTCCATGGTGGCGTAGTTTAAGGGGTCTTTTAGGGTGCTTTCATCCAAGGCATTGTTGTATTCCTTTCCGAATTCGTAGGAGGTGGCGATGGCGGGGCAGAAGCCATGACCCACGTTGAAGCCGAGGCTGGTGTAGGGCTTGTCGCCATCCTTGCCCGAGATGTCGGACAGCAGGGTCAGCACGTTGGCATCGTCGTCGCCAGCGGCATTGGCCGTGTGATCGAAGCTGTAGTCGTTGCGCGAGAGGAAGATGTTGTTCCTTTCGTTGTCGGCCGGGTTGCTGCTGATGTCGTCAGAGGTCATCAGTGTGGTCATTTCGGTGTAGGTCTCATCGCTCACGGCCTTGTTGAAGGCGAAGTTGCGGTTCACCTTCAGGGCGTGTTTATTGACGCCGTCGGTGGGTTTTTCGCCAATGTAGAGACGTCCGGCCAGATAGATGCCGCCGCCGGTTTTGCCATGGTTCACCCAGTTGCCGTTCACTTCGCAGTGGCCTTTCATTTGCATATAGGCGTTCTTGTCGATGTAGATGCCGCCGCCAGCTTCGGCAGCGTAGTTGAGGATGATCTTGCCTTTGGTTTCTTCCGTTTCGCCACCAGCGAAGATGAGCTTGGTGGGTTCGGTATCGTCGTTGGTCATGAAGATGCCGCCGCCGCGACCAGCCTTAGCGGTGTTTTTCTCGATGATGGGGTTGTCGATGGGCTGGAGTGCCTCGCGGGTGCTGCGTTCTTCTTGGATGGTGTCGGCCTTTTTTACGGTGTCGGTTTCAACCATGTCATATTCCTCGTCCCAGTCCCAAGGCTCGCTGGCCGGGGCGGGATAGATGTCGCGTGGGCGGGGGGTAGGAGCATTGTAGGAAGTCGGGTTGCCCTTGCTGGATTCAAAGTTGGCAACGTATGTGGCATCGCCCGTCACGTTGAATTCGTAAGTCGTTTCAGTGGAAACTTCCTCGCCGTTCAAGGTCCAGTTGACGAAGGTGTAGCCTTCGTTGGCCGTGGCCGTGATGGAGACAGGGCTGTTATAGCTGAGGCCTGTGCCGCCGCCGCTCACGGTGCCGCCTCCATCGGGGCTGGCAATGAGGGTGATGTCGTAGGTGGCAACTTTGAACGTGGCCGTCAGCGTGGCGTTTTGGGTGCCCATGGTGAAGGTCACGGGGTTTTTGTCGCTACCCGAAATGTTTCCGGAGCTCGCCGTCCAGCTATCCAATTCATAACCTGCCACAGGGTTGGCGTACACACTGACTTGTTCGCCTTGGTTCATACCGACAATGGTCGGGTTTACCGTTCCTTGTGCCTCGTTTGCGCTTACCACGTTAAGGACGTAGCTCTTGGTCTTGAAGGTGCTGGCCGCTTGTTTGGCGTAGGCGATGTTGCCATCTCCCTTGTAGTAGTAGGCGCGATAATAATAGGGGGTGTTGGGTGTGAGCCCAGTGGCGTTCAAGGTGTAGGGGAAGGTGTTACCATTGGTAGCTGTGATTTCGCCTTCCACAAAGTTGTCTGTTCCCTTGGTGGGGTTGGCTGCGGTGCCCCAGCAGATGCCATATTTGCCGCCCCTGAGATAGCCGTTGATGTCGCGGCTGACGATGGTGCCGCCCAAGGTTGCGCTGTTGTGGGTGATGGTGCTGGCTCCGTCGGTTTTCATGGAGGGCAGGGTGACAAACTCTTGCACTGGGCTATAGACGATTTCGGCAAGCTTGTTGTCAGCGTCTGGCTCGTTCACACTGGCGTAGGCTCTCACATAATACTTCGTGTTGGAGTATTTTTGAACCTTGTTTGCGTAGTTGTATTCAAGCGGATCGGACAAGTCGCCCGTGTTTTCTTCGAAGCCCGAATCGGTGTAGTCCGAAGTCATGCGCGAGGGGTTGTCGCTGGTGCTCCAGCACACGCCGTAGGTCTTGACGTTTTTGGTGCCTTTCGGGGTGACCTTTGCATTGAACGTGGCCGTGTTTTGGTGGCCTGCTGCTGCATTGGCGTCGTAGGCTATGTCGCTGATGGTCTTGGTTTCCACCTCTGGTTCGTCGTAGGCCGTCTTGAACCTCACATAGTGCGAGGTGGTGTGGGTGCCCACGCTGTTGGTGGCATACACCCAGAGGTAGTAGTTGGTGCCCTCTGCCAGTCCGCTCAGCGGCACTTCAAATGTGTTGTTCACCAAAGTGCCACCGGGCTGGTTGATGTCGGCGGCGTCGGCTATGTTCTCCGTGGAACTCCATTTGAGGCCCCAGTCGGTGACTTGGGCGCCGCCGTCGTTCACCGAGCAAAGTGCCTTGGCCGAATACTTGTTGATTTCCACCACTCGGTTGATGATGACTTTAGGGATGTTCGTGGGCAGGGTGGTGAAATTGAACTTGTTGCTGTAGCCGTAGCCTGCGTTGTTTTTGGCGTAGGTGCGCACATGGTAGGTGGTGTTCAGTTTCAGGGTGTCATCCGTGCCGGGCATGTGCACTGTGAAGTTCTCGTTCACGGCGGGGATGTCGGTAGTGAGGTCGTAGTTGTAGCAGCCTTGAGCACCCACTTCGGGTTGTTCGTTGGTGCGGCTCCACACAATGCCGTAGTTGGTGATGGCCGAGGTGCCGGCGTCCTTGATGGCACCGGTGATGTCGGCGCAGTGTTGGGTGATGGTCGAAATATCGATGTTTCTCACGATGGGCTTGCCGGCATCATCCTTGGTGAAGAACTGCGTGGTTGCGGTAACCGAGGAGTTGGAGATGTCGGTGCCCGGGTTGGCGATGTTGGAGGCGAAGGCACGCACATAGTAGGTCGTTCCTGGTTTGAGGACGATAGGATTTGGTGTGTCCTGCGAGGCCTTCTTGGCGAAGGTGTAGCCGCTGCTGGGGGCCGTGGTGAACACGATGGTGTGGTCGCCGTCGGCATGGATTTCCGGGTCGTCGTCTTCGCTGATCACGAAGCCGTATAGGGTGATGTTGTTCCAGTTGGTGGAGCTTGGCATGGTGAACGAGAAATGGGCGTCGTTGGCGGTGATTTTGGTTGGATCAACCACCACGAGATTGTTGCCCATGTCGGGGGTGTTTTTCAAAGTGACGAAGCTCACCGTGTCGCCGTAGGCCGTGCCGTTGCCGTTGGTGGCGTAGGCGCGGGCGAAGTATTTCTTGCCCGGGGAAAGCGGAGACTGGGTGGACGAAGGCAGGTTGAGGGTGAAGAAATATTCGTCCTCGAAAGTGCCATCTTCATGCACTTCCAAGACACCCGGCTTGGTCAATTCGAGATCCGACAAGCTACCGAGGTTGCCGTCTTTTTGGATATAGACCACGCCGCATGTGGTGGCGCCGTTGGAATAAAGCAGCTTGCCGCTGCCTTCCGCGCTGTTTTTGGTGATGTTGGCCACGGTGCCTGAGATGACGGAGGGCTTGTCGCTGAAGGTGGTGAATTCCAGCGCGTCGCTTTCGCCTGTCAGCGGGGCTGCGTTGGTGGCGAATGACTTGGCGGTGTAGGTGTTGTTGGCGCTGAGGTCGGTCACCTTGATTCTGTAGCAGCCGTCGTCGCCGGTGGTGTGGTTGGGGTTGTTGGAGTCGAAGGTGGTTTGGGTGCCGCCGATTTCGATGCCATGCGAGGCGATGTTGCTGGTGCCTTTGTCGATGACGTGGTAGTGCACGATGGCTTCGGTGCTGCTGAGGATTTCAACGTCCATGACGGTGACTACGGGTTTGCCTTGTCGTTTTTGGATGTTGAACTCGCCGCCGCCGCTCCACACGCCGCCGCCGTCGCCGCCTACCGACTTGTTGTTGGCGATTTTGCCGCCGAACATGTCGATGGTGCCGTTGGCGATGTAGATACCGCCGCCGTTGCCGGTTTCGGCGATGTTGTCGATGATGTGGTCGCCGTTGAGGTAGATGTCGCCGTTGTGGTTGTTGATGCCGCCGCCGTTCACCTTGGCGTAGTTGCCACGGATGACGGAGGCGTTAGAGTTGGAGCCGACGAGGCTGGGGCCGGTGGTGATGCTACCCGTTTGGGTGTAGATGCCGCCGCCTCTGCCGTTTTCGGCGCGGTTGTCGCTGATTTCGCAGCCATACACGAGGATGGAGCCGTCGTGGTTGTCCAAGCCGCCGCCGTTGATGTTGGCCTTGTTTTTAATGATTTGCGAGTTGTGGGCGTAGATGGAGCCGTATTTCAGGTAGATGCCGCCGCCGCGACCTGTCGGGTTGGTGGCGGTGCCGTCTTCGCCGCGTGTCTTGTTTTCTTTCAGTTCCGAGTTGAGCAGGCGGATGGTGAAGCCCGTCGCGCTGCCGTGGGGGCCTTCGCAGAAGATGCCGCCGCCGTTGCCCAAGCTCGAGGTGTTGTTGCGCATGCTGGCGTAGCGTGCATCGACGCGACCGGTGTGGTTGTTGATGCCGCCGCCGTTCAGCTTGGCGAGGTTGTTGAACACCTGTGTGCCGTCGTTGCGGGTGGGGCGGGGGAGGGTGGACGGGAAGGGCAGGATGTTGACGTCGCCGACGTAGGTGAACACGCCGCCGCCACGGCCTTCCTGTGCCATGTTGTTGTTGAGCGAGCCGCCGTAGATGTTGATGTCGCCGGCGTGGTTGTTGGCGCCACCGCCGTTTTCAGTGGCCGTGTTGTTGTCCACATGGGCGTTGTGCAGGAAGATGGTGCCGCTGTTGGCATAGATGCCGCCGCCCTTCTTGGCCTTGTTGTAGGTGATGGGGGTCTCGTCGTCGCGCTCGTTCTTGTTTACCCAAACGGTGCCGCTGTGCGTGTTGAGGGCACCGCCGTTCTCCTCGGCCCAGTTGTAGTTCAGTTTCGAGGTGAAGCGCTTCGACGCGCCTTGGCCGTGCTCGATATAGTCTTCCACGTCGATGTTGCCTCGGTTGGTGTAGATGCCGCCGCCGCTGTTTCCGGCCTTGTTGCCACGGCCGTTGAGCGTGGTTCCGTCGTAGTAGTCGTCGCCGCCGATGACGCAGCCGTAGATGTCAACGAAACCGTCGTGGTTGTTGATGGCGCCTCCGTTGCGGTTGGCGAAGTTGTTTTGCATGACCACGTCAGTGGCTTTGATTTTGCCGAATTGCAGATACACGCCGCCGCCGCAGCCCTTGCTGATGGTCTGGCCATTGTCTTCATTGACATAGCTGCCATCGCCCGACAAGGCCTTGTTGCACTTCAGATCGACATACTGCAAGGTGACGAAGGTGGTGTTGGTGCCGCCCGTGGCGGGTTCGCCCATGCAGAAGATGGCGCCGCCGCTGCCTTTGGTGGCCTCGTTGTTGTTGATGAGGATGCGCTCGTTGGCATCGTCGCTGTTGCCTTGTACGTGGATCTTGCCGTTGTGGGTGTTCAGTCCGCCGCCGTTCAGATTGGCCTTGTTGCCGGTGATTTCGGTGCGACGGGCTTCGTTTTGCACCGTGGCAGGCGTACCCCAGATATTGATACCGATGTTGCCCGACTTGGTGTAGATGCCGCCGCCGCTGCCGGCATTATTGGTGTTGTTCTTGCCGGCCTCGTTGTTGCGGATGTAGCACGACTGCACGTTGATGTTGCCTGCTTGGTTGTTGACGCCGCCGCCGTTCAGCTTGGCGGTGTTGTTGTCCACGGTGCAGAGGTTCATGTCGATAAGGCCCTGATACAGGTAGAGGCCGCCACCACAGCCAGAGACAAGTCCGGCATAAGTGCCAAATTCAGATTGGTTGCCGGTGCCGTTGGTGGCATCGTTGTTGCTCAGGTTTACGCGGCGCAGCAAGACGTAGCGGTCGCCGTCGGCGTCGCCGAGGCAGAAGATGCCGCCGCCGCTGCCGTTCACAGCCTCGTTGTCCTTTATTTCAATAAGGTGTCCGCCTTGGCTGTCGTGGTTGCCATAAACGGCCACTTTACCCTTGGTGTCGCCGTCTTTACCCGTGAAGATGCCGCCGCCGTTCAGTATGGCTTTGTTGTTGTTGACTATGGTTTTTAACGTTGCGTCTTCGTCTTCATTGGGGTTGATGGTGACCAAGCCACCGTCGGTGTGTACGCCGCCGCCGGTGCCGGCGGGGTTGCCAGTGGTGACAGTGGTAGCGGCAGGGGTTGCTTTGCGGTAGCCAGCCTGGTTGTAGCAGATCTCACTGCTTGTGATGGTGACGGGGCCTGACTTGGTGTAGATGCCGCCGCCTCTGCGACTGGCAATGTTATATTTAATATAGGAGTGGTCGATTTTGACATTGCCATTTTGGGTGTAGATGCCGCCGCCGTTGTAGCCGCCAGTGTTGCTTCCGGCATTGTTGCCCTCGGCAATGCTTGTGCCGCCGATGGTGCTGCCAGTGATGTTGATTTCGCCACTGTTGAGGTAGATGCCGCCACCGTGTTGATTCGCATAGTTGGCCTTCATCTCCGAGTTGAGGAAATCGATCCAGGGATTCTCACCGTCACCTTTACAGAAGATACCGCCGCCATGCAACAAGGCTGTATTGGAGTTGATTTTGGAGTGGTCGAATCTGATGGTGCCTTCCTTGAGATAGACGCCGCCGCCACGGCCTTTGTTAGTGGTGGTTTCGTTGGAAAGGATGCGGCTGTACTCGGCTCTGATGTTGCCTTTAATGAGGCAAATGCCCGCTCCGCTGTATTGGGTCTTGTTTTCCTCGAAAAGGGGATTGTTGGCCTCGCCTGCTCCTTCCGTGCCGGCTATGGTCACGTCGCCTTGCTGCACAAACAGGCCGCCGCCGCCGTGGTCAGTGTCTGCTGTGGTAGTCGCTGTGGTATAAGCTTTGTTTTTCTTGATTTTGGTCCTGTCTTTCAGGGTCACAGTGGTCTGGAATTTCTGGTACTCGTTCCAGCCTGCGCCGTCGTTGATGGAATAGAGGTAGATGCCGCCGCCGTCAAGATAAGCATCGTTCTTATTGATGGTCATGTCGTAGGCCAGGCCTCCTGTGGTAAGCACGATGTCTTGCGCAGAATGGTCAGAATTTACTTCAGTAGGTGTTCCTGTTTGGTTGATACAAACGCCACCCCCGTTGCCGTTGAGGGCTTTGTTGCCCGTGATGTTGCCGTAACTCAACTGGCAGTTGAGCAGGTAGCAGCTCGCGTCTCTAACCAATACTCCTGAGACCGGATCTGTTCCTGTGCCTGCTTCTCTATAGATGAATATGCCGCCGCCGTGGTTGTATGCTTTGTTGTTCGAAATGGTGGCACCGTTTTGGTTCACCAACATCTTGTACGGGTCGTTAGGAATTCCGGAATCATAGTCATAGTAGATCTTGCCCACGTTATTTGTTAAATTGATGAGTCGTCCCCAAACCATGATGCCGCCGCCGTTGCCGGTTTCGGCCTCGTTGCCGTCGATAATGGTGGCCGCATCCATGGTGAGCTCGAGGTTTTTGGGATGGATTACGCCTGCGGCTGCTATGGTCTGACCTGCTTCGTCAAAACACATATAGTTGATGCCGCCGCCGTTCACTTTCGCCTTGTTGTTCAGGATTTTGCACCCAGTCAGCTCGAGGGGTGACTTGGCAATGATGCCGCCACCGCTTTTTTTGGTATAGTTTCCTTTGATGGTGGTGTTTTTGACTTGCATCGGATCGGCAACCAGTCCTTGCCAACGTATGCCGCCGCCGAAGTTGTTGTTGATGTTGCAACTGTCGATGGTCACGGATGCGGTGCAGCCCGAAGTGGAACGGATGGCGGAATCTTCGCCGTTATTGTTCGACAGGGAAGAGAACTTGCTGCGCTTGAGGACAACACTGCCACTGCCATGGGCCTTGCGCATCTGCCACTGGAGACCTATGCCCGGATAGCCAGTCTTAAAGTTTGTGCTAACTAAGTTGTGCAGCCAGCAATGGGTCAGTATTACATCGACATTTCTATCGGGTTGAGTAGCATTGTCGTTTAGCATCAAATAAATTCCGCCATGTGTGGCATCAGTAGCGGAGTTGATGCTGTTTTGGATGGTCACGTTGGTGAGGTGCAAGGTGCCGGTTTCAACTCTGAACAGGGGCTTCTTGTTTGTAGCTATTCCTGTATAGGTGGGAACTCCAGTAGTCATATTCACGCTGGTGATGTTGGCTGCGCCGTCGATGACGAACTGCCGCTTGGGGAGGTAGGTGGCCGTGTCTTGCTTCACGTTGCTCACGGTATACAATAATTGTTCTGGCTCAGGATCCAGTCCTTCAATGATCAACCTCTGATGGGAAGCCGCTCCTGCATCGTTGATAAGGAGGAAAGGACAACTGGTATTCTGACTAGTGGTGAAAGTTCCCACACGACGCAATGTGATGTCGGATTTATATTTGTCTTCGTCAAGTTTCAGCTTCAAAGTTCCTTTAGTAACTCTAAAGGCATTTTGATTACTACCCGATCCGTTGGAGAAACCAACCGGTTTGGTGGTTTGGAAGATGAAAGTCACCGTTGCATTGGCATTGTTTACATGTACGTTATAGAAGTGGTCGTACTTCGTGCCGGTGGTGGGATTGGGCGTTTCGCTCACATAGAACTTGTAGGCTTGTGGGCCGTTGGCGGTTGTGTTGTTGGCAGATGTGGCCACTTCGTTTGTCGAGGTGACATAATACGTCTTGTTAGTAGCAGACGTATGATTGAGCTCGAAAGTAGTTTGCCCAATTGCCTTCATTCCTCCGCCTATCATCAGAGTTAGCAAGGTGAGTGTTAAGAATCTTGTTTTCAACGTGTTGTTTTTTGTAATGTAACGTTGTTCCATAATTGCTTTTATTTAATATTTTTATTATCTATTAGGAGGTCTGTCGTGTTTTAAATTTGGCAAAGATACGCATAATAATTGAGATGGCTCCCAAAAAAAGTGGAAAAATGCGAAAAAGTGCGAAAAAAGGGTTTGAGGTGGCGCAAAAGGGTGCGGAATTAATGTGGGAAGCGGGAGCTGTGGGATGTGTCAAAGAGCGCATGGGTTGGGGGGCGCGCAAAAAGTGTGCCATAGAGCTGCGAGGCTGACGTCTTTTTGAGGTGGGAGGTGGGAGGTGGGAGGTAGGAGGTGGGAGTTAGGAAGTAGGAAGTAGGAGGTGGGAGTTGGGTTAGGCGATGGTTTTGGAGGGGAGTATCCTGTCCACATAAACGGTGTCGCCCTCGATATGGAAAATGTAGGCCCATTTGTGGTTGTGCGATACCATCTTTTTCGCATGAGGATGAATGGCACGGATCATCTTGGAATGGGATTCGGAAAAACAGTCGGCATAAACCGACAAGGACAGCACTTCGTTCCTCATGGAATCGAGATAGCGGTAGGCGCCTTCTCGCGATAGCTTCTCGAAGAGGAAGTCGGCCAGATTGTCGATGTCGGCTTCGGCAGACTGAAGCACTCTGACGTTATAGATTCTCATACCGTTGGTCCAAGGCTTTTCTCACTTTGTCGAAATACTCGTCCACGGTCATGCTGTGGTTTCGAAGTGGTTTTTTCGTTTTGGTGGAACTGGTCAAGTAGGCCACAGCGGGTTCGCTGGCCATGGTCACGGGACGGTCGGTGTCGTATTGATTTGCCATGGTGGTTTTGTTTTTCGCCGCAAAGGTAGGCATTTTTTTTCGGAAGGTGGAGGGGAGTGGTGTTTTTTTGCCTGTCGGGGTGCTGCCGCAGGTCGCCGACCTACGGTTAAGGGGTGTTTGACCTTTCAGGTCAGGGGAGAGGGGGTCAGAACACGTCTTCGTGGGTGCCTGTGTCGAACAGGTAGAGGTAGCAACGTTTCCTAACGATGCGATACACCAGCTACAAGGCTCAGGCGTTTATTTTTTCCATGTAGTCGTCGAAATCGCGGCATTTCGTGGTTCGTCCGTTCTCGAAGTCGTCTATGGCCTCGTCGAGGCCGGTTTTCTTGGCCTTGGCCGGGACTTTGACCTTGACGACATCGTCGAACTTGAGCAGTGCAGCTATCAGCCCTTTGATGGCGGGATTGCTGGCGTTGTATTGGATTGTGATGGTTTCCATGTTGGAGATGTGTTCAAATGCGACTGCAAAGGTACACATTTTTTGGGATGCGGCGGAGAGGGTGGCGTTTTTTTCCGCTGACGGGCCGTCAGTGGGTCGGTGCCGTGGACTGGCATCCACGGATAATGTCTGTCGTCACTTCGTGACAGGGCGGCGGGCCATTCGCCGCATGGCGTTCCGCACCCACATGTGGTTTTCGGGCTTGTACCAGAAGAAGAACCGCTGCTGGTCGAGTTTTTCCTCTTTGGTCTTGGCGCAAAAGACGGGTTCGAGGGTGTAGGGGTCGTAGCCGGAATAGTAGATCTCGGTGGCCAAGGTCATGGGGGTGGGGGTGAAGTCCTGCACTTGTTCCAAACGATAGCCCAATTCCTTGGTTTTCATGGCCAAGTCCGCCATGTCCTCCAAGTGGCAGCCGGGGTGCGACGAGATGAAATAAGGGATGAGTTGCTGGTTGAGGTGCTCCTTATTATTAATGGTGTCGAACTGTTTTTTCAGTTTGACGAACAAATCGAACTTGGGCTTGCGCATGAGTTTGAGGACGGCGTCGCTGGTGTGTTCGGGGGCCACCTTCAGCCTGCCGCTGACGTGGCGCGTCACTAACTGGCGGAAATATTCGTCGTAGCCCATGGCGCGGTTTTCCTCGGGCGGGCAGTCGCGAAGGAACAGGTCGTATCGGATGCCCGATCCGATGGTGGCCTTCTTGACCTTGGGGTGCGCGTCGACGGCTTTGTATATATTAATTAGGTGTCGGTGGTTGGTGTCGAGGTTGCGGCACACGGTGGGTTGCAGGCAGGTGGGTCGTGCGCATTTCTCGCAGAGGCGCTCGTCCTTGCCTTTCATGCGGTACATGTTGGCCGACGGCCCGCCAAGGTCGCTGATATAGCCTTTGAAGTCGTCCATTTCCACGACTTTTTCCACTTCGCGCATGATGCTTTCCTTGCTGCGCGAAGCCACGAACTTGCCTTGGTGCGCCGAGATGGTGCAGAAGGCGCAGCCGCCGAAGCAGCCACGGTGCAGGTTCACCGAGTGGCGGATCATCTCGTAGGCGGGTATCGCGCCGCGCTTGGCGTATTTCGGGTGCGGCAGCCTTGTGTAAGGCAAATCGAATGAGGCATCGATCTGTTCCGTGGTGAAAGTCGGCAAGGGCGGATTGATGACAAGTCGTTGGTTTCCAACTTCTTGAATCAGCCTTGCCGCGTGTTTCTTGTTCGACTCCTCCTCGATGTGGCGGAAGTTGGAGGCGTATTTCTTCTTGTCTTTCAGGCATACCTCGTGCGGAACGAGTTCGATGGTCTGGCCATCGAAATCGGGGAGGCGTTGTTTTTTGTCTTGCAGGAAGAAGGTCTGTTGGATGTTGGTCAGTTCGTTGGTTTTCTTTCCGTTTTGTATGGCCTTGGCGATTTCGGTCATGGTGAGTTCGCCCATGCCGTAAACGCCCAAGTCGGCCTTGGAATCCACCAAGATGCTGGGTTTCAGGCAGTCGTCCCAATAGTCGTAGTGCGTCACCCTTCTCAGCGAGGCCTCGATGCCGCCGATGATAATGGGTGTGTCGGGATAGAGTTTTTTCAGGATGTTGCAGTAGACGATGGTGGCGCGGTCGGGGCGGAAGCCTGCCTCGCCGCCGGGGGTGTAGGCGTCGTTGCTGCGCAAGCGTCGGTTGGCGGTGTAGTGGTTCACCATCGAGTCCATGCAGCCTGCCGACACGCCGAAGAACAGCCGTGGCTTGCCGAACTTCTTGAAGTCGCGCCAGTCGTCGCGCCAGTTGGGTTGCGGGATGAGGGCCACGCGGAAGCCGGCATGTTCGAGCACGCGGCCAATGACCGCCGCGCCGAAAGCTGGGTGGTCGACGTAGGCATCGCCGGTGACGAAGACGATGTCCACCTCATCCCAACCGCGCAGGTCGGTTTCTTTTTTCGTTATCGGGAGCCAGTCGAGGAGGGTCATAGGCTCAAAATCCTGTTCCGAACCAGTGCCAGAACTTGTTTTCCATTTCCTTCCAGGCTTGGCGTGTGGAGGCGGCGAAGTCGGAGGTGTATTGGTTGAGCAGTTCGGTGGCTTCCTTGGTCTTGCCGTCGGCGATCAGGGCTTTGGCCTTGTTCTCGATGGCGGGGATTTCGTCGAAGGCCTTCTGTTCGAAGCGGTTGGCGTTGTCCATCAGGGTCTTCTTGGTGCGGCCCCATTGCACGGTGGCGAGTTTGTTGGCCTTGCGGTAGTGCCATATCCAGGCCTCGTCGCGATAGCGGCGTTGTCCGCATTTGTCGAAGCCGTCGGGCACTTGTGTCGAGCCGGAGAAGATGGGGATGCGCGGGCTTTGGCCTGGGTTGTCGCACGAAATCCAGCAGAGCGCGCCGATTTCGTCGGGCATCCAGCTGCGGCATTGGGTGATGAAGTGGTAGCTGCACCAGGCCACGGCCACGGTGCGCTGGAAGTTGATGGTGCCTGGAGCCAAATGGTTAATGGTGTTCATCATCGCGCTGCCCACCCAGGGGTTGGCCACGGGGCTGATGATGGTGTCGTTCACCACGCCGTCGTCGGTGCGTTTCTTGCTGACCATCTTCACGTTGCGGGTCATGTCCATGTCGGTGCCTTCGTAGGTGCTGCGGAAGAGTTCCATCACCTTGCGCACGTCGACGTTCTCGTCGGGTTTCACCGAGAAAGGCAGTTCGGGCATGTCGCGGTTGAGGTTGAGCGATGGAGCCAATTGGCTGAGGATGAAGAACTCGCGGTCGCTGTAGTTCTTTCCGCCGCCATATTCGGCGCGGAAGGCCTTCCAGAAGACGAAGTCGCCTTGGCCGTCCCAAAGGCCGTATTTCTTGGCCACGGCCTCGCAGTTGTCGGAGCAGTAGAAGTCCTTGCTTTTGCGTTCGAGCTTGCCGATGCGGGCGATGTTGGCGCTGACGCCCACTTCGTCGTCGGGGATGCGTTTGGCGGCCCACACGCCACCGATCTTGTCGGGGCCTTCGCCGAGGATTTCCATCTGCCACACCTCGTTCTTGTCGGCGATGGTGATGCACTCGCCGCCGTCGCCGTAGCCGTATTCCTTGATGAGCTTCCCGATGAGTTGGATGGCGTCGCGGGCGTTGTCGCAGCGCATCAGGGCCACGCGTTCAAGCTCTTCGATCATGAACATGCCTTTCTTGTTGACCAGCGTGTCGGGGCCGGAGAAGGTCGTCTCGCCGATGGCCAACTGTTTCTCGTTGAGGCAGGGGTAGGCCGTGTTGAGGTAGGCGTAGGTGTGTTCCACTTGTGGGATTTCGCCGGCCAGTTCGAGGCCACGGTTGTCGAAGGGGTCTTCGGTGTGCATGGTGCCTTTGTACACCTTGTGCATCGCGCCTTTCTCGTGGTCGGCGGCGGGTTCCCAGCGCATCCAGGTGCGGTAGCGTCCGTCGCAGGTGTGGGAGGTGATGACGGATCCGTCGGTGGAGGCTTTCTTGCCTACCATGATGCTTGTGCAGTTGGCTCCTACGAGCCTTTCTTGTTCTTCCTGAGCTCTCGCACTAAAGCCGACGAGCAGGATGCTTGCTAATAGTAATGACTTGACTTTGAGCATGATATTGTTGTGTTGATGAGAAATCATGCCACAAAAATAGGAAATAATTCTAATTGTAGGCATGAATCCCGCCCAAAATCAAGTTCACGCCGAAATAGGTGATGATGACGCTGAGGAAGGCGATGATACTGTAGATGTGGAAGAACATCGGTTTGCGGAACGAAGTCATCACGTTGTGGAACAACGGCATGGCATAAACCAACAAGGTGATGAGCGCCCACACTTCCTTCGGGTCCCACGACCAATAATT
>ODAI012290883.1_pt1 | contig 23466 bp, 20 predicted proteins | sample 1539321 | NCBI WGS metagenome assembly ODAI01 (sample SAMN02144231, study PRJEB22623) | gut metagenome | biome: sheep rumen | host: Ovis aries | place: New Zealand | reverse complement strand
GACAGTGGCATCCCTTCACGGTCGGTAAAGCACACAGTGCTGCCAGTGGTGTCAACGGCAATCGCCCGTATCGCCGCCGGATCGGGGCAGGCCGCTACGACCTCGCACAATACGGACTCCAGACACTCTATGTAGTCCAAGGGATGCTGGCGGAACTGCTGGGAGAGCGGGTCGCACCAGCGGCCCTCGGCCCAGCGGGAGTATGGACTAACGGCTGAAGCGAGTATGGCTCCGGAAGAAGCGTCAACCAGGAGAGCTCGCGCTGAATCGGTGCCGTAATCCACACCTATTGTGTACTGTTTCATTTCAGTAATCGCTGAAGTTCTTTCTGAAGTGCATCTTCTCCACCGATGTTTTTGGTGGTCATGGCTCCGTCCGTGAGAAGGAAAGATGCAGGGACTGTGGTAACGTTGAAGAGCAACAGTGACGATGAAGCAGTGCCTCGGCCGTCATTGACATTGATCCAGGGCAGATTTTGTGAACGAACCACAGATGCCCAGCCGGACTTGTCTGGATTCACATCCACTGCATAAATTTCAAAGCCTTTGCTGTGCCAGCGCTCCCATTGGGGCAGAAGCACATCCAAATTGAACATCTTATGGGTCGCATCGGCAGAATTCCAGAAATGCAGCAGCACCACTTTGGCGCCAGTGCCGGAGAGCTGGACCCTCTTGCCGTTCACGTCGGGCAGGTTCAGCTCCGGATATCCCCTCTGCTCGGCAGATTCCACAAGATTGCGCAGCTTGAGGGCATTCTCGCGACGTGCGGTTTCTGCCTCCAGAGACTTGAGATAACGCGACTGCGGATACACTGTGGCCAGGGAATCACATACTTTGCGGAACAGGATTGCGTCTGTGCTCTGGTTGAAAACAGGTGTGTAGGTGTCCAGCTGCTCGAAAAGCACCGGCACCACGGTAAGGGACTTCATGTTGGCCACCACATACTTAATATTGTCCCGGTAGTGCGCGATATAGATGCGGGACAACTCCGACGGATCGAGGGTGGCGTCCATGTCTTTCTGGAAACGGGCATAAGAGAGTTCCCTGTCCCTGAGCTTCACCGATTCAGGAGAGCCTTCCACCTCGAAATTTCCAAGCGTATCAGCTTTCACGCTCACTTTCATTCCCGGCTCAAGAAGCAGGGAGGCAATCTTGGTGTTCTTGTAAAACAGGTACACGAACTCAGGATCGCCCGGCTCAACATCCACCGAGCAACGAATGCGCCCGGAGGCATCTGTACGAAGGGTATCCAGCAGCTTATAGACATTCATATCCAGCTGCCTTACCTCTATCTTGGCTCCAGGGGCCTGGGCCACGGTGCAGTCTATACTGGTTTTGGGTGTGCATGCGGCCAAAAGCAACGCCGCTGCGGCAAGGTACTTAAAGCTTCTCATATTCTGCAAGTATGGAGGCTGCAATCCGGGCCTGCTGTTCTGCGCTCACTACGGGACGCTCTTTACGGAAATCCAGGTCGCCCTCGGCCTGAAGCGGGACCAAGTGAATGTGGGTATGGGGCACTTCCATGCCGAGCACGGCCACTCCGACCCTTTTGCAGGGCACGGCTTTGCCCAGAGCAACGGCGACTTTGCGTGCAAAAGCCCACAGGCCGTTGTAAGTAGCTTCGTCGAGGTGGAAGATATAATCGTCTTCCACGTTCTTGGGGATAACCAGGGTATGGCCCTCGGCCAGGGGATTAATATCCAAAAAGGCGTAGAACTCATCGTTCTCCGCCACTTTCCATGAAGGAATCTCTCCCTTTGCGATTTTACTGAAGATTGTCATAATGAAATATCGAGAATCTTGAATTTCATAACCCCGGACGGGACTTTGGCCTCCACGGTTTCTCCTTTTGCATGCCCGATCAGAGCCTTGGCGATGGGCGTGGTAGCGGCCAGTTTGCCTTGTGAGAAGTCGGCCTCGTTCTCTCCCACTATAGTAAATACCATATCCTTGCCTGCATTGAGATTCTTGACTTTCACGGTGGTCAGTATCTGCACCTTGTCGGTGCCGAGCAGGCTTTCGTCTATAACTTTGGCATTGGCTATGGTGTTCTGGAGCTTTGCAATTTTAAGTTCAAGCAGTCCCTGCGCCTCCCTGGCCGACTCATACTCGGCATTCTCTGACAAATCGCCTTTTTCTCTGGCCTCGGCGATGGCGGCCGATATAACAGGCCGCTGGGCTATAGCTTCGGCCAAATCTTTTTTAAGTTTGTCGAGCCCTTCCTGGCTCAAATAATGTACATCTGCCATAATTAGTCACTAAAAAGGAGTCCTGTCTTTTGACAGAACTCTAACCACTGCAAATATACAAATTAATTTTGATTTTGTTATCTTTGCAATCATTGAATATAAACATCGGGAAATGAAAGAGATCATCGAACCGTCCAGGCGAATTCCGGTCCGCGACGAAGTGGATGTGCTGATTGTCGGCGGCGGCCCTGCAGGGCTCATGGCAGCCCAGGCGGCGGCAAAAGTCAAGGGCACCAATGTCATGCTCATAGAAAACCGCGGGTCACTGGGAGGGAACATGACCCAAGGACTCCCCCTGCTGGGATTTTTGGGAAGGAAAGGCAATGAAGTCATAAAAGGTCTCCCGCTGCAGTTCGTAGAGAGGCTGCGCGAGCGCGGCCAAGCCACCCACCACAGGGCATGCCCGCTCCATGTGAGCCTCACCATGATAGACCCCGAAGGAACGAAGCGTCTGGCGTGGGAAATCATGGAAGAGAGCGGCGTGAAAGTGCTTATGTACGTGATGTGCGTCGATACGATAATGGACTCAGGCAAAGTGAAAGGCGTCATTATCGAGTCCAAAAAAGGACGCGAAGCAATACTTGCCAAGGTGGTGGTTGACTGCTCCGGCGACGGCGACGTGGCCTTCAGGGCAGGCGCTCCCATGGCCTACGGAAACGATGACGGGATAGCCCAGCCTCCCACCCTCATGTTCTCCATGCGGGGCGTTGATTCCCGCAAGCTGCGTGACGCAGTGGCAGACCACCCGGACATCTATGACATAGATTTCATACCCAACGAGTTTTTCCGCGCCGACGACAACTGCACCATGGTGGGTTTCCGCAACCAGATACGACAGGCCCGGGAGCAAGGCTACAAGCTGCCGGTGGAGCGCACCATCTTCATGACCGGCATGGCCCCCGACGAGTGGTGGGTGAACATGTCCCGGGTCAACGGCATCGACTCCACAGACCCTGAGCAGTACACCAGGGGCGAAGAAATCTGCATCAAACAGAATGCCGAAATCGTCCGCTACCTCAAAGCTTTCATTCCGGGGTTCGAGAATGCCTACGTGGACAGGGTGGCCCCCTTTATGGGCATACGCGAAAGCCGGCGTATCATTGGTGAATACATTCTTACAGAGCAAGATATCTTCGACTGCGCCCGCTTCCCCGATGCCATCGGAGTGGCGTCGTACCCCGTAGACCTGCATCACCCGGTCGGAGGGGACTGCACGCTCATGTGGTGCCCGGACTGCTACGACATCCCTTACCGGAGTCTGGTGCCGCAGAAAGTGGACGGACTGCTCTGCGCCGGCCGCAACATTTCCGCCACCCATCTGGCCCTCGCATCGGTGCGGGTCATGGGGCCCGCGATGTGCCTGGGCGAAGCCGCAGGCAAGGCCGCTGCGCTCTGCGTCCGCACCGGAAAGGAGCCGCGGGACCTGGATGTCACTTTACTTCAGACAGAACTTAAAGAAGAAGGGGTTTATTTCCGTCCATGAGAAGATACGTTTCCATCTTTGCTTCGCTGCTTCTGTGCTGCAGCAGCTTTGCCCAGGGGCTTTCGCCCGAAGAGGTCAAGGCCGACGTGAGGCGTGCGGCAGACTGGTACGCACCGCACCACTACACCTCAGAGGCCTCGACCCCAATGGCTCCGGCAGGCTTTAAGCCGTTCAATATCAGCACCTATGCCAGACACGGGGCCCGTCTCTACAGCAAAGAATCGCTTTACGACCAGATGCACAAGCTCGTGACTATGGCCCGTACGGCCGGGAACCTTACCCCTCTTGGAGAAGAACTGTACCGAAAGAGCGAAGACGTTTACCATATGGTCAAAGGTCGGGCATACGCCCTCCCCGAATATGGCCAGGAGCACCCCCGCGCCGTGGCCGGCCGCATCATGAAAAGCTGGAAGAAAGTCTTCCGGGGCCGCCGCACCATAGTCGCACGCTCCACCCAGACCAACCGCACCATACTCTCCATGACGGCAGCGCTGGATGAATATCGCCGGCTGGCCAGGGGGCTGAACATAAAGTTCGACGCTTCCGCTGCCGACATGGGCGTTCTGAATCCCACCAGCAAATACAATCCGCGCGCGGAGGAACGGGACTGGAGCCGCGCTTTCGAGGCCGACACCGCCCGGTGGCAGCCCGCATTCAAAGCCCTGTGGCACAAGAACATGAGCGATCCGGAGCGATTCTTCAAGCGCTTTTTCAAAGACCCGTCCATGGTTCTGAAGGTGCACAAAGACTACATTACTGCAGCTCGCATGTTCTACTTCTACCTCAGCTTCTCCGAGACTCTGGGTCCCGAGGCGTCGCTGATGTACATGCTCGACCCCGACGATGCATGGAAGATGTGGGAGTGTGAGAATTTCAGGATGTACAGCTGCTGCGGAGCCTCCCCTCTGTACCACGGACGCAACTGGGCCCTCGAAGAAGCCCTGCTCAGAGACATACTGAAATACCTCAAAGAAGATATAGAAGGAGGAGATGTGGCCGCCCGTCTGCGTTTCGGCCACGACTATAAGATATCCGGCACCCTGGTGCTGCTGGATGCCGAAGGCTGGAACCATTGCGAGAACGACCCCGAAAAAGTATGGCAGATCTACGACTACGGCCGCATGGCCATGGCTTCCACGCTGCTATTCTCCCTGTTCCGTAATTCCAAGGGAGAAGTGCTTGTGCGCTGCACGCTGGACGAAGTGCCCCAGCATTTTCCGATCCAGTACTACACCGACCAGCACGGCCGCCGCAGCTGGCCGGACTACTACCGCTGGGAAGACTTCGAACAGCATTGCGAAGCCCGCCTCAAGCTGGCAGACAAGATTTTGGAAACAACATAACATATATGCTTAGAAAGGTTAGAATAGTTCTGGCGGCGCTGTGTTTAGTAGGCATAACGCTGCTTTTCGTAGGCATAGGCCGGGACTGGTGGGGTTGGCTTGCCAAACTGCAGGCCGCACCCACGCTTCTCCGGGTCATAGCCGAAGCTTCCATCGGCAACATTGCCGTCCTGCTGGCAATTTTGCTGGTCACTCTGCTCCTGGGAAGAATCTATTGCTCGGTGATATGTCCTCTGGGCGTGTTCCAGGACTTGGTCTTGTGGGTGCGCCGCACCCTTGGCAAATGGATCAAGCCCCTGCGCAAGCGCTTCAAGTTCAACAAGGAACATAAGATTGTAAGGTACTCAGTACTCGCCTTGTTCATTGTCTGCATCATTGCCGAGCTTCAACTTGTGGTGGCACTGCTTGAGCCCTACAGCGCCTATGGACGCATAGTCAGCAGCATTGCAGGACAGGGAGCGGCTCCGGTAATAATTGTGGCTTGCATCACTTTGGTCGTAGCCATCGTGTGCGCCGCGCTCTGGGGAAGGGCTTACTGCAACACAATCTGCCCTGTGGGCACCTTGCTGGGAAGCGTCAGCCGCTACTCACTCTTCGGAATCAAGGTCGATGAGGACAAATGCGTCAAATGTGGCGCTTGTTCCCGCCAGTGCAAGGCTTCCTGCATAGAAGAAGGCAGCCTCAAGATAGACCGGTCCAGGTGCGTCGATTGCTTCGACTGCATCGACAGCTGCAAGAAGGGGGCCCTGAGCTTTGGCAGGATCCGCTCCGCCAAGGCGCCTGAATCTCCGGAAGCGCAGCGCACGTCGGCCGGCCGCAGGGCTTTCATCAACAGTTCCGCCGTGCTCCTCGCCGGCGCCGCCGCCGAGACCCTCGCGCGCGCGCAGGTTAAAAAGGTAGATGGCGGTCTTGCGGAAATCACGCCCAAGGAAAGCATAGACAGGGAGCCCCGCCTCGTTCCTCCGGGATCGGGCGGAGTGGCGGCTTTCTATCAAAGCTGCACCGCATGCCAATTGTGCGTCACCGCATGCCCCAACGGGGTTCTGCGCCCCTCCACCGACTTTGAGCACCTGCTCCAGCCGCAGATGGGATACGAAAAGGGCTTCTGCCGTCCCGAATGCACGGCATGTTCGGACATCTGCCCTTCGGGAGCCATACTCCCCATAGCCAGGGAAGCCAAGACTCTGGTACGCATAGGCACCGCCGTCGTGAATCCCGACCTTTGCCTGGCAGCCAGGGGTGAAGAAGGCTGCGGCAGCTGCGAGCGTCACTGCCCCACCGGCGCAATCGACATGGTACAGGCCGGCGACGTACGCAGGCCCGTTGTGGCAGAAGAGCAGTGCATAGGCTGCGGCAAGTGCGAATACCTGTGCCCTGTAAGGCCGGTAAGCGCAATTACGGTTAAAGGACTTCAAACCCATATTCAGAAATAGCCATGGACAGAAGATCATTTTTGAAGACTAGCGGAGCGGCGGCAGCATTTGCCGGCCTGGCCGCCTGCACCGGGCCGAAGGGAAATGAAAAAGGCGCAAGCACCACGCAGGAAATCGGAATCGACGGTCCCATGCTGCAGAACTACCCCGGGGTAGGAGTCCTGGGATACGGCTGCATGCGCTGGCCCATGATAAAGGATGCTGAAGGCAAAGATGTTATTGACCAGGAGACTGTTAACCAGCTCGTAGATGAGGCCCTCGCCCATGGCGTCAATTACTTTGACACTTCGCCAGTGTACCTGAGGGGAGACTCGGAGCGGGCGACGGCCGTTGCGCTCAACCGCCACCCGAGAGAGAGCTGGCTGCTGGCCACCAAACTCTCCAACTTTGCCGATGCAAGCTACGAGAACTCCGTGAAGATGTACCGTCGTTCGCTGGAGATATTCAACACCGACCACATCGACTACTACCTGCTTCACGCCATCGGCAGCGCGGAAGACTTCAGTCGCCGCTTCGAAAGCACGGGCATCATGGACTTCCTGCTCAAGGAGCGCGAGAAAGGACACATACGCAAGCTCGGATTCTCCATCCACAGCCACAAGGAAGGATTCGACTCCATGATGGAGCTGCACCCCAAATACCACTGGGACTTCGTGCAGATACAGATGAACTACCTCGACTGGACCCACGCCGGCGGACGCAACACCAACGCCGACCACATGTACGCCGAGCTGGCGGCAAGGGACATCCCGGTGGTCATCATGGAGCCCTTGCGCGGAGGCGGGCTCGCCAGCCTGACCAAGAGCCAGACCGCCCTGCTCAAGTCGAGGGAACCCGACCGCAGCGTGGCGTCGTGGGCTTTCCGCTTCGTGGGCAGCTTCCCCAAGGTGCTCACCGCCCTCAGCGGAATGACCTACAAAGAACACCTCGAAGACAACCTCAAGACTTTCTGCAATTTCAAGCCGCTGGTCCCGGAAGAGTTCGAGCTGCTTGAACAGATTGCCGACGAGCAGTCCCGTTTCCCGCTGGTAGGCTGCACGGGCTGCCAGTACTGCATGCCCTGCCCTTACGGAATAGACATTCCCGGGGTTTTCCGCTTCTACGACAAGAGCGTGGTGGAGGGCAGCTTCGTCAAAGGTCCCGAGCAGGAAGGATACGCCAGACTGCGCCGCCGCTACCTTGCCGAATACGACAAGTCCGTGGAGTCGGTCCGGCAGGCCGACCACTGCATATCATGCGGCAAATGTATGCACGCTTGCCCGCAGCATATCAGGATTCCGAGGGAATTAAAAAGAATAGATGATTATATTGAAAGCATAAAACAAGATTTGCTTTGATTTGTTAATCTAAAGGGTTGGTATTTTTACATTTTATTACAAAATTTCTTAAAAATACTAACAAAAAGTGTGTCTAAAACCTTAAATCGCTGCCTTATAGCGGCGATTTTAGTGGGTATTTTTTTTGCTTTTTAAAAATAATATTCCGATATTGCGCTCTAATTTGGTACTTAAGCCCTAGGTTGTAACTAAGATTAGTTAGTATATTTATTGTTTAATTTAAAGTAACGCTTATGAAAAAAGCTAAACTGTTCTTCAGCGCTTTGTTCTTGTTCCTCGGCGTGACGCTTTCCGCTCAAAACGTCAACGTCAAGGGTACGGTCAAAGATGCATCCACCGGTGAGGGCATACCCTTCGCGGCCATTCAGGTCAAGGGTACCACCACCGGCACAGCCACGGATGCGAACGGAGCATTCAGTTTTAACGCTCCGTCCAACGCAACGCTTATCTTCTCTTCCATCGGCTACGTTGCAGAGGAAGTTGCGATAAGCGGTCGCGCAGTGATCGATGTCGTGCTCGAACCCGACGCCGACATCCTTGAGAACGCTGTCGTGGTGGGTTATGGTTCCGCCAAGCCCGTCAGCAGCCTCGTAGGTTCCGTTACCACGGTCAAGTCCGACATCGTGCGCAACGCACCTTCTGCTTCAGCACTCGACAACCTGCAGGGTCAGGTCGCCGGTCTGAGCGTTCTCACCACCGGTGGTATCGCAGGTGACAACGCCGTTTCCCTGCAGCTCCACGGTATGGGATCCCTCGGATCCTCCACCACGCCGTTGTACATCATCGACGGTATCCCTTCATCCAGCCGTACCATCATGGCCATGAACCCTAACGACATTCTCGCCATCTCCGTTCTCAAGGATGCGTCTTCGACCTCCATCTACGGAGCCCGTGCAGCGAACGGCGTCGTGTTCGTGACCACCAAGGCAGGTTCCTACGACTCCAAGGCCACGGTGACCGTGCGTTCCCAGTACGGTATCTCCACCCTCGCCAACATGCAGTTCTACGAGAACCTGATGTCCGGCGACGAGCTCAAGGACCTCTGGATCCGCACCGGCAAGTTCACCCCCGAGCAGATCAGGGCCAACTATACCGACATGGGCTACACCGCCAACACCAAGTGGCACACCATTTTCCAGCAGCTCAACAACCCCCAGTACCAGAACGACGTCACCATCGAGGGCGGCGGTTCCAAGGTCGCCTACCTCATCAGTGCGTCCCAGTTCCACCAGAGGGGTACTTCCGTGGGCAACTACTACGACCGCTACACCGTGCGTTCCAACGTCCAGGCTCACCCGAAGGACTGGCTCAAGATAGGCGTCAACCTCAACCTGTCCGGCGACAAGAACCAGACCAACGGCAACTGGAACAATGCTGCCTTCAGCGATGCAGGCGCATACACCTCCGGCGGTCTGTCCTACATGCTGAACCCCCTCATCCCCGCGTACGACAAGGACGGAAAGCTCTATCCCTACAGGTTCCCCAACGGACTTACCAACCCGTACTACTACATGGAGACCTATCCTGACATCACCGACCGTTACGGCCTGAACGGAGCTGCGTTCATCGAAATAGAGCCCATCAAGTACCTCAAACTGCGTTCACAGCTGGGTACCGACACCATGTTCTACTTCAGAAACTACAGCGCACTCCCTTCCAGCAAGATCCGCAGCGGCACCGGTTACAAAGGCAAGACCGCCCAGATGACTTCCAACAACACCATCACGAACACTATCGAGTACGCTCGCACAATTGCGAACGACCACGCTTTCTCTGTGCTCGTAGGTCATGAAGGAATCAGCAACTGGTACGACTACTTCTCTTCATATGCAAGCGGACAGACAGAAGACCGACTCCTCATTCTCCAGCAGGGTACCTCTGCTTCCAGAAGCGTAAGCGAAGCTTCCCAGGCCAGCAAGTTCCTGTCCTTCTTCGGACACGCTGACTACAGCTACGCCCGCAAGTACAATGTCGACTTCACCGTCCGTAACGATGCTTCTTCCCGTTTCGGTAAGAACGTCCGTAACGCCACCTTCTGGTCCGTTGGCGCACGCTGGAACCTCAGCCGCGAGAACTTCCTCAAGAACGCTTCCTGGATCAGCAACGCCAGCCTGAAGGCCAGCTACGGTACCCAGGGTAACGCCGAAATCGGCAACTACCAGCACCTCGCCCTCATCGGCACCCTGACCAACTACAACGACGGCAACTCTTGGGCCATCGGCCAGCCGAGCAACAACGACCTCACCTGGGAAAAGCAGGCTCTGCTTTCCATTGGTGCGAACGCTCGCTTCTTCGACAGGCTTGACCTCGAACTCGAGTTCTACCACCGTACCACCACCAACATGCTGATGGACGTGCCTTATCCGTACACTTCCGGATTCGACGAGCTGACTGCCAACGTGGGCGGCCTGACCAACACCGGTATCGACATCACCCTCGGATGGGACATCATCCAGCGCCCCGACGCCTACCTGCGCTTCAGCACCAACTTCAACTACAACAAGGAGAAGGTGTCCGAGCTATTCGACGCCGCATGGGACGAAGACCTGCAGAGGTATCGCTGGATCATGGCAAGCGAAGGTCTTGCATACATCCAGGGACAGCCTGTCATGTTCTACTGTCCTATCTACGCAGGCGTGGATCCTGAGGACGGCGCACCCATGTGGTACGTTCCCGGCGACGATCCCGACATCACCACAAAGGGTGAGACCACCAAATCATACGACGAAGACCTGCTGAGTCAGAACACAGGACTCACGCTTTCAGCACCCATGGTGGGCGGCTTCAGCCTGCGCGGCGGATGGAAGTTCCTCTCCTTCGCGGTAGACTTCTCCTATGTTCTCGGTAAGACCCTCATCAACAACGACCGTTATTTCTACGAGAACGTAAACAATAACGCAACGTACAACAAAATCAAGTCCGTCAGCAACTACTGGACTCCCGAGAACAGGAACGCTCCATATCCCGACTGGACGAAGGGATACGTCATGCAGTTCGACACCCACCTCTACGAGGATGCATCCTTCCTGCGTCTGAAGAACCTGCAGGTTGGCGTAGCACTTCCCAACAAGTGGCTTGAAGCACAGAAAGTATTCGACAGCATCAAGCTCACCTTCACCGGCCGCAACCTCCTGACCTTCACCAACTACACCGGTGTTGATCCCGAAATTGCAGGCAACCTGACATACGGCCGCGTCGGTAACAGCAAGCAGTACCTTGTCGGTCTTGAGTTCACATTCTAAACGATTGCAGCAATGAAAAAGATATTTAAATACATAGCTTCGGCAGCAGCCGTCGTGTCTGTTCTTGCATCCTGCAACCTGGACCTTGTACCTATCAGTTCCATCGCTTACGAAGAAGGCGGTCAGTTGATCCAGACCCAGGCCAACCTCACAGCTCTCGAGAACGGTTTGCTCCAGTCGTACCGCACCCTGCAGATGGGCGAGTTCGAAATTGCCAGCGAAGTCATGATGGACGGCTTCAACGCCACCCTCGACTATGGCAACAACTACGGCGGTATCCACAAAACCGATTACAACTTCACTTCGAGCGACTACTACGTAGAAGACTATTGGAGCTACAACTACAGCGCCATCAAGAACTACAACATCTTCATAGCGGCCGCCGACAATGTCAGCGACGATCTTAAGGCAAACGCCCGCGTGGCCAAGGGAGAGGCTTTCTTCCTGCGCGCATCGTCCTACCTCAATCTCGCCCGCCACTTCGGCAAGGCCTACAACGCTTCAACAGCCGACAGCGACCTGTGCGTTCCCCTGGTGACCGTTTACGACCAGCAGGAGAAGCCCGCACGCGCCACCGTCAAAGAGGTGTACACCCAGATCAAGGCCGACCTTGACTCTGCGGCCCTTTGCCTTGCAGGCGTGAAGGGAGCCGTCCGCTCCAACCGTCCTACCATCGATGCCGTCAACGCGCTTTATGCCCGTTACTTCCTCGATGTAGCCGACTACGCCAGCGCTGCCGAGTATGCACACAAGCTGATTGACGCCGGCACCTACAAGCTTGCATCCACAGCCGAGGAAATGGCTGCCGAATTCGTCAACGACGCCGGTACCGAGCCCATCTACCAGGTTCATGCAAGTCTCGCCGAAGGCACCAACGCCAGCGCCGTGTGGACATACTGGACTTCCGACTCCAACCATGGAGAAGTGTTCAGGCCTTACTTCCTCCCTACCCAAAGCGTGATTGACATGTACAGCACAGGCGACCTGCGTTTTGCTGCATGGTTCGACAACACTGAGTGGGTGCTACTCAACGGCAAGTACTATCAGGGTGACTTCTACATCTTTAAGAAGTTCTGGGGCAATCCCGCCCTCACGAGCGCCATCCGCAACGGCCGTCAGGCTCCCAAGCCTCTCACCATTGCAGAGCAGTATCTCATTGCAGCGGAGGCCGAAGAAGCAGCCGGTAACGCCAGCGCCGCAAAGGCAGACCTGAACGCACTTCAGGTTGCACGTAACGCCGACATTACCGACGCCACCAAGGACAATATCCGCAAAGAATGGTTCAAAGAAACCATCGGATGCGGACTCCGCATGTCTTGCATGAAACGCTGGGGCCTCGGCTACAACGGACGTCCCGCACAGGCCGGAGCTGCAGTCATCCTCAACAGCGGTGACATCTATGACGGCAAGGTATTTGCCGCCGACGACTACCACTACCAGTGGCCCATCCCTTCTCACGAGATGAAGATCAACAAGAACCTCAAGCAGAACGGAGGTTACGGCGAATAGTTAATTTAACACCTTTGAAAGATGAAAACAATCAACAAAATAGTCTTTGCTGCGCTCGCGGTCATTTCTCTGGGCGCCTGCAACAACAAGGTGGAGTACAAGAGAAATCCTATGGTCGCCATTGACTGCAAGTCAAAAGAGATCAATGAATCGTCCGAGGGCGTGAAAGTGGCCATTCCGGTTCACCTCTACAACACCAAAGAGGCCTGCACGGTCGCTTATAGCGTGACTCCTATCAATGCTACCGAAGGAAAGGATTACGTTCTGGACGACAACTCCGGCGTGCTGAACTTTGCAGCCGGCGTCGACAGCCTTGCAATCCCGTTCACCATCTACGGCCAGCCCGGAACTTACACCGGCAAAGTGTCTTTCCAGATCGACCTCAAGAGCGCAAGCAACGATGTAAAGATTACTCCGTTCAACAGCTGCGTGATTTCCATTGCAGACCTTGACCACCCGCTGGCCGATATCCTTGGCGAATACACTGCCGACGGTACCTGCGGATTCGGAAGGAACACCCAGTGGCCGGTAAAATTCACCGCGGACGAGAAAGACGTCACCAAGGTCTGGATTGACTACATCATCGGCTTCGCAGCCCTGAACAACGCCCAGGATTGGGGTGACTGGTCCTGCTACGGTATCGTGTCCGAAGACCACAAGACCATCACCATCCCTTACCTGCAGAAGACGAATATCGAATGGGCGGCAGACGGTGACTTTATGCAGCTCTGCAGCTGGGGTGTATCCGAAGGCGCACCTGTCCCTGACGAGACGCCCGGTGACATCAAGCTTGTGTGGAACGAACAGTACGGCGGATTCATCAACGACGCGAGGATCACTTACGACGGTATCCTCTCCGGCAAGATGGGCAACTACTACTGCCTGTACTACGGCGCCAACAGCATCCTGTTCAAAAAGAATTAAGACCGCTGAGTTTTTAAGAGGCTGACCTCTTATGGTCAGCCTCTTTTTTAATTAATTCATCATTCCTTAACGAAAGCAAGACAATGAAAAGAATCATTTTGCTGGCAGCATCCATCCTCGCATTTATAGCCCCCCTCCACGCAGCCTCGGATTTCGAGCCAAGGGAAACCTGGCCCTACATTTACGAAGAATTCTCTCCTGGAGCGGTGCGCACCAACGGAGGAAAGCTGATCGAAGATGGCAAATACAACATCTGCCTGATCGACGGATCACTGCACTACATCTCCGACGGCAAAGTGATGCAGGCCGACATGACTTCGGTGTTTACGGCCAAAATAGGAGATGACGTATATGTGAAAGTGTGGGGAAGGATGTACAAGGTCCTCGCGGAAAGCGAGCACGGAGCTGTGCTCAGCAGTCTGGAAATCGACATGGAGGCTCTTGACAAAGTGGAGATCGGTTACGGAGTGTCCGTGTCTTCTGCGTCGAAGCACGGCCTCAATGTGATGGCTCTCGATTCCGGCGGCAACATAAATATCCTCAACGAGAGCATCAAGAACGTGGAAGAGAACAAGGCCAAAGGGAAAGTGCTGCCCCTGGCCGAGACTACGTACCTGTATTACCACAACCAGCTCATAAAGGCAAACCGTTCAGAGGTTCTGGACTTACCAGGCGTAGACAAGAAACAAGCTGCCGATTTCATCAAGAAAGAGAAAATCAAATGGAAGAAGACGGACTCCCTGCTGAAGGTACTGGAGTTCCTCGACAAGTAAAATATGAGAAAATTCTTATACGCGATTCCGCTGCTAGTCCTGGCAGCGTGTACCCGTATCCCCGATCCGGCCGTGAACACGACGCCGGATTCAGTGGCTAAAATAGAGGAGACACCGTTTGTGAGTGGTGTCATATCCGTAAAAGTATCGGAAGAAATGGCGGAAGCCCTTGAAAAGACAGGAGTTATACCTCCTGCGCTTGCCGCTGCCGGAATCAGTTCGGCAGAAAGGGTTTTCCCCGATGCCGGTGAATGGGAGCCCAGGCACCGCAAGGCCGGACTGCACAAGTGGTACAGGATGACCATAGACGAAAAAGCTCCTGTCACAAAGGCTGTAACGGACATCTCCGACATCCCCGGAGTGGAGAGCGCCGAGCCTGTACGCAAGCAAAAACTCACGGCATACTTCAACGACCCCATGTTCGCCGACCAGTGGGCCATTTACAACGACGGCTCCCTCGGGTCCAAATTCACACCGGGCTGCGACGTGAATGCTGTCCCCGTGTGGGAGCGGTTCACAGCCGGCAGTTCCAACGTGATTGTGGCGGTGCTCGACCAGGGAGTGCAGTTCGACCACCCCGACCTGGCGGCAATCACCATCCCCGCAGGCATCGACGGCAGCAAGAGTTTCATTACCGGACACACAGGCTACAACGTACACGCCGGTGACCACGGCACCCACTGCGCCGGTGTGATTGCGGCCGTCAACAACAACGGAGTCGGCATCTGCGGCATTGCAGGCGGTTCCGACGGCCGCGGCGGCGTGAGGATTCTCTCGTGCGAAATGCTTCGCGTTGATCCGACCGATCCCAACAAAAGCCTGGGCGGCAGCTCCGAAGACGCCATGGTCTGGGCGGCCGACAAGGGCGCCGTGATCTCCAGCAACAGCTGGGGCTATGTTTACGATAGCGAAACCGATGCCGCCAACGGCGGAATAGGCATGATGCGGGAAAGCATCGAGTATTTCATCAAATATGCCGGCTGCGATGCCGACGGCAACCAAAGGCCGGACAGCCCCATGAAAGGCGGAGTCGTGATTTTTGCCGCCGGAAATGAAGGCTGGCAGCATGCCTGGCCTGCCGAATACGAAAAAGTCATTGCGGTGGGCGCCGTCAGTTCCAAACGCACCAGGGCCTATTATTCCAACTTCGGTCCCTGGGTCGATATCTGCGCCCCCGGCGGAGACGCACAGGTGGGTCCGCTCATTCTCAGTTCCATAAGCGGAAGCCGCTACGGACAGATGCAAGGCACCTCCATGGCCTGCCCGCAGGTGTCAGGCGTAGCAGCCCTTATCGCTTCTTATTTCGGCGGTCCCGGCTTCACCAACGACATGCTCATAGAGAGGCTCCTCAAAGGGGCCAGCAGCGCCAAAGCTCCCTCTTACAGCAACATTGGCCCCATGGTCGATGCCTTCGGCGCATTCAGCTACGGCGGTTCCACTGCTCCGGACCCGGTGAACAGCATCCAGAGCGGCAATGTGGTTTCCAACTTCATAACCCTCACCTGGAAAGTAACTCCCGACGCTGACGACATCAAGGCTTATTCGTACAATGTCTATGCGTCCAAAGACCGTTCGCTGCTTGAGAACCTGGATCCGGTGAACATTCCCGCACAGGTACTACATAAGAACGTGGCCGTGGACAGGCTGGAAGTCGGGGACGACATTTCCGTCACATTCGAGAACCTCGATTTCGACACCGACTACTATTTCCGCGTGGGAGCGATAGACTATGCCGGCAACCGCTCTGAGCTCAGTCAGATCAGCAGCTTCAGGACGCTGGCAAACAACCCTCCGGTCATAACATCCGAGCAGGGCACTGACATTCTCCTGCAGTCTTTCGAAACGCTCAGCTTCACAGTGGAAATCAAAGATCCCGACGGACACGGCTACAAAACTTCCGTAGAAAGCAACTCCGATGCATTTTCGTTTATCAGCACCCCGCAGGGTGTGAACGTAACCATCGAAGCCCTCAAGGCCGATCCCGGAAAGTACAGCGCCACGATTACGGCCACCGATACTTTCGGGGCCTCTTCATCGATGACGTTCAACTATGAGATACTCCCCAACCACGGCCCTGAAGTGATAAAGCAAGTCGACAACATTCTGCTCTTTGCGGTGGGAGAAAGCCGGGACCTCATAATTTCGGATTACATCTCCGACCCCGACGGCGAGACTCCCTCCTATACAGTGAGCTACACCGTCCAAAACATAGTGCACCTCAATCCCACGGGAGGCATTTTCAAGCTCACCGCCACCGGTTTCGGTCTTACCGAAGTAACAATACTGGCAAACGACGCCCGCAAAGAAAGCTGCTCGGTCACATTCAAGGTGCTGGTCCAAAACAATTCCAGCCCTATAGACCTCTACCCCAATCCTGTGAAGACGGTTCTCAACATCCGCCCGCTCGCTTCGGGGCAGATGAGCGTGTCCATCTCCAACAAGGCAGGTGCCATCATCTACAGCAGCACTTCGGAAGTCACCCCCTTCGATCCGCTCACAATCAACCTTGCAGACCAGAGCGCCGGCATGTACTACGTTAAAATCAAAAGCGCCGAGATTGATTCGGTCTTCACAATCGCCAAACTATGACAAGCACAAAAACCATCATAACCGCAGTTCTGTCCCTCCTTGTGTGCCTGACGGCCAGGTCGCAGAGTCTCCCCGCACTTCTAGTCCCCACGGATGCCAGGTCCCTGGCCATGGGCGGAGTGAGTCTGCCCAAGGAGGCCGATCAGCTGGATGCACATGCATACTTCGGCAAATGGGCTCCGAAAACCGCTGACAACACGATAGTCGGAGCTGATGCATGGTTCAAGATAGGCAGCCGCTTGGCCTTGTCGGCCGAAGGGAAAGGTTTTCTGGACAAGCCATACAGCATCACAGGAGCCGAAGGTTCATCCAAAGGCAGCTACAAGCCTTACGACCTAATAATAGGCCTTGGAGCCGAATTCCTGATTACGGACGCCATCAGCGCCGGACTCAAGGTCCGCAACGTGACCTCGGCCCTGGCCGAAAAGAACATAGGCTCCTCGATAGGAGGCGACATTTTCGTGCGCTACAGCAGTCGTGTATGGGGCGTCGAGCTTGCAGGACGCAATATCGGCAGCCCCATCAATTACGGTGAAGGAGCTCACTCAATCCCGTCTCTTGCTGCGGTGAGCGGATACGTGCGGCCCGTCAAAGGGCTCACGCTGGCAGCAGAGGCCGATTATCTGTTCAAAGGAGGCCTCATGGCTTCGGCCGGAGCCGAATACGGATTCAAGGACATGGCCTTCGTCCGCGCAGGCTTCCACTATGGCGACCCGGCCAAGGCGCTCCCCACCTTCCTTTCGCTCGGATTGGGCGGGAAGCTCGCCGGATTCAAACTCGACGGCACCTTCCTGCTGCTTTCCGAAACACTTGGAAACAGCTTCCTGGTGAGCCTGGGATACGAATTCTGAGTTACTGCGCGGCACCTGCCACAAGGTCGAGTATTTCTGAGGTGATTTTTTGCTGCCGGCCCTTATTGTATTCAAGGGTCAGCTCAGAAAGCAGCGACTCACCGTTGTCGGTGGCCGCCTGCATGGCTACCATGCGTGCAGCGTGTTCTGCAGCGGCAGAATCGAGCAGAGCTGCATAAAGCTTCAGGTCCATCACCTGAGGGGCAAGACGTTCAAGCAGCTCGGCCCTGGAGGGTTCTATGATATAGTGCTCTTCTGCAAGGATTTGTTCTTCTTCGTCCTGCAGTCCTGGATCATCAAATCCAAGATAGGGTTCCACCACCACCTGCTGGCGGCCTGTACTCACGAAATGATTGTACACCAGCAGCGCTCCGCCAATGCGTCCCAACTCATAGAGAGTACGTAGCTCTTCTGCGGCACCGGCCACAGGAGCGAATTCCGGATGGGCCACAAGGGGTGTAAAGTCACGGGATGAAGGCGCACCGTTTTTGCGGAGGAACTCGTACATTTTCTTGCCGAAGGCCCAGAATTCCAGTGCTTGACCGGAAGCAGCGGCTTCTTGCTGCAATTCCTGGACTTTCTTGATGACGTTGGTGTTGAAGGCTCCGCACATCGAGCTGTTGCTGCTGAATGCCAGCACCACCAGCGGCTCAGCAGCCTCGGGCAGGTTCCGGAAAGGGTGTGCCGCAGCAGCCCGTAAAACTTGGGAAAAGGGCTGCTGCGGCACACCCTTTCCGGAACCGGAGGCGGCGGCGAGGATGGTCTCCAAGGCCTCTTCATAGGGTCTCAGAGCCTCAATGGTACGCTGAGCCTTACGCAGCTTGGACGAGGCCACGAGCTTCATTGCCGAAGTAATCTTCAGCGTACTGCGCACCGACGCGATTCGGTCTTTTACTTCCCTAAGTGTTGACATATATCGGAAGCAAGTTCGGTAAGAACCCTCTCAGCGTTGTCGCTTACCTTGCCATCCTGGAGCTCCTGCAGCACATCTGCGTGGGAAGCCCTCATACGGTCCAGGAAAAGCCTTTGGAATTCAATCACTTGATCTACGCGTATATCGGCCATCAGGCCTCTGGTTCCACAATACAGCACTGCCACCTGCTCCCCTACCGGCATGGGAGAATACTGAGGCTGGATGAGTAGCTGGTTGTTTTTGCGGCCCTTGTCCAGGGCCATAGCCGTGACCTTGTCCAGGTCGGAGGAGAACTTGGAGAAGGACTCCAACTCGCTGAATTGCGCCTGGTCGATCTTAAGGGTGCCGGCAATCTTCTTCATGCTCTTTACCTGCGCGGCGCCGCCCACACGGGACACGGAGATGCCGACATTGACGGCCGGGCGGAAACCGGCATTGAAGAGTGAACTCTCCAGATAAATCTGGCCGTCGGTGATAGAAATCACATTGGTAGGTATGTAAGCCGACACGTCTCCCGCCTGGGTTTCTATGATAGGAAGTGCAGTCAGGGAGCCGCCGGCCTTTACTTTGCCCTTAAGGGATTCAGGGAGGTCATTCATCTGCTCTGCGACCTCCTGCTGAGAGATAATCTTGGCGGCACGTTCCAGCAGCCTGGAATGCAGGTAGAACACGTCGCCGGGATAGGCTTCACGGCCGGAAGGACGGCGCAGGATAAGAGACACTTCACGGTATGCCACAGCTTGTTTGCTAAGGTCGTCGAACACCACCAGGGCATGACGTCCGGTGTCGCGGAAATACTCCCCGATGGCGGCGCCGGCAAAGGGCGCATAATATTGCAGGGCGGCAGGATCTGCAGCCGTTGCCGCCACCACGATGGTATAGTCCATCGCTCCCTTTTCCCTCAGCGTCTGCACGATGGAAGCCACGGTGGAGCCCTTCTGCCCCACTGCGACATAGATACAGTACACAGGATTGCCCTCGAGATAGCCTTGGCGCTGGTTGATTATGGTGTCCAGGGCTATGGCCGTCTTGCCGGTCTGCCGGTCGCCGATAATGAGCTCTCGCTGGCCGCGTCCAATGGGAATCATGGAGTCTATGGCCTTGAGGCCTGTCTGCAGGGGCTCATGCACGGGCTCACGGAATATCACTCCGGGAGCCTTGCGTTCCAGCGGCATGCGTACAGTCTCGCCCTGCACCTTGCCCAAACCATCGAGCGGGGTGCCTATAGGATCCACTACGCGTCCCACCAGGCCTTCTCCGACATCGATTCCTGCAATACGCCCAAGCCTTCTGACCCTCATGTCTTCTTTCACCTGGTCGGTGGGGCCCAGCAGGACTGCTCCGACGCTGTCTTCCTCGAGGTTCATGACGACAGCCTTGACGCCGCAGTCGAATTCCAGCAGTTCGCCGGCTTCGGCCTTGGACAGGCCGTATATACGGGCCACACCGTCGCTGACGGTGAGCACGCTGCCCACCTCTTCGTATTTTACAGACATGTCGATACCCTTCAGTTGCCTGTAGAGTATGTCTGAAATCTCACTTGCTTTGATAGTATTTTCTGCCATCCTTACACAATCCTGTTGTTCTTTTCCACAAACTGACGCTGCAGTATTTCCAGCTGGCGCCTCACGCTTGCATCCAGCATATATCCGTGATACTCAACCCTGTAGCCACCGATTAGCGAGGGGTCTGTTTCTGTCTCCAAAAGTACTTTGTGGCCGCTGCGCTGCTCGATTTCCTTGGTGATCCTGGCCTCCAGCTCGGGAGACTCCACCACCGTGGTCAAGCGTACGTGAGCAAGAGATGCGTCCTCGCAGTACATATCGACATAAGTCCGTAGAATGCGCCTGAGGTAGTCCAAACGTCCGTTCCTGGCCAGCAGGTTTATGAATTTCTGCAGGTCTGGCTCCAGTTTGCGGGGGATAGAAAAAGGATGGTGCAGCATCTGCACGATCTGCGCACACACCGCCTCTCCGCTGCCGTTATCCTTTGTGAGATGCAGCAGGGCCATTGCATAACGTTTGGTAATTGCTCCGGTATTCATATCAATTAATAGGCGCCGATGAGACTTCGTCGGAGAGCCTGTCCAGGAGGGCAAGCTGCTCCGGAGTTTCTTCCAATTCCTTACGGACTATTTTTTCTGCTACGGCCAGAGAAAGGGCGGAAACCTCCGTGCGTATATCCCGCAATGCAGATTCCTTTTCAGCCGCAATTTCTTCGCGTGCACCCCGGAGTATCTCGGCGGCTTCTTCCTGGGCCTTCTGACGGGCCTCTGCAAGCATTGCATCTTTGGTCTTGGAAGCCTCCTGCATTATCTTTCCCTGCTCGGCACGTGTCTGCTCGAGCATCTGTTCCCGCTGAAGAGCCGCCTCCTGCACGCTCTGGCGCGCCAGTTCGGCAGCTTTGAGCGAGTCGGCAATATGCTCTGAGCGCTTCTGAACGGCCTTAGTAATCACCGGAAAGCCGAACTTGGCGAGGATAAAAAACACCACGCCGAAGATTACGACCATCCAGAAGATGAGTCCGAAATCCGGTGTAATAAGCGACATAAGCCTTTACAGGAGCACAGCCAGCAGACAAGCGATAACGCCGATAAGGCACACGCCTTCGAGAAGAGCGCCAATGATGATGGCAGTAGTACGCAGTCCGCCCGCGATCTCGGGCTGACGCGCAGATGCTTCCATGGTGGACTGGGCCAGTTTGCCGATACCGATTGCAGCGCCGATGGCGACTATACCGGCGCCTATTGCGCCGCCGACTTTGGCAAGAACTGCCGCTTGAAGAATTGATCCTATCATAACTATTTGATTTTAATGAGTTTCATTTTCCGGGTGCTGGTGCGCAAGGCCTATGAAGACCGACGACAGCATGGTGAATACATAAGCTTGTATGAAAGCCACGAGCAATTCGAGGCAGTCCAGGAATATTCCGAGGACCACGGCCACGAAGCTCAGGGAGCCGTTCAGGAGGGGGCCCATCTTGGCGGTAAGGAATATGAGCGCCACTGCGCTCAGGAGCATGATATGCCCGGCCAGCATGTTGGCAAAAAGCCTCACCATGAGCGAAAAAGGCTTGGTGAACATGCCCAGGATTTCTATGGCCGGCATGATGGGGATAGCTTTCAGGAACAAAGGCACATCGGGCCAAAGGATATCCTTCCAGTAGTGCTTGTTGCCGAAGAGGTTGACCATCAAGAAGGTAAACAGGGCCAGCACAAAGGTCACCGCTATATTTCCAGTGATGTTCGCTCCGCCCGGGAACACAGGCACTATGCCCATAAGGTTGTTGATGAGTATAAAGAAGAACGCCGTCAGAAGATAGGGCGAAAAGCGCTTATAATCAGGGCCTACCGCCTCTTTTATGACATCGTTCTCAATGGTCATGATGACCGGTTCCAAAAGAGCGGCCAGGCCTTTGGGCGCTTCTTTCAGATAGTCGTGCTTCTTGTACCACCGGGCACAAAGAAGAATGAGCACCACAAGTATGATGCTGTCGATAATAAGCCCGAAGACGTTCTTGGTGACCGACAGGTCCACAGGCCTTGAGCCGTCCGACACACGCACAATCTTACCCTCGTGCGGCTGGCCTTTGGCGGCAATGCGGTAGCCCCGGTACTCCCCTCCGTGTTCAAGCCTGGCGCTGCTGAATACCTGCACACCTCCGTCGATGAGGATGCATAGCAGAGGAATAGAAATATCTTTTCCATTGATAGTGGTAATGTGCCACTCGTATGCGTCTCCTATATGCCCGAATATATATTCGTTCATATCCACAGCCGGCGCTTCCTCCTGCGGGGAGGCCGCAGCAGGCAGAGGCAGCAGAAAGACCGCCACAAGCAGCAGAAGTACTGTCAGACGGTTTGGACGCATAGTTTTAATTCGTTTTTATCGAGGATCAGGGCGCCGGTCTTGATGGAGACTTCGCTTTCTTTGCCTTCGCTTCTCCAGGTCACGTTTCCGGCATCCAGGCTCGAAATGATGGGAGCATGCCCGGGGAGCACCTCGAAACGGCCTTTCGTGCCGGGGAGGAAAACCGCCTCAACAGCACCTTCGAACACCGCCCCCTCAGGGGTCAGCACCTTGAGTATAAGCTCGTTATCCTTCATTTACCTGGGCTAATATACGTTTGCCCTTTTCTATTGCTTCTTCTATCGTACCTACATTCAGGAAGGCCTGCTCTGGCAGGTCGTCACACTCTCCGTCGAGTATCATGTTAAAGCCTTTGATGGTATCGGCAATGTCCACCATCACTCCCGGCACTCCCGTGAACTGCTCCGCCACTGCGAAAGGCTGCGACAGGAAACGCTGCACACGGCGGGCTCGGTTGACGGTAAGCTTGTCTTCGTCGGACAGCTCGTCCATTCCAAGAATCGCAATTATGTCCTGCAGTTCCTTGTTACGCTGGAGTATCTGCTTGACTCTCTGTGCCGTACGGTAATGCTCTTCGCCGACTATGTTCGGATCAAGAATGCGGGAAGTCGATTCCAGCGGATCCACCGCCGGATAGATTCCGAGCGCCGTAATCTTTCGGCTTAGCACCGTGGTAGCGTCAAGGTGCGAGAACGTGGTGGCCGGGGCCGGGTCTGTGAGGTCGTCGGCAGGCACATAAACGGCCTGGACTGAGGTTATAGACCCATTCTTGGTGGATGTAATGCGCTCCTGCATGGCTCCCATTTCGGTGGCAAGCGTAGGCTGGTATCCCACTGCCGAAGGCATACGGCCCAGCAGTGCGGACACTTCGGAGCCGGCCTGCGTGAAACGGAAGATATTGTCTATGAAGAACAATATGTCGTGCGGAGAGTCCGGATCGTGGCTGTCGCGG
>ODAI010764432.1_pt1 | contig 23469 bp, 24 predicted proteins | sample 1539321 | NCBI WGS metagenome assembly ODAI01 (sample SAMN02144231, study PRJEB22623) | gut metagenome | biome: sheep rumen | host: Ovis aries | place: New Zealand | reverse complement strand
GCTCGTGGGTTCGAATCCCACCGCTTCCGCCATTATTCATTTTTCGAGGTGTGGCTCAGTTTGGTAGAGCGCTGCGTTCGGGACGCAGAGGCCGTGGGTTCAAGTCCCGTCACCTCGACCACTCTCTTTAATCCGCGAAGCCGTTCGTAGAGCGACTCCGCGGGTTTTTCTTTTTCCGGCCGACCTCATTTTGTCCATTTTCTGTCCATTATTTCAGCCCGTCGATCTAATGATCGTCTAATGAATAACTTTTTGTATCTTTTTGTAACTTGAAACTTCCGATAAAACGGTCTTTTCCGAACAAATTTATTCAAGCATTTATTACAATCGGTATAATAATCCTATTTCTATTTTTGGTCATTTTCCCGTAGTCCCGTGACCATAGTTCGTCTTTGATGCCGACAAATGGCTTAACCCAGCCTTTTGATGATTTGCCTTTTCTCACAGAACTGGATTTTGTCCATTATCTGTCCATTCTTTCCCGATTTTCGCCTGTCAGAATACCTTACACAGCCTTTTTGCCGCTATAGGGGTTGTGATCCAGGTCGAGGACTGTTGAAATTGCCTCTCCTGTCCGTGCCTGCATCTCCTGGAAAGCGTGACAATAGACAGATGTTGTCGTTGAGACAGCCGAGTGTCCTAATGCAGCCGATACTGTTGCGGCATCTATACCCGAATAGATCAAACTTGTAGCGTTGAAATGACGCAGGGAGTGAATATCACAAAATCGCATACCGTGCTGAGCTGTAAACTTTTTGAGCCACTTGTACGGCATAGTACAGAACAAAGGATCACCAAAATCGCTGATGAACACCCTGTCGCTATCCACCCACTTGTCACCGAGTTCTGATTTCTGTCTCTGCTGATCGTCATAGAGTTCCTTCAGAACTGCAAAAACATAATTGGGCAGCTTCAATGAACGGAGTGAGTGCTTCGTTTTGACTGTATCGGTGTATCGACCGTCCTTGACAGTGTAGTTAGATGTGCGCCGTATGCTTATCACATTATGCTCCCAATCGACATCTTTCCATTCAAGCCCCATCAGTTCTCCGCGTCTGAATCCGCTGTAAACTGCAAGTGTTACAAAAACTCTGTACTTGAGCGGAGCATCCTCGTCCATCAGAGCAAAAAGCCGCCGGACTTCATCTAACGTGTAAACCTCTTTTTCTTTCTTTTCACCTTTCGGAACATAGATGTTAGTACACGGATTTGTTTCAAGAAGCTCAAGTCTCATCGCATAGGCGAACACATCTGAAAGAAAGCTAAGATGATGAATGACAGATTTCCTTGAAAGAGGCACATCTTTTTGTTTGAGATGCCTGCCGTTTTGGGCAAGATCATCTATGAAAGCCTGTATCTGTCCATGCGAGATCTTATCTATGCGGAAATGACCGAACACAGCATATACTCTTATCGTACACGCTCTCATTCTCTGCAAAGACGACCGTTTAAGATTTATAGCCGCAAATTCTGAAAACCACTTTTCCGCAAAATCTTCAAACTTCACATCGGTGTAAACAAATCCTCTCAGACATTGCTCCTCGAATTTGCACGCCTGTTTCTGAAGTTCAGACTTAATCTCGCGGGCAGTCATGTTTGGGTTGGGTTTCCAGGATTTCGTTCTTGTAACCTGTTTCCCGCTCTTGTCATATCCAACGCTCACGCGAATCTGATATGTATTTCCGCGTTTCCTTATATTTGCCATAATCCGATTACCTCCTAAGTCGGTTTTATGACAATCTCTGCTGTACTCATTATACACTTTAAAGCGATAAATGTCAATAGCGTTACAGAGATTTGTCGCTTGTTTTTGGGATTACTGTTTTCATCTGACCTTTTCATCTCCAATAACGCCGCTATATTTGTTCTGTAATCACCTCCGAGTGTGAAAAATGTGATTTGGTGGCTGTGGGATAATTATAATTTTTGAACTTTTGTGCAAAACCAGATTATCACAGTCTTTGATTATTTTGCATTTTTGAAATTTTCCGATGATGGACATTCTCATGTGCGTAAATTTAAGCTATTACTCAATAGCTTAAATGTCCGGCTCCGCACAACATTTCAGCATTGAGTCAGGGACACCCTGATACCCGTTTTTGCTGATTTTGAAAAAATCGGAAAACTTGCCAAAATGCCGAAACGGTCTATTTTCATAATCGAGCGAAAATGCTCTTTTGTCCGAAACGGACTTTTTGAAAAATCGCACGAATTGAATTTTTCATCAAAATGGTCTTTTCAGAAATGACGCAAATCAGAAAAAAGAATGAAACAAGAAAAGTTTAAAATGCTCTTATGCGGTACTTTGGTGCATATCGTGATTTACGAGCGCGGTGTAATAGCTGTCCACTGTAACAGGCGCGTTATAGAGCGCAGTTATCAGATATGCACGAATGTTCCTGATGTCAGTTGTGTTCCTGCTCATAGTTTCGAGGACATACTCGATATGCCCGCTATCAAGTTTCAGAAATCTGCTCCTGACAGTTTCAAGAGGTATTTCTCCACCGTTCACGCGAACTGTATCACGTCCGGAGCATAAAACATCAATCATTATACTCACAATCTCGTCAACCTGTTTTTTTCCTTTTTCAGTTATGTAGGAATATTCTATGTTTTCGCAGATAAGCTGTCTGAGATCTTCCCGTTCATCGGAAGAACATACAGACTTGCCGCATTTTATCCTATCATCCATATCTGTCCCTCGAGAGATAGATTGATTTGGATTTATAACTCTGGATTTATTATTTAGATTTATAGTATGTATGTCAGTTTCCTGCAAACTTGTCGTTAAGTTTGCAGCAGACAAGTTTGTGGCTTTCTCGCTAACTTGTTTGCAAGTCCTTTGTGCGATACCGTTCAATGCGGTCATCTTGTCCTCACCGTCTTTGATGATCTTTTCAAGAAGCTCCTTGTCCGAGCTTACAATGAAATAACGCTTTGAGGGCAGACCCTTCTTGCAGCACATAACGAGTCCTGCGTCAACGAGCGTTTTTATGGCTCTGTTCTGCTGATAACGAGAAAGTCCCGTGCTTTCCTGCAAGTCAGCGATCGTGGAGTAGAACCAACCGTTCGCGTCAAGCATTGCGTTCTGCTCATAGTATGCCTGCTTACCAATCAGCGCAGCATAGATTATCGCCTCGTTTGTACCGAGCGCATGTGCAAGCGGTCTGTTCAACGTAACCGTGTTATCGGGATTAAGCAGTTTGATTATTTCTTTCATTATTTTCCCTTTCAGCTTTGCCGCCAATCTATCGGAGGTTTTCTTTTGTATATTCCACCTCCTTGTGGCGCTTGAGAAAACTTCCTTACGACTTCCATGTCTACAGATGGCAGCTTTTTTCGTAAACGTCATTCTTCTGATCCTACGCCCTTGCTGAAATAATCGAGCAGGGCAGCTTTCGGAATAAGTATCTTTCCTCGCTTGCCATGTCCACAACGGACATACGGAATGGCGTTCCGTACTACGAGCTGGCGCACGGTGTACTCGTTCAGCCCTCTGATCTCATTTGCGCACTCCTTGATCGTGAGCATCTCAACCTTGTCAGGTTTGGTTGCAGGAACGGTAGCAGTCGGCTCGTCCTCAACAAGTCTTTCGAGTAAGCTGCTCATCGCAGAAATAATTTCCGCTCTTTTTTCGTTTGTCATTGCGTTGACCTCCTTGAAATTGTGGTTGTCCGATCTTTCTTCGGCTGACTTAATCATATCATTTCCGCTTGACAAATGCAATACTTTGTGGTATGCTATACAAGGATAGAGTAACTGCAGATATACAAATGTGTGAATTTCATTCCGCTTAACAGAGGCTTTTGCAGTTATTTATCGTCATATCCTTGTAAATTTTTCATCCAATGCTGAAACAAGCGATTAACCTGCATATTTACATATATCCGATTACATTTTTCGTATAAATTCGACGTATCGTAAACGCATTTACGCTAATTTATCGTTGTAATCTTTTAAAAAAGGAGCGTTTTTTTTGACTTTCGAGAAGAAATTCAATGTCGGCTACGACTATTCGGCAGCACTTCTGATCTCCGAGAACGGTGAAACTCTGATAGGCGGTAGTTCCCAAATACTGAAAAAGGCTCTCAAGGATGTTGAGAACCCGAATATAAATACGAAAGGTATTGATGTTTACTACCGGAACAAAAATGTCGGAACATTCGCTGTTGAGTTGGGAAACGGCGCGTCTGAAACAGAAAAAGTAATTCAATACATAGACAAGCTGTACACGAACCTGCTGAACAAAAACAGCACAGGTGCGAAAGTTGCCGAAACAAAGTTGAACCTTGAAACGCTGTTTCGAGCAGATCATAACTTCTCTGTCCGTGTTCTTGCAAGGACAGTCATGCAATGGTACGCGGCTGTCACCGATATGTATTTGAACGGACGGCATCGGCTCGGTTTGCCGCTCCCGCAAAAGGAGCGTGCACAGCTCGGTGAGCAGTTCCGCGAGGAGATGTATGCGATGGTCGGGCAGATGTTCACAGAGCTGAAAAAGAAAAGACCTCAGCACGATAGTACCGAGATCACAAATGTTGTTATTTGTCACGATATGACGAATGTTGCGGAATTGCTTGATGAATACTCACGGTTCTTAACGCAGAGCAAAGTCTATGCCGTGCTCTGCGAGAGCTGCAACACCTATTTTCTTGCTCATTCGTGGAATGCGCATTATTGTGAGAATTGCAAGCCGAAACGCAAGACTCTGAGCAAGAAGCTGTACGCCGAGAAATGCTCCGACGGCATTCGCAAGCAGCGCCAAGTTGTGAAATACCGGTTTGAGAACTTCATCTACAAAAGCAAGATATGGGACGATCTGTCCGATGCCGCGAAAACCGAGTATCAGCAGCTCCGCAGTGAGTATATATCCTCCACTAAGTCTATGCTTGAACAGTACGAATACCGCGGCGAAGCCGCTATGGAGCGCGAGATCGAGCGGTACATCAAGGATATGGACACAAAGCGAGTTGAGCTTGAGGGGATGTTGACGAAGGGGTGATGTGCTATATGTAGCACCGTTTTTGCGACTACAAACTTAACTACGCATTTCTTTTTTCAAGCATTCTATGGTATCGACAAGTTCTTCAACACTACTGTAATTGTTCTTTTTTATTTTGTTTGCAATATCATTATATATTGATTTTTCCATAATAACCATCTCGACATCTGAAAATCCCATCTTTTTATACATTTCATAAGCGGGTCTATCCAGCTCAGTTTGAAGTCGTTTAACAATATTCTTTGGAAACATATTAATAAACTGTTTCAAAGCATTACTGCCATATCCTTTCTTTGGATACAACGGAGAAACAGCAATATTGTCAATATATAAAGAATAGTCCACGCATATCGAGGGCATCTTTAGTGCTGTAACATACCCTATAATTATATTGTCTTTTAAAATACAGTATGCATATTTGTCTGCATCACAAATAAAACACAAAAAATATTGCTCATATTTCATTATGCTTCGAATTTCGTCTATATGTCCGTATGCAGTAAATTCAATATTGCCACAAGTCTCTATATCTTCGTTCGTCATTTGTATAAGCTGTATCATAGTAATTCCTTTTATATAAGGTATGGTGCTATATGTAGCACCGATATTATTTATCACTGATTATTATTTTCAATGCATGAGTCGTACACCGTAAGACTCATTTATGATTCTCCTGCCATAACCATTTTACAAAATCATCCCAAGCATTATCTAATAATAAATCATTTTTGCTTTTTAAATACTCTTTTATTTTTATATTCATCTGGGAAGAAATAGCCTTTTTTATCATTTGTTTCTTTTCTACGCTCGTTAAAGACTCGAAATTTATATTACTTTCTTCTTTAAGAGTAATATTATCACTTGCCATTTTAGTTAAACATTCTTGAGCTTTAGTCCTAAGGCTTATATACTTTTCTGATTGCTTGTCTTCATTGTTTTCTATTGCAGAAGAAAGATTTGATAGAGCATATCTTGTCTCGTACACATTGTTAATAAACTCAGCTATTATTTTTAAAAATTGAATAGACTCTGTATCTATAACTTCAATAAATGTTCTTCTAGCATTAGCAGTAATACTAATCTTATCAGTAATATATATCATACAACCTATGCCTCTAACTGTTTGTAATATGCCATTTGGCGTACGATGGAGCAATCCAAAATTATATAAATTCCTTAACAATTCCTCCTCCGTACATAAAAGCATATTATCCAAATATATTCTTATTCCTGAAAACTTCTTTTTATCTATTGTAATCTTATTAGCATTAAAGGAATAAAAACCTATAGCATATTGAAAATTACTTTTAACTACATATTGACGCATCATATCTGGGAAAATTGGTCTAAAGAGTTCCTCTGAATTGTAATAAATGTGACATTTTTTAATTGTTTCCTTATTTTCAGTAAATATGTCATTATATAGATCTTTTTGCTCAGAATCATATAAGTCTTTATTAAAGTCCAGGGGTAAAAGCCATTCCAATTCAGTTTTAAAACCGATATCGTGTATTATATCTTTTAAAACATTAGTTATTTCTTCCAAAACGACAAGGAAACCTTTACTTATATCGTTTTTAATCATTTCAGGAATATCATTCGACAAAATTGTATCAGATTTACTCACGCAGATTTTATCCATTAAAGTATCAATAGACATTGTAAGATACTCATCTGTTTTTTGTAATTCCTCGTACTTTTCCCTACTTATAGAAAAAGATTGAACCTCGTTTTTAGTCGTTCGACTGGAAATATTATAAAAAGAGAGAGTTTTACAATACGGGAGTCCAGATAATCTGCCTATACCCTTGTACCCAATGTTTTTTATCCTATCTTTATCTGATATGCTAATATATCTCATTTTCTGTACAAAATCTGATGTCTTGATACCATTTCCATCATCATAAAAATAAAGATTGTTTTCATAGAACCATATCTTAATTTTATTATTTTCATTATTACCTGTCTGGTATATTGAATCAACAGAATTTTGAACATATTCTCTAAACACAACCATCGGATTGTCATATAAAGACTTAGTAATAATATTTAAGATTTCAGCACCAACAATAGTTTCAGGCATTTGGCTTACTCCTTTTCGCTTATTTTGTTTTTTAGAAATAAATACTTTTTATATGTCTTATCATCATATTCATATAATTGCATGTTTTCTTCTATGTTTTTTCTATAGTTCCTTTTATTTTTTCTTTTTCAAATGATTTTATTACATTTAAACTATCTTCTTCCAAAATTTCATCGAAATTGACATCATTTTTTAATGCATAAAACGGATCAAGATAATTTCTATTATTTTCTCTATGAATTAGTTTTTTATAATTATCATCATCATCTACTAATTTTTTTAAATCATCTGCTGTTTTATGATCTATTGTTATTATAGGAACATTAGAAATATTACTTTCAAGTAAGTATGCTCCAATAACACTGTCACCATAAAACTGATATTTTTCTTTTGCATATAAAGAGCCTTTTGCGATGCCACCTCTAAAAAAAACATTTTCTGACATTGCAAATACACTAAAATGTGAATATATTTTCATAAACATCAACAAAAAATCTGTCCGAGAAGTATAAAAATAAAGGGTATCAGATGTTTGACCTACATAGCACTTATCTTTATCAGCATGTGTCATAAATTTAGTGGAATTCATCAACCTAAAATAGTAATTAAATACATTTCTATATTTGTTATTTGTTTCTTTCTCCTTATGAGAAATTTTTAAATCATCATAGTCTTTTTTAAATCCTAATACATCAATAAATGCAAAATAAACCGTTGAAAGCGGATGATAGTCAATACCTTCATTATCTTCATTATCTTCATATGTAGTTGGTATCGAATCAGATATATCATCAATTGTAGGAACTGGGTTTCTGTAGCTCATAAATATACTTCCTCGCTATTTATTTTCAGCATCGTTTCTTGTGATACTGTAATACTTTAAAACGTCAAGAACTGCTTTATCTTGACATTTAATGCTTCCATCTTTAAAATTATTTAAAGCAATAATTTTCTCAGCTTTCAATCTGCGATTCGGTGATAATGCTTGGAATTTTTCCCACCATTCATTAGCCAAATCACAATCATCATCTGAATGGGAGGTATATCTATCAGCCAATCGAGCACGCAGGTTTGCATCGTATTTTCTTCTATAAATAATAAAGGTTTCGGGCATCCACAGTATTTTTCGGAATTCGTCAACATTACAGCCAAATGCTTCTTCAAAGAAATCTCGTCCACGTCCTATTTTTCCTTTCGTAGAGTTAAGGACAGCTTGAACCGCTCTAATAAACTTTCTATTCCAATTTTCTCCGATATAGTCTCTGTTGTCATAATATTCAGGATCATCAATCGGGTGATATTTCATTGGGAAAGAATAGATCGTCACATTTAATTTCTCGCACAACTCAACATTTATCTTCATTCTATAGTATAAATCTTCGGGTTTATCCTTAAAATTATATAAGAGATAATTTGAAAGGTTCTTTATTCCATACTTTGCAGCTTTCTTTACTGCCGCTTCATATTTATCCTTTTGTTCATAATGATCGAATGCAATGCGCAAAGGTGTAATATTGATCTCAGCCAGTTTTTTCATGTTTTCCTCAGTTACTAGTCGAGCGTCAACTCCTTGGTTAAAGTCAATATGACGTACACAGTAATCATGCTTAAAGAAATGATTATAATAATTGTGTGCGATTTCGTCAAATTCAAGGACTGCTTTAACCGTTGCTGTTTCAGGATATAATAATCCTAACCTTTCCCGTTCAAGATAAAAATTTCCAGATTCCTCGCCTTCAAGTTTTTCTTCTATTTTTTCATAGAGTTTAACAAGTTTCTTTAAATATCCTCGAACATTATATGATTCGTTGATATTTTTCATAGCAATCTCATAATCATTGGCTGGTTTGTATTTTGCTCCTTTGGCAAAGCCACACTCTTTTATTTCATCAATGATTTTATTAAAACAAGCCGATGCAAATACATTGTTATCCATAAGTAACAAGTCTTTACGTGCTCCAAAATGTTCATCAACATATTTTAACTGTTCTTTAATACCAATGTATTCTTTATAGTTTGGCTCTAATCTTGATACTGCACAAAATGCACACTTCCTTATACAGCCTCTTGTCATATATCCGAAATAAGCATTGTTGGCAGGATACTGATAATCTATTTCCTCAAGAATAGAATAATCAAGTGGCAGTTCATCAATTATATCAGTATTATCTTTATCAATGTCCCCTGGCTTATCAAGTAATCCTATATGTGGCTCTATTTCTGTATCTTTTTTCATTTGTTCTGGCAAAATAGATGCAGCAATCCCTCCAACAAGCATTCTCCCATTACTTTTGCAAAATTTTTTTGAATAATTAATCGTATCAACTGTTTGCTTCCAATAGAAAGTAAAAAGTGTCGTAATGCCTACTATATCAAACTTTGCAAAATCTTCTTTAACAAATCTTTTACGATATTGTTTGATTATGTCTTCATAATCACTATTTCTAAAATCAGGGATTTCATCAAGATATGAATATTTACCTGTTTTTATGTAGTTAGTAAGTTTGGGAAAATATTTTCCCAGAGCAAGATCATATACTCTATCATAAAACTCCTCGCACAGAAGATGAGCCGCGAATTCTTTCAAATCACCTTTATAAAAACGAACATCATCTCCACATTTGCGAAAATATGTAGCGATCTTCATTAGTCCTATAGGTGGATATTTGTTTTTATAGTTAGGCTCTATCAGCAGAACTTTACGGTTCATTTAAATTCTTCCTCTATTTTATTAATAATTATCTCCGCAGTTTTCTCGTCAGTAGAATCAAATATAATGTTATATATCTTGCCAATAAGTTTACGTTCCTGTTTTGAACAACGTGATAATTTATCTACACGTCGCGGCTGTTTTTCAGGCTTGGCACTAGGTTCAGCTGGCGTGGTCACTGCAGACGGCTTGATTATTTCAACTTTTTTTCTTTCTTTTTCAATTCTTTTTATAACCTTTTGTCTTATTGCATTGGCTTCTGTTTTTTCAGAAGATTTTTTGATTTTTTCAATTTTTTCTTGCGCTTTAATTGCATCATTTTGTGCTGTATTTAACGCATCAGTTGCTTTTTGAATATGTTCAGCATCTACATAGTTATTGTTTTCTAATTTTTCCTGGTGTTCATACGTTTTTTTCTCATAAGAATCAATTTTATTAAAAGAACTATTAATATCAGAAGCATCATGATAGATTTTATGCAGAACTTGAAAGTATTTACGAATTTCTTTTTCAAACCATACTCTCATTTTAGTTTCATTAAAATAATCTCGTTGAGAATTTGGTATAAGCTCTTTTGAAACTGCAAACAATTCGCCAACATAGTAATGCTGCCCGCGATCTTCTTTAAATAGTGGTTGAAGTGCATCTTCGTTACCAATTTGTATATTTTCCTTACGTAGCCTCAAGCCACGCATTTGGCATTCTTTGGATATTATAGCTTTAAAAGTTGATACACCGAACCACAACCACATAATAAGATTGTTACTTTCATCGTAAAAATCTTTGAACTCAATATCAAATATCTCATCATCACCTTTACTTGTTTTGTATTGCGTAGAATACTTTTTAAATATTTCTTCCCCATTTAGTCTAATGCGATATTCATCAATTCTATAACCAATCTTTTTTGCGTGATCGTGTATTTCGCGTTTATAAGGGAATGTGTTCTTATACGGAACTGGGGCTGTAAATGACAAGTAATTTTTCACTTGCTCAAAGTCAAGTAAATCCCTATTTTCTTCGTTCACGCCAATCAGTTCGACCTTAAAAGAATGTTCTTTTTTTCTTGCCTTATTATTTACATATTCAAATTTATAAATTTTTGAGAGTACATCACTTGCAGTATACTTTTCTCCATTTACATTTCTGTTAAGATATTCCCGCATTTTCTGTGCATCGCAACGCATTATAGAAACAGTTTCCTCGTCATAAGCAGTTGAAGTGAAAATCAACTCCTGGCAATACGCAAGTCCGCATAAGCGACCAATCCCACGAAATCCTTTGTCTGTCCCCAGGTGCTTGCTTGAATCAGCTATATTAGCAAGTGTAGCTTCAAACTTTTTAGTCGGTATTCCAGTAGCATTATCTTCAATAGATATTATTCTTCTGTCTGCATCTACCCATATATCAATTATGCCTTCATTGATTGAGCCTAACAAGCCTTCTTCAACAGCCTTATCTATCTGATCACATGCATTCTGAATATATTCACGATAACTTACTTTGGAATCTTTATACATGCCTGTTGTAAGATTTTCAAGTATATTAGCACCAAAAATATAATCTTCCATGTCATTTCTCCGTTTTAGTTTTTGAATTGCTTATATATAGGCTTCGGAAATTTGATTTTTAATAGAGAGCGAAATATAGGATTTTGAATTAAGTAATCTCCCTGTTCAAGCCTTGTCAGCATATTCTTATACGTCACAGGCAAACTACTATAATCTTTGGTTGAAGTTTCAATAGAATTAGTTCTGCCGTATGCGTGAGTTGAGCAGTTTCCTGTTACTCTTGCATGTATATTTGAGCGGAATTGTTCTGCACCAAACAATATAACACCAAGCGAACGACCGCGTTCGGTTACATCAAGTATCTCTCTTAAAATCGGCGACGATTTAGGAGTATCTTTTGATGCATATTTGTTAAGCTCATCAATAAATATCACAATGCGAGAAGGCGGATTCACACCGCTTTCGCTGTCATATTCGCCTAATTTTAAATTGTAAATCGTTCTAACTGCATCACCAAAGACAAATGCTTGTTTATCCTCAGGTAACTTTGCAATATCAATAACACATACATCATTAGGCTTTATGTGTTTTAAAGCATCGGCAAGTCTGCATTCGCCTTTTTGCACATTAGGTCTATTTGCAAACATCTCGTCATTTTTAGTTGCTTTGTTTATTATACGTTTAAACTTTCTCCAGCTTAATACAGAAATTTCATTGGAAACACGAGGCTGTCCTTTGCCAGTTGATTGTGATTTTTGTGATAGTTCATCAACTTTCTCTCTGAACTCATCCCATGTAGTGATGTTGTTAAAGTCAGGATCATTATCGTCTATGATTTTGCTTATGATTGCTTCCATAGTCTGTTGAGGATCGTCAATATCCGCAAAAAGCATTTCCAAGCTTTCTCTGTCATCAACATACGAATATTTAAACTTATTCAATTTTCCGTCACTTATATAATCTTCAACATCTTCTTTTGAGAGATACGTTGAACGTTTTTCTGTCATATTGCTATAATATGGAATATAGTAGTGTACTTGACTAAATGGTTTTCCAGAAAGTCCTAAATTAGTATATTCCTCTATAACGGTTGCTTTTTCTTGGGCGCCGCCTTCGGAAAAATCATTCTCGCTATCTATCGCCATCAGATCTTTTCCTTTAACATTAAAAATAACAAAAGCAACACTATCATCGTCGTCGTTATCCTTTTTTATATACTGCTCTTGAATTGCTTTCATTAAGAACATTGAATAAGATGTCTTTGACGCAAGACCAGAAATACCTGAAATATTAAGATGTGCGCCTTCAGGACCTAATATAAATTTAGAATTTAAATTTACAGGAAGTGTTATCTCGTCAGATGTATCTTCGTACATTTTAAGGAAACCGCAAACCAAAGGATTTTGTATGTTGTTCAATCCTAATGCTTTCGTTACTTCGACCGCTGATGCTAAATAAACTGGTGCTCCACTATGAACAGGGGTATATAGGTTATGGTCATTATATGATACAGATGCTTCAACATAGTTCATACCGACTCTTAATGTAGGAGCTTCAAGCTCTGCATTACCAAAATCACTTGAGATGTAACTTGTAAGAAAACTTTGCGCATCGGTAATATGCGAAATGTTTTCTATTACACCATAAGAAAAAGAACCCTCTATGTGACCTATTTTTACAATATCAAATGCGTGAAGTTTCAGATTAGCATCAGTCCAAAACGTAAACCTGTCCATTGTTGTAGGACACTTTTCAGTTGCAATAACTCTTCCTATTAATTTGTTTTCCATAGTTTCCACCTCTTAAAACAAGTGCAAAAAGCTTTCAGCACTAAGATATTTCGATTTAACATAGGTTTCTGTCAAATATATGGGATAAATATGATTTGCCCACCTTAAATCAGAACCATAACAAACTGGATTTCGCTCATTCAGTATTAATGCACTCAGCATATCGACAAGATCGCTATCCATGCCATATTCTTCTTCCTCTTGTGTTACAAGCATTTTCTCGACCTTTACAATTCCATCGAATGCAGTTCTTGTTCTTGATTTATCGCGCAATCGAATATACCATACAGCAAAACGAATATCACCAAAAAACTCAGGCTTCATATAGCACGCAACAGGTGTCCTATGGTTAAGAGGTAATTCTGCTATGTATCCAGGGTTGGCTTTTCCGTTTATGTCCCTGCATACTTCAGGATTGAAGTTTTTGGATAATCCGATAACGTAGTTATAGTTATTCTTAAAAATAGCACTTTTACGCTTATCCTTTAGTATTTCCTTTGTAGGTCTGTATTCAAGCGAACCATCTTTTACTAAATAGTTGTCGGAATTAAGCATTCCCTTTTTTACAAGTTCAGCCACCATATCCTTCTCGCATTGTATCATTCTATCCTGAATACAGGCAGTTCCTCTATCTTCAAATTTTTCAGGATTATTTTTTGAAGTTGAATAGGACATGACGCTTTTGATTTCAATCCCCATTCTTTGAAGAACAGGTATATTGCTTAACTTAATTGCCATAGCGTTCAAAAATGCAGATTTTCCATCAGCATTAGCAATATCAGGTATAGAGATTACTATTTCCCTTTTAAAACACTCAGAGCATACAACTTTGTTTAATCTTTTACAACAACCAACACCAATCTGCCCTGCAACTATCGGATATATTACGTTTCTGCCACCCGATAAAGTATAGGCGTGATCATCAACTTTATAAACTCTTCGAGAACCGTCTAAAAAATATGTAAGGTATTGTTCATTCCGGCTTGCATACTCTGTACACTTTTTTTCAAGCGAAACATAGTTTTTATTAGGTTTTGTTTCGGCTGTTTTTTCCCATATTATTGAATCTTCGCTATAATCAATAAAAGGACGTTCTTCGTGGTCTAAACCGTATTTATGCGCTTTATAACTTTTACCGCCTGTTTCTTCAGCAAGAAGTTGCATAACTGTCTTATTTTGCATCTTATCTGCATTGATACTCAAATTTACCCCCCCTAAAAGCCATGCGACTCAATCCTACAAAAATCCATTATATATTATATCACAATTGCATAAATTTGTCAATATTTTCTATAAATTATTTGTGCATATTGTTTTTGGCGTCCGTTTCATATAAATTCTTTACCGCTTTATTACTTTTAACCGCTCTGCATACATATTTTGCAGCTCCTCCCCAGTCGTGTTCTATATAACATATCACGGCATCACACTCACTAACCATATACTCATTTCGGCGGGAAATGGCGTACCGCAGCGGGACGTTCTCCAACCCTTCGGGAAAAACCGTAGGGAGGGCATACTGCTCGCTATCTTTCTTTTCAGTTTTGAGGTATGCGAGGACAATATAGCAACTTATATGCCGATACTTATCCTTTACCGAGCATAACGCACGTTGCACCATTCTGTCAAAACTTCCATGTGTTCCGACAAGAAACGTTAAATTGCTGTATTGCTCCACAAACCGATTTATCTCCTGAACTAAAAGTGGATATATGCTTTCTGGAGTGTCCTTGTGTCCGAAAAATGCAACTGTCATACCTATACCACCATTCTGAACGATAAATACATTATAACATAACGGTATATACTTTACAAGTGGATAGTATAATAATATTCAGTTTAATGGTAAAATGTTAGTATAGGTAGGTGGTCACTTTGGATACTAACGAAAAGCTCAGGCAGCTATTAAATGAACACGGCTGGACGTATTACAGATTGTCAAAGAACAGCGGATTGTCTGAATCAACTATTACTAACATATTCAAGCGTAATACGATACCGTCAATTCCTACTTTAGAACAGATTTGTCAGGGATTTGGCATTACACTTGCTCAATTCTTTGCTGACGGAGATATGGTTGAACTTACTCCTGACCTAAAGAGGATTTTTGACGGTTGGGCTACACTCACTATCAAGCAGAAAGAAGCCGTAATGCAAATGATTGATGCAATGAAAGCTGATAACAAATAAAACAAAGCTGAATAAGAAAAACGGCTCTCCACTATCGGAAAGCCGTTCATTGTTTATAAGTTAAATTTATGCTCTGTATTGAAGTACAATATCCTCCATAACCGCATGGTCAACGATAAAGCTGCGGGTGTTCTCCCATTTTACGATCTCCATGAAAGTAGTTGGACGTTTATGTTTCTTTGCATATTGTGTGCGGAGCGACCAAGCATAATCTGATGCTTCACGTTCAACATTAGCAGCTATTTCAGACCACTTACCATTGCTCCGGAGCGCAGCAGCGTCTTCAGGATAGCACTCGTCCATAAATTCCTGCCACTTTTTGCCCCAGCGCATTACACCGAGATCTCCTTCGATTTCTCTGTTTGATACGTTGCTTTCGTTCATTGTACAATCCTCCTTATAGTTATACCATTAATTCATCGAATATTATACGAACTGTAATTGGATATTTGTTCGGTTTCAAAACAGAGATTGTCATTTATATTGTTAGTTTATAAAGTTGTTTCTGTCCATTATCTGTCCATTATTTTCTCAAAAAGATACTAAAATTTACAATATGTTTTGATAATGAAAATTTGAGTTTTATGCTTATCCAAGCCATTTACGGCAACTTGTATAAATATTGGAAATCTACATTTTTGACTTCAAGTCCCGTCACCTCGACCAAAATTCAGGCTCGCGAAGCCGCTTGTAGAGCGGTTTCGCGATTTTCACAACTCGGAAAAAATGGTTTTGTCCATTATTTGTCCATTATTGTCCATTATTTTTGATAATGGTAACTTTTCATTACTTGTTTTATCTTCTTAAGCAGCTCGGGTCTCCGTCCTCACCGGTTCCGGGCTTCTTTTTTTTCGAAAAATCAAGTACCGATGCAATGGCTTCGCTTGCACGGGCATTAGCGTCCTGGAAAGAATGAAGATATATGCTCATCGTTGTTGAAATTGCACTATGCCCTAATGCACTTGATACGGAAGCAAGATCTACATTCTCATGGATAAGCGAACTAGCGAAAAAGTGACGTATACTATGTATGCCATAGAATGGGACTCCATTGCGCTGGCACAGCTTTTCAAGCCACTTGTACGGCATAGTCGGAAACATCGGTTCGCCGGTGTCCTTTACAAAGAGTCTGTCAGTGTCAGTCCACCTGTTCCCCATAAGTGTAGCAAGCTCGTCCTGATCCATTTTATACTCCTTGAGCAGATCCATCACTAAATCCGGAAACTTCAGCGAGCGCTTAGAGGACTCTGTCTTGGTCGTATCCGTATAATAGCCGTTTGCCTTGGTGTAATTGGAAGTCCTGCAAACTCTTATAACGTTATGGACCCAGTCAATGTCCTTCCACTCAAGTCCGAGCATCTCGCCACGACGAAAACCGCTGTAAACAGCGAGAACAAAGAATGTGCGATACTTCATCGGAGCTTCTTCAACGAGTTCAAAGAATTTCTCGATCTCTTCGATCGTATAGATCTTCTTTTCCTTCTTGTAGCCTCTCGGTACGGTGACGCGGGAACACGGATTATCCGATACCATCGACATCTTTACCGCGTAAGAGAATACATCGCTGATGAAGCTGAGATGATGAACAACAGTCTTCCTCGCTAACGGCTTGCCGGTCTGCTTATTCCTGCCGTTCATTGCGAGGTCGTTTACAAACAGCTGGATGTGACGAGATGTTATCTTGTTCACCTTCATAAAGCCGATAGCGGGATATACACGCTTTGTGAGCTGTCTCATACGCGCGAATGAGGTGTTGCGAAGATTGGGCTTTGCATATTCCTCAAACCAATGCTCCGCAAGCTCTTCAAACTTCATGGTGATAGGCTCTGCACACATCAGGCATTTTTCCTCAAACATTAGTGCCTGTTTGTAAGCTTCCTTTTCGGCCTGCCTGGGTGTCATACCTTTAGGCGGCTTCCATGTCATTGTCTTAAAAATCTGATGACCTTTCGTATCATAACCGAGGCTGACTCTTATCTGATAAGAATCGCCTCTTTTTCTTATGTTTGCCATAATCTGAATCCTCCTATTCCAGATCTACGGCACCTCTATGATTCTATTATACTATTATTGATATAAAAAATCAAGTGAAATCGTTAAACTCACAGTTAAGGTGCCGCTTTTTGTTGAATCTTACATTTCCGACCTAAGATAGCTTAAAAGACTCTCTTTGTTGACCAGAATCTTGCCTCTGTCACCGTCTCCGGCCCGTATATAGCTTACTTTGTTCTGTGTTATGAGCTTTCTTACCGTGTTCATCGTCAAACCCTCGACCAGCTCAGTGCATTCTTTGACAGTAAGAAGCACAGGCACACCCGGCTTTTCCTTAGGCGGCTCCGGTTGGGGCTGGATACTATCAAGAGCTATCAACTGTTCAAATAGCATCCTCATCTGATTGATAATAACTGTTCTTTCCTGCATAATGTAACCTCCTGAAAGTTTTTGTAATTTGAAGTAATCACTTCTAACTTAATTATGATAACGAGATTGGCGATTGATGGATTTTTTCCGCACAAGGTCTTTTTTGCTATCATAATAGGCTTTAGAAGGAGGCTGAAGCCATGAACAAATTATTAATCATCTTAGCCATACTTATCGTGATAATGGGATTAGTATGGTATTTCAAGTCAACCGTCCCCGCCGAACGCAATGACAGCGTCACATATAATAAAGGTGCGGGCGTTTGGTGGGACACGACCCTCTGGGCGAATGTGAAGATCGATTCGAACTGGATACTTGACCCGGAGATCCCCGTGAACTATGTGCCTGTCATCGGTATGGATGAGACCTATATGGTGCTGAACGAGGATGGAACGGTCAATCGCTACCGAAAACGAGTCAAGGATGAAGCCGGAAACTGGGTATGGAGCGATATTATCGAGGATGATATGCCTGTATCATTCGTTCCAAGCCCTATCGACGACGATATTTTCACCTTCATCGGAAGCAGCGGTGAGGAGGAATACTACCGCTATGTCCGCAACGCAGACAATTCTTATGCCTTTGTTCCCGTTGACGAGACAGGAGCTGATATGGGATATGCTGTTCCGCAGGGTGACAGTCTGCCGGAGAACTTCGTCCTTGTGGAGGATAACATCTATGCTTCACTTGATGACCACGGAGTGATAATCAAGCTCTGGGAGCGCAATATCAATGACCTTGGCGCTGTCTGCTGGCAGGAGATACACCGTCCGTACCAGAACGCCGGTTCGGGAGCGACGGTACCTTATTCCGAGCGGGTAGATACCCACCTCTCCCCCGATACGACCCAAACAACGACCGCTGAACCCGTTGCGACCGGTAAAACAGAGCTTCCTGGAGGGATAGAGCTGCTTTCCGGTCAGACATACACGACCGAGACCTTTACCGAAAGCAAGACTACCGGCGGCTGGAAAGTCACTTACGAAACGATATATACATATATCTATAACGCGGACGGCACCCTGTACGCCACCCACAAGGACGGACCGAACGAAATCGAACGAGTACAGGTCTTTGAGCAGCAGACCGATCTAAGCCGTGACGCTGCCGCGATAGAGACAAACATCCAGGCAGAGGTGATCAGAGTCTCCAACGGGCTCGAATACAGGCGGGATATAGCTGCATCGGTCCTTGCGGGGCTGAACGCGGACAGAGCCGGGCTCGGACTGGCACCCTTGACAATGACCTATGACAGCGATGCAGGCAGGCTTTCGACAATATTCGCGGCTGATATGGCAAAGTATAACTACGGCGACATCGAATCCCCGCTGTATGGCACGGTGGAAGAGCTTGCCAAGCGCTACGGTGTCGAAAAGGCTGTATCTATCAATGTATGGAGATGCGGCGAGAAGTCCGCAGACGAGATCAATACAAGGCTCCAGACCGCCGAAAGCAGCCGAAATGTCCGTATGGACGGCAGCAAAGCCAATGTAGGCATCTCAATCGTGGCACAAAACGGGTTCTTCTACATCGCGGAAGTGTTTACGGAATAGGCTAAAACTATCACGAAGTAAAGAAAAGTAAAAAAATATACCTATGGTTTACTTGATTTTTCGCAAATAGTGTGCTATAATACGAGTAAAGACAGAAACCGAACGGTCTGAACGACCTCTGTATTGAATAACAACGAAAGGAGTTACCCGAAATGAAACAGTTTACTATGGTTCATCTGTATAGCGAACATTATGAAAGTTTCTATCACGAGAGTGAAGAAGCTATTGTTGTGATGCATACAGATAAACGTAGTGGATAGTCATTTTGGGAGACCCGCTTTGTGAAGCGACCCATACAAATGATAACACCGTCTGTATGCAAGCAGACGGTGTTTTTGTATGCATGTACTTCTTTTCGACCGACATATAGGCAAGAAATGAGCCTAAAAGCTTTGATATATGCGGTTTTAGGCTCAGAGATTGCCTATATGTCGAGGAGAAAAGAGTACAAGTTAATCTACACGAAGAAAGGAGTTGTTTACAATGCCGGTCATTGATGTTAAAGCTACAGGAAATAACATAAAAACTATCATAAAGTCAAAAGGTTTCAAAATTTCCGATGTTCAGGCGAAATTCGGTTTCAATACCCCGCAGGCGATATTCAAGTGGATGCGTGGGGATGCTGTTCCGACTATCGACAACCTGGTAATACTTGCGGATATCCTTGATATGCCGATTGATAAAATAATAATCGTCACTCGTATCTGAGTGGCGATACATGGCGGATTCGTCTAATAGGTCAGGACGAGAGGCTTTCAATCTCTAAATGTCGGGTTCAAACCCCACATCCGTCACCAGTTGGTCGTCGTTCAATGGTAGGACATCAGATTGTGGCTCTGAGAATAAGGGTTCGATTCCCTTCGATCACCCCATGGGCAAATATGCATAGCGGCGATTGCAGCAGACTGTAAATCTGTTACGTCAGAAACATCGTAGGTTCGAGTCCTACTTTGCCCACCAATCTAATAATTGTCGTCTAAATAAGACGACGCATGGCGGATTCGTCTAATCGGTCAGGACGAGAGGCTCTCAACCTCTAAATGTTGGGTTCGAACCCCGCATCCGTCACCAATGGTCACATAAGCCTAATTGATAATGACATGATGTCATTAAGAAGTTTTCCAAAAGCGCGCACGACGCGTGCATGCAAAGAAAACTTCAAAAGACAAGCGGTTTGCTAAACCGTGAGTAACCGGGATATCCGGTGTCTGGGTTCAATGTCTCCGGAAGCCCCTTTTATCGCCGCATCCTTGCGGCGTTTTGGAGACTTCTGTATGGCTTCCTGCCATAAGTGTGACCGCCAAAACAGGGCTTCACTTGAGATAATCAAGCGGAGCCCTGACTTATTTGTCGGAAAAAGTCGATTTATGTTGACAAATTTATTAAAACACTGTATAATAGTGATTGTTTCTGATGGATTATAGGTTCATCAAATAATGAAATCATAGGAGAATGAAAAATGACAAAGGCAGAACTCATTTCGGCAATCGCTGAAATGACAGAACTTACAAAGAAGGATTCCGCAAAGGCTCTTGACGCTATCACAGCAACAATCACAGAGACACTTGCAGCTGGCGGCAAGGTACAGCTCGTTGGTTTCGGTACATTCGAGTCCCGCGCTCGTGCAGCTCGCACTGGCATCAACCCCCAGACAAAGAAGCAGATCAAGATCAAGGCTACAAAGGTTCCCGCTTTCAAGGCTGGTCAGGCTCTTAAGGACGCAGTTGCTAAGTAAACAACAAAGACTATGCCCGACTATATGGCATTCAGCCGTATAGCCGGGCTTTTCTTTTACCTGTTTGGAATAAGGCAGTAACAACAGCGCAGACGCTGTCGGGATCATTCAAGGCGCGGTGCTTTTTCAATTTCTTAGGTTTTTACGTAATCAAGCCTCATCAACGCCTTTCCGTTCGGTAGCGGATCGGTTTCCTGCAAAGCTGACGAGTATCCGATCTCCTCCATAGCCCGGGTAAGCGCCTGTTCGTCCATCTGGTGATGAACTTCGTCAAGCCGGTCAAAGGCGTGAAGATAAGGCGAGTCAGAGACCCAGTTTACGGTGTCTGTGTTTAACTGTATCACACACGAAACATAATCGGGCTTAGTATGCGAAACGACCTTCTGGAACACGGGATACCCGATATACTCTATCAGCAGATCGGCAATAAGAAGCTGGGAGTGCGGAAGTTTATCGTATTCCTTCGTCAGATCAATGCGCAGGCATTTCAACACGCCCGACAGGCTGCTATAACGCTCCGATACTGCTTTCAGATATTCTTCGTTAATGTCAACGCCATAAACCGTATTATACTTGTCTGTGCTGATATGCTCAAGCCCGTTTCCGCCCGCAACACCAAGGATCATTGCGGTTTCTGCCGGGTATGCGTCAAGCTGCTTCTTCATCAGGGAATTCAGCGATTGAAGCTGCTTTACGGAATCGAGGCTCATGTGATTTTCGTAGTCGTCAAGACTGATCTCTTCCCATGGATTATTTATGCGCTTTTCAAATCTGAACATTCCGTCGGGGAACTATTCGTCAGGCTCGTGTCCGCCTGCGTCGGGATCATTCGGGTCGGGGTGATGACTGTTGTAGAACTCAACGATATGAAATCCGCAGCGATTGACATAGAAATGGATATTGCGCTTTTCGAAATACGGCGCAACAGTTTCCCAGACCTTTACTTCGGGGTGCAGCTTCTCCACCGCGCACCATGCGGCGTATCCAATGCCTTTGCTGTGTACTTTCGGAGACACAAACAGTATTTCAAGATCGCCACGTTCGCCGTCTGTCGATATTATAACTCCTCCGACTTTTTCGCCTTCAAGGATTATCCGATACGCTTCGCCGCTGTCTATACCGAAGACCTGCTTTTTTCAAAAACCGTAACAATATTACGATTATGTTCCGGCGTTCATTCCGACAATTTCCTTTGCAGCACTGCTTTACGTATCTCATCGATCTCGGCTCTATCATTTGGCCTATGCACCCTGCAAAGCGGTAATGACATACTGCCGTTTTCATCATTAACAGTAACACTCACACCCACACCCGAACGAGTTGCTACCCTTACTATATCGTTAATGCTGTCAAGCCTGAGCACAGCTCCGTTTCTGATAAACAGATAATGTCTGCCAAGCCTGAACTGGTCACCCATACAGGGCTGCGCCGAGGCAAAGTCGCTGAACATTATCCGCCCGCCGTCTTCAGCAAGGAAGGAGTTGAGCCTTTTTGATGCTCCTACTCGATATCTGTAGGCGAGCCAGCAAAGAAAAGCAAATACAACACTTACTATGGCGCCTGTGGTCACAGCAATCAACAAACTCTCCCCGAGAGCTGCAATGAAAAGAGTTAATATCAAACCTGTAAGAACAGTGATCACAACGGGAGCAGCTCCCAGCTTAGGCACATGCATTACTTTGCAGTAGCTATATAAGGCGTGACTTAGCTGATTAAGCTGTTGCTCGTTCATTGCCTCGGTATCATAGGGGTTCTGATTAAATTGTGACATCATCTTTGACACCTTCTGTAATAGTGAATTTAGGCTTGTCGGCTTGGGTCGTGCTCGTTTATCTTCCGATATACCTTACTATCGCATCATCGCGACAAACCTGAATTTGCCAATTTAATTCTTTTTGGTAGTAAGCAAACTCATCATCCCGTCTTACTTCACAATAACCCAGTTTTGTATAAAAAGCATTCGTTCTTACATTCCAAAGAGGTGTATCAAGTTTAATTTTCTTGACACCGGGATAGAAGGCTTCCACCAATTTCATCAAGGAAATACCATACCCCTTCCGATAGTGAACCGGGTCTATAAATATTCTGCCAATGTACAATGTTTCACCGTCTTTGTCCACAAACAGAATTGCACCACCAACGATTTCTCCGTCCATGACCGCCTGTAGCAAATGTCCTTCATTTTTCATCTGAATGTGCCATGGAATGGAATCATAATCAGGAGGTCTATCCGTGTCGGAAGCACCAACATCAATATCGCTGTCAAACGCGGCCTTTGATATGGCCACGATCCTTTCGATGTTTTTCAATTCTGCGTTTTCTAATTTCATTAGATTCATATCCTTGTTAAATACTAATTTCTGTTACTTAATTCCTAAATAACTTGAATTTGTCAATGTTTCAGTCCCATAAATTGCAGGGGTTTTATCGTTGAGTCCGGTGTTCAGACAAGAATATACCCTCTGAATCCGCGC
>ODAI010165245.1_pt1 | contig 23482 bp, 16 predicted proteins | sample 1539321 | NCBI WGS metagenome assembly ODAI01 (sample SAMN02144231, study PRJEB22623) | gut metagenome | biome: sheep rumen | host: Ovis aries | place: New Zealand | reverse complement strand
GAAAAACTGTTAAAGGAGTCCGGCTTCCCCGGAATGAAGGTCCTGCAGTATGGTTTTACAAGCTGGGACAGCTACTATGTAAACCACAGGCACATACAAAACTGCGTGGTCTATACCGGAACCCATGACAACACCCCCACAAGGGCCTGGGTAGAAGAGATAAACGACGGTGAGAGGGATTTTTGCCGAAGATATATCAATTCAATGAATTCGGATTACGGACAACTGGTCTGGGATATCATCAGCGAGGCTTACCGTTCTGTTGCGGATCTGTGCATCATTCCCCTTCAGGATTATCTTTGCCTCGGGAGAGAAGCCCGTCTTAATACCCCCGGTACATCTGATGGCAACTGGGAGTGGAGACTTCGTCCCAATTTCCTGTCAGAGGATCTGAAAAAGAGTATCCGTTCCCTGACAGAACTGTACAGCAGGGTTCCGAAAGAAAATACCGAAAAAAAACCGAACCATTAAGGTTCGGTTTTTAATAAACTGTTTATTATCTGTAATCTGTGTTTAAATCAAGCGAAATTTATTCTGTAGTGTTTCCGATGTACTGAGCGGAACCAAATGCAAGGATCGGAACAAATACAACGCTGAGAAGAACAAGACCTACAGTAAATCCTGCTCCCTTTCCGAAGCTCTTTGCCAGGTAATACATGCTCATGATTGAAAGAACGATCAGTGCAAGGCTGCAGATCATACCGATGATGCCAAGGAAGCCCTGAGATCTTCCGAATACGGAACTTGCGATGGAAACTGCAAGATAAACCCAGAACATATTGACCTTCCAGCTGAATTTGAACATGGTGTAAGTGTTGTAATAAGGAATGATCGCTTTCCATCCGGGCTCGCCGGCTTTGGTAAATATTTTCCACATGGAAATGATCAAAAGAATTGCAATTGCAAGACCGATGAGAACTATAACAACAAGTGCTCCTCCCAATGCTGCAAGTGTACTACTGTCCATAACTTTACCTCCTCAAACAGAATAAACAGCTACATATGCATTCTAATGTAATAAAAATATAATGTCAAGAATCAAATACAACCTATGGTGTTTGCTTTTTTTAATTCCACCATATGTTGGCTATGACTATGTTTAAGACTGTTTCGCTTTTGTTACGTATCCTGCTATATAATGACCATGTAAACCCGGAGTCCGGTATTGCAATTGGAGAGTAAAAATGCCACCTAAAAAGAAGAAAAACATAAACAGCAATATCGGTAATGTTATCAACAATAATTTAAACAACATTATTGATAATGTCGTTAACAATAATTTAAACAATAACGACTATGAAAACATAGATCCCAATGATCTTGATTACAGTGTCATGGAAGACGGTCTCAAAGAGATGGATGAATTTGAGATCTTAGAAGACTTTGATGAAGCGCAGGACTTAAAAGATCTTGGGGACAATGTTAATGTAAGGCATCATGCGAATCTTAATGCCCGTGTCAGGCAGCGGGCTGTAGAACACCGCGCAAAGAGTGAAGAGGACCGCAGGGCTTTAAGAAAGAAGGAAGACTATGTCCTGAAGGAGACCACTGAGGCGGAGGATGAGACTTATACAAAAAACTTTGCCCAGATCGAGCATAATATCCAGAAGAGCAACCGTCAGATAGCCAAGGAAGTCTTCGGAAGTGAAGTATATGACGATATAGACGAGGCAAGAAAGGGCTCGGAAAAGGACCGCACCGTAAAGATACACCACAGCGTGGGAAACAGACAGCTTGAAGCAGGTGAACCTGTTCTGGAGATAGATATTGCAGGTTCCGGTTTTTCACATCCCTGGAGAGAGCATCACGGTAATTCCAGCTGGAGTTCGGGAAGCCGTAACGAAGGTGAACATGATCCCGAATATGCAGACTTTCTTGATAAGGAATACGGAAAGCGCATAGACGGTAAAGATCACGTGCGCGAAAAAAAGAGTCATGTGGATCTTCCCGATGGCACCAGGGTTGAAAAAAGCCGTATCTCCATCGCAGGTCCCGACGGATTCAATTCAAGACGTGATGATTATAATATCAATAAGACCAGAGATTATTCCGTAGAAAAGATAAAGGCATTTCTGAAGGAGCATCTTGACAGATATGTCGTGGAATCTGCCGGAAATCCTCTTAAACCCCTTAAGGATATTCACATTAATCTGGCAGGACACAGCCGCGGAGCGGTTGCCGCAGCAGAGACCGTCAGACAGGCATATGACTGGCTTGTAAGCCAGAAGAAATATGACTTTGTAAGAAAATACGTCAAGTTTAATCTTGATCTGAGAGATCCCGTCCCGGGCTACGGAGACCAGAATGCTCATCCCGGAGTGGATCTTTCGGATGTCAAAGGTCTTAATTCCACTGTGGTTTATTCCATGTCCCAGCAGCATTATGACTGGACCTTTGCGCCCATGCCCGTAACGGGAACAGACCGTCTGATATTTGGCGTCCTGTCCCACAATGTAGCACTTGATAATGCTGATTTTTCCCAGATGAAAGTTGACGGTGACGGTGAGATCCACAAGACAGGATTTTTTGATCCTTCTACCGGAGAATACTACCGCTCAAGCGGTATTTCGGATCTTCCCAAGGGAGTATATTTTACGGATGAAAGATTAAACCTGATCCGTGTTGACGATTTTTCACAGATTGACAAACTTGCACAGGTTGCCTTCGAGGGAAATGACGGTCTTCAGGTAAGACGTCTGAATACCCTTAAGAAAGCTGCTCTGCACTGGTTTGCAACTCATGATATCACTTATTCCTACAAGAGTGAGGAAGAGTACGAACAGCTCCATGAAAATCTCGAGCATACAAAGTCCACTGTGCTTAGAAGTAAAAACAGAAAGACACAGCTTATCCGCACTGCCCTGGAGCAGATGGAGCATATTGAGGCAGAACTTTGGGATGATCCGGAAAAGCAGGACGAATATATGAATGCCCAGAAGCTTGTACGGGACCGCTGCAAAGCATATATGAGATCCGTAAAGCTTCCCATCGCCGATCCCGAGGAAAACAAAGAGCTTAACTTTATCAGCCACCTTCTGACAGGCGTGCAGAGAGAATATAATTACCTTAAAAACGGTCTGGATGTAAAGCCGGAGAAGGAAAAAGAGGGGAAGGCCGAGCGTCAGCTTGCCCGTGAAGAGAAGCGTATCGCAAAAGTCGGTCAGCTCAAGTCCGAAGTTCTCGGGATTGCATCTGATGCCCTTGACCTTTTGGAAAAGCTTGAAAAAACAAAAAAGTTCGGTACCGATTCAGGAACATATGACAGGCTTCGTGATGCTCTGAAAGAAGTAAGTAAACTTAATGGAAGAAGTACCATCACGAAGGTGGAAGATTCTCTTAAGAAGCTTTCCGAAGCAGGAAAGGCATATGAAGAAGCTCACAGCGGCATCTTAAAAGGAAATATCGGTGACGGAAGAGTGAGGTATAATTTATCAAAAGATGCCAGGAGTTTAGGAGATAAGTCCCTTCAATCCATTAAGAATATCACCGTGGAGATGCCTAACAAGAAGACCAAGATCGATGATCTTTTGGACAGGCAGGGTAAGACGGTAGGACGGTCACTGGAGAAAGTACAAAGTGAAAAAAGAAGAAAGCTTGAAAAAGAAGAACTTAAGAATATGATGAAAGCAGAAAGAAAGCCTGATCACGGCGGTCATAGGAATGAGCACAGGAAAAGTGTGGCAGCTCCTTCCAAGCGTCCGGGCATTTTGTGATATGCTTTATGCATGCGGATTGGAAGTGATATGTCGTGATACACAAGCGAAAAGAACCGGAAAGCATCTGCTTTTCGGTTCTTTTTTCTTTTCATAAATTTACCTTATTGTGTGGCCTTTTCTGCTTATTTAACTTTACTTCCTCTTTCCGGTCCGTTGTCATTGACAAGTCTGCCCTTGTTTTTGTTCTTTTCGGCTTCTCTTTTTGCCTTGATGGCTTCCTTTCTCTGGTTGGAGTTTTGTCCGGATCTTTCGGTAAGGTCGTTAAAGGATACAGACTTGGAGCCGCTGCGGACTCTGAAGGTGTTGTGGAAATCAACGATTTCTTTTGCTTTTCCGTGACTTGCAACGTCAAGTGATGAAAGAGCGATCTGGTAACGGTCTTCTCCCATGTCCGTGCCTCTGGCTTTCCGGGCTTTATCTCCCAGATATTTTACGGACTTATTCTGTACATTATCAAATATTGACTGGATCTCTCTCTTTTCGCGCTCGTTGATATTTCTTCCGATATTCTGTAGAGATTCATACTTTTTGTGGGCGCTTTCCAGAGAGGATTTAAATTCCTTGAATTTATCGGAATCAATGTGATACCAGTGATCCGCATCCTTTACCTGAGAGTATAGATTGTCCAGTTTTTTCAGCTGGTCCAGGTTAATATCATTCCATGGCTCCTTCCAGGACATTTCCTTCTTTTCTTCGGATGCCATTGATGAAGCTAATTTATTACTGATCTTATTCAGATCCTCGGATTCAAAATTAGCAGGGCTGTTTTGTTTTGTCTCCTTGTAGGTGAAAAATCCGGTACTTCCAAGGATATCCTCATTAGCCTTATCCTCCACGGCTTTATTGAAAGCGTCCCTCATCATTTTTCTGTTGGTGGACAGAGGCTTTTGAATGTTCTTCCTCGCATGATAATTCTGGACGTATTCGGAATTCATGGCATCACTGCCAAAAGCATCTTCCAGGCTCTGCATGAGGGCATTTGCCTTGATTGCTTCGGGGCACAGTTTTTCTGATACATGATATTCGGTTCCTTTTTTGAAAACTCCCGTGGAACCGGCTTTTGTCACCGAATATTCTCCCTGCTTATTTGTTTTATCTGTACATTCCTGAATAAACTGTCCCTGGGCATCCCTGAGACTCAGATATTTTCCGGCAAGGGCATCGACTCTCTTTTCGAATTCATCAAAATCAGGGGTTCCGTTCGGCTTTTTGGGAGACAGGTAATCCGCAAGACATTTGCCGAATTCCTTTTTTTCGGCCTCTGAAAATAAACCTTCATTGGTTACGGTAACTTCATTATCACTGAAGGGATCACCGTTGCCTTCGGAACGATGTATGAGCTTGCTTGTGATCTGGGTCTTAAGATGACAGCCCAGACTGCCGTTTACGATGAAATCAAGCTTTTTTTCGGGATCATCGGTGGACATGTACCTTTGCTGCATTCTGCCGTTTCGCTCGGCATCATGCTGGTAATATGTGATGACCTGATCATTATCCATGGTATCATCACTCATCCAGTTTCTGTCGATACTTCCAACGATGAAATTGAATGAATTGTCTTCGATTTCCCGGATCTTTTGTTTGGTAAGACCGCATTTTTGGGGAGACTGGTGATCGAAGATCTTAGGGTCCTTGCCTGCCAGATCTATTCCCATATTAAAGATTTCCCTTTCCTCATCGGTAAGGGTGGCTGAAATTTCAAGTCTGGCCTCATCCATGTAGTTTGCTATTATCTCAGGAAGGGGAATGTTTGCAGGTGCTCCTATACTGATGCTTCCCATTATCGCATTTCCCAGCTCGCGGTAACTTCCGGGAACGGAATATTTGGTAAGGTATGCAGCTGTAACTTCCCTGTTTTCCTGGTTTTCGGGCAGTGAGTCCAGATTCTTTTTATATTCGAGTCCGGCAAGATATTCGTACCGGACCATCATCTTGCAAAAATATTTTACTGCCTTTTTGCACCTTTCCGTATCAACAACTTTAACTCCCTGATCGTTAACAGTCTTGGGAAAGAAGACTTCATCACTTAGACTTCCCATCAGGTCATCTTCATCCGGGTTGATCCTTATCATGTCTATATTCTTCTGGGAATATTGCCCGAATATAAAGTCGATCTTATCTTCGTCTGTTTTCAGTTTTGAGTAATAATTAAGTAGTTCGTTTGTGCGTGAAGGCCGGGTGTTTTTTCTGGGTGGCATTAGGATCTCCTCCTTGTATTATTTTGCTTTTCCTCCCTGAACATTTGCGTTCTTTGCGGGACCGTCGATCTGAGGGCGTTTATTCGGAATGTGAACACTGTTTCTGCGTTCGGGCTTTGGATTAGCGATGGCATCCAGTTTCTGGAGCTCTTTTAAGTTCAGGCTCTTTCTTTCAGCATTTTTTGCAACCTTATTAGTCTCTACAGTCATAAAAGTGTTTTTGGAAAGCTTGTAATCTTTCTCCTGCTCCCTGGCAAGAGTTTCCTGGATCTCAGGAATAAGGGCCTTTATATCCTGTGCAGCTGAAAGCCTTACTTTTCCGGTAGGTGTTGAGGGTGTTTTGGTACCGTTTTTGGTTGCGTGGTCAATGTAATTGTCCGTTGCGGATGAGAGGGTATTGAGCTTGTCAACGGTCTCGTTGATAAGGGCCTCTTTTTCCTCAAGCCCAAGAGGGCGGACTTTTCCGTCTTTATCGGTGTATGTACCCTGGTGAAGTTTTTTCAGATTTGTAAGGATCAGTTCTGCGGTATCAAGTACTGCCTCGTGCGCCGCTGATTCATTTTTGAAGAAAAATGCACGCTTGGTAAAGAAGTCATTAAGTGTATCATCTAATTTTCTGATGTGTGCAACAGGAATAGCGGGCTTGACAAAATGCTCATTCAGAGTATCTATGGTAGAGCGCAGACCTCTGTTTCCGATAAATCCTCTTTCCTGGTTTTTAAGCATGTCGGGTGATCCGAAAAGAGAGAGTGTCTTTGCTCCGGGGTTTAAGGATTTTTCATAAAGATCCTTTGATAACTCAAGAAGTTCGGCATTCTTTGATTCCATCCAGCTTTGGTAGGATTTTTTTTCTTCGTCGGACATTTTCAGGACATTTTTTGTGTATTCATTTTGTCTTTTTTGCATCTCATTGCAGAGATGTGCCAGCTTGTCCAGCGGATATTCCTTAAGCGCTTCTTCAAGCTGCGCTGCATTTTCGGGCTTGAACATATTAAAGTTCAGCTGGGGGCCTAGGGTTGACATGAGTCTGAATCCCTGATTTGTGAATTTGGGATCTTTGAGATGGATTCCGTTAACCAGGGCATCAGCTTCAATCTGCATGAAATTAAGTATTTCCATCTGAAAACTGCTTGCTGCCGGATGGTCAGGATCATCCACCACTTTATTTTTTGCGGATTCAACCTTGTCATATATGTCTTTTGCAAAGGTTTTGCATTCTGCATCATATTCTTTATTGAATATCTTAGGCTCCGGATCATTGCCGTTATCACTGATCACAGTGTTTGTTGCAACTTTACCCATGATATCAGAAACGATCTTTTCCGGGAGCGGTGCCAGCTCCTCAAAAAGCTCTCCGAGTTCCTGAGCGGGAGACATGAGATTCATGAATGTCTCAACATCAGTTGCATTGAGGGGAGGAATCTCTTCTTTTAACGGCTCGGCAAGTAATTCCTTTTGCTCCTCGAGAACCGGGACCAGAAAAGGATGTGAGACCGTGTCAAATCTGTCAGCGATATACTCTTTGAGTATCTGCTTGCCGTACGCAGTGACCTTGTCGTTTTTGACAGGCTTAAACTGATCATAGGTTTCGTTGATGGACGTTTTCAGAAGACCTGTTGTTGTAAGGACACCGGTAAGCTCTTCAAGGTAAGTTTTGGTATCCTGGTCGAAAAACTCTGCAGGCTCTCTGTCCGCTATCATTTTGTCGACCTTTTCGGACTCCATTTTTTCCTTTGTATAGGGAACGCCCTTGGAGTCAAGATATTTTTGAGGATTCAGCTGATAATCCGCCAGTATCTGGCTTCTCTTAATGGCAACGATCTTCTTTTCTTCCTCTTCAATTGCACTTCTGAGGGATGTTGCGAATCTGACAAACTGTTCCTTTGTTTCAATTTTTCCAACGATTTCTTCCCATGTAGGCATATTGTTTTTCCTTTCTTATGTGCTGCCTTTTACGTTTGACCGTACCGGGCAGGAATGAATGTTTTTTTGCTTATGACGTGATTATAAAATGATATGCGTAACAAAAGCGAAACAAACATGAAAAAAGTATAAAAGAATCATTACCTTAATAATTGTTTTATCTCAAATCGGGATATAGTATAATTACTCCGTATGATTTTGCTTGAATCTGATCAGAAAACAACGGGTACAAAAATCGATAATGAAAAAAAAGCGGATTAAAAGAATAAAAGGCAGACTTGATAAAAAATTCATAAGGGGTCTGGCCGTCCTGGCTATAACGCTGGTCGTGGCAGTCGGTCTTGTCCTGGCTTACAGGATGGAGTCCGTACTTATCAGTGATTATGAATACGTATATTTCGGATGCACAAGGTATATGGCATCAAGGATCGACGGAGACCTTATAGACGATTATCTGAAGACCCGGAAGATCGATGATTACTATATGGGCATCCTTGAAGAAATGAGGCAGATGCATCAGGAATTCGGTTTTGAGTATTTTTATGTGATCGTACCCGGGGAAGATGAAGTTACTTATGTGTGGGAAACCACGGACGATCCGGAGAATACTCTGGGACAGACGGAGCTTATCCATGAAGATTCCAAGGATGTTATCGAAAAGACTTTTCGTAAGGACTATGTTGAAGAATTCGGAATGTACAGGGATAATGCCTGGCAGGTCATGATCACTGCGGCTACGCCCGTTTTTGATTCAAACGGTGAGCCGGTTGCGCTGGTCTGTATTGATGCGGATGCGGTTGGTATTTATGTTGAAGTTGCACGTACCATCGCAAACGTTCTTGTGGTGGCAGCCATAATACTGATCACATCCATCATACTTTACTATTTCCTGATAAACCACACCATAATAACCCCCGTAAAGCAGCTGACAAAAGGCGCATCACTTATCCTTCCCAATATTGAGAAGGAGGAAGTGTTTGAATCGGGGATACGTACAGGGGACGAGATCGAGGAGCTGGCCAAAAGTATTGAAGATATCGATGTACAGCTGAGGGATTATATAAATACCAACACAAGGATAACCGCCGAAAAGGAACGTATAGGTGCGGAACTTGATATGGCGGCATCGATCCAGCTTTCACAGCTTCCAGGTAAATTTCCTGCATTTCCGGACAGGACCGATTTTGATATTTATGCATCCATGACTCCTGCCAAGGAAGTCGGAGGAGATTTCTATGATTTTTATATGACGGACGATGACCATATCGTACTTGTCATCGCGGATGTATCCGGAAAGGGAATTCCTGCGGCGCTCTTTATGATGATCTCCAGGATTCTCATAAAAAACTGCATGCAGCAGGGGATGTCCCCTTCGGAAACTCTTTATAAAGTAAACAACCAGCTGCTGGAAACCGATACCGATGACATGTTTGTCACTGTATGGCTTTGTGTTGTGGAGCTTTCAACCGGAAAATGCGTCTCGGCGAACGGAGGACACGAGGATCCTGCGATCTGCAGGGAGGGAGACGGATACACCCTTGATAAGTATCCCCACTCGCCTCCTGTTGCGACTATGGAGGATATTCCCTATAAGGAAAGAGAATTCAGACTCAGCCCCGGGGACAGCATATGCGTATATACCGACGGAGTCACTGAGGCCACCAATTCTGACGAGGAACTTTTGGGCGAAGAGAGGATGCTTGTTGCCATGAACAGGAGCAAGGATCTGTCCCCTGAAGAGACCATAGCAAGTATCCGAAAAGCTATCGATATATTTGTTGACGGCGCCGAGCAGTTTGATGATATAACCATACTTACTTTTAAGTATTACGGACCACAACAGAAAGAGTGAAGTAAAACAAGATGAATGAACAAAATCATATAAATAGAATCGATGAACTTGAACTGATGAAATTTGTTGCCCTTATAGGCATGATATTTGTTCATGTTCTTGAAGCTTCCTGGTATTCCATGACGAATGTTGATGCCGGCGCGGGACTGGGAGCGAAGTTAGTGATCGAATTTTTCGGCGGTGTCATGTCCTGCGGGGTATTTGCTTTTGCCATGGGATGGGGCGCGTATTACAACAGGGCGAGAAAGCCGGTTGACTACGTAAAAAGATTCCTGAAGCTGACATCTCTCGGCGTGCTTGTTAATTTTTTCCAGTACTGTATTCCGTCAGTGCTCGACCCTGAAGGACAGGGATATTTTTCTGACAACCCCTGGATGCTGATCACTGTGGATTTCTATTTCTTTGCGGCTATCTCCATGCTGATCCTTGGACTTCTTAAGAAGGTCAGGGGGCGTGCCTCATCCGTTATCGCCGTTGTTTTGATAGTTGCTGCACTCATCATCAATAACAGCGCCTGCAGGGCAGGTCTTTCTACAGGAAACGGATGGATCGATACTCTTATCGGACTTTTCTTCAGAGTCAATGACTATTCCTATTATCCTCTGATCACATGGGTTCCGTATCCTCTTTTCGGATATCTGACTGCCATATCATATGACCGTTTTTCCAAAAAGGACCGCAGAGGCACATTTGTCGGAGGTGTTTTTTTGTCGGGCATAGTTATTTTTGCCATAAGCCAGTTCTTTATCATAAAAGGAGGCCTCCCGCAGAATGCGATCAATCCGGGAGGCTATGGTGAGGATAGTTTCTATGCCATGGATTCCTTCAATGTGATCTGTGGTTTTTCACTCGTGCTCATGGGGTTTGTGATAGCTTTCTTTATCGTAAAACTTCTCGGAGGCAGGCTGCCCTCATTCATAAAAAGGCTGAGCAGGAGGATAATGGTTCTGTATGTTTTCCAGTGGGCAGTGATAGGATATATCACTCCGTGGCTTGCGACCATTGACAATGTGCTGATCAATGTTCTTGTCGGCATCGCCGTAACTCTTTTGTCCTGCTGGTTTACTTATGTCTCGGATACGGGGGTACTGAAAGAGATTTTTGACAAAAATGTCACTAATTCCGGGAGACAGGTGGAACTTGATTTTGCCAAGGCTTTCCCCATACTCAATCTTGCGGTTGTTCATATGATCTGTGAGTGCTCTACGGATGCACAGCTTAATGTATTCGGCGTTCCTTATTTTTTTGATTCCATTATCGGAGGGCCTCTGGGAGCACCTCTTTTTATCTTTGCCATGGGCATGGTTGTTAACTATGCAAGGAGTAGTGAGCCCTGGCATATTTTCAAGAGAGGATTGTGCCTTGGTCTTTTCGGTTTTATCCATAACATTTGCCGTTTTGTTATTCCCGGTCTGATAGGATATGGAATGACGGGGGATTATGAATTTTATATGGAGCGGATCCCGTATCTGCTCTTTAGCTGTGATATTCTGCAGTTTGCCTGCGTCGGGATGATGCTGATGGCACTGTTTAAAAAGCTCAGAATGAACTGCTTCCATATACTTATTGCGGGAATGGTGATGAGTATGATCGGAACTCTTATAGGAAGCGTCGACCTCGGATCCCCTGTACTTAATATCATATTCGGTTTCTTTATCGGTACCGAAGATCCTGCCGGACTAGTAGTGTCGGATTTTCCGGTAATGAACTGGTTCTTTATGTATGCCGCAGGTAATGTGACAGGACAGTATTACAGGAATATCAAAGACAAAAAGAGGCTGTTTCTTCTTGTATCGCCGGTATGCGGTGTCATCCTTCTTACAGGTTCTCTCATTGAATGGGAAATGGGATATGCGATGATGGGAGGAGAAGGAGCCAACGTGTTCTATCATCTGAACACGATAGATGCATTCCTTTGTATATGCGGTCATGCCGCAATGCTTGGGATATGGTATCTGGTCTCGGGACTGCACCTCAAAAAAATACAGGCTTTTGTCGGAAATATCAGCAGAAATATCACCAGGATCTACGTCATACAGTGGGTTCTTGTATGGTGGTTTGCTGATCTGATCCTGATAGTTATAAATGGCACCAAATATATCCCGACTATTTCTGCCATCCTTTGGGGCATAGTTTTGGAACTGGCATCCATCCTCCTTGCAAATTTGTGGGGGAATTATCAGAATAAACGAAAAAACAGGGGAGGTGCATCATGAAGGAAATAAAAACATTTGCCGATGAAAGCAGCATGGACGATGTACAGGCTTTTGTCGAAGAGGAATTATCCCTGCTTGGATGCGATCCTGTTTTCATGAATGAGATCTCTCTTGTTGTTGAGGAAGTCTACATCAACATAATCCATTATGCATATGAGGATAAAGGCGGAGATGCCGTTGTCGGGCTTGATGCGGATCAGGCATCAAAAACCCTCACACTTTCGTTTACCGATAAGGGACCTGAATTTAATCCTTTGTTGAAAGAGGAACCGGACTTGAACGAGCCGGCTGATACAAGGCCCATCGGAGGTCTGGGAATATTTCTTGTAAGAAAGATCATGGACGAGTGCGCATACGAACGAAAAGACGGATGCAATGTACTTACCATAAAGAAGGCGTGGAAATAAGTCGAAAGGATACGGGGAATCTATGATCACTTATGCGATTGACGATAAACTGACTGTTGCCAGACAGACGGTCTCACTAATGAATGAGATCGATCCTTCAGGAACCCACGAGGCAATAAAGGATGTAAAAGAAGCCTTGTCCAAGATAGAGGAAACGCATCCCGACATTGTCTGGCTTGACGTGGAGATGCCCAAGATGAACGGTCTTGAAATGGCGATTAAGATCAAGACTCTTTCACCTGATACGAATATCGTTTTTGTGACGGGACATCCGGAGTATGCGCTTGATGCGCACAAACTTCATGTGAGCGGCTTTATACTCAAACCGGTTACCGCAGAGCAGCTTCAGGCTGAGATAGAAAATCTCAGAAGGCCTGTAGAGGGTATCCCCGGAGGGGATAAGGGGCGTTTAAAGGTTGTCTGCTTTGGCAATTTTGAAGTCTTTTCCGCAAACGGAAAGCCGGTTCATTTTACGAGACAGAAGAGTAAGGAAGCGTTTGCTTATCTGGTAGACAGAAAAGGTGCAGGAGTGTCTGTAAACGAACTGTGCACCATCCTTTGGGAGGAGAGGGAAGCTGATTCCGGCCTTAAGGCGCAGTGCAGGGCGATCATGCGAAGCCTTAAACTGGATCTGATCAAGGCGGGTGCCGGGTCTGTAATCGGTAAGGACTGGAATGCCTGGAATATTTACCGGGATAAGATAGAATGCGATTATTATGATTTTTTGAACGGAGATGTAAAAAGCGTCAACAGTTTCCGCGGGGAGTACATGACACAGTATTCTTGGGCGGAGATGACTGCCGGCGCTCTTTATGACAGTGCGGGAGATTATCTTGATATATGAGAAGGATCAGCAGAAAAAGTTTGAGATGGCTTCCCGTCATGTTGTTTTTACTTATGACGACATGGTTTTTTTCGTATTCCGCTCCTCTTATTCTGATCTTTATTCCGTTATCACCTGAAGCAAACGCAGTTGTATTTTCACTGGTGATTTTTTTTGAGGTGGTGAGTGCGACTTTGGTCAGCTCCATCATATTCGGACTTAAAGAACTTAACGGATATGTATATTCGTCATGGTATCTGTTTTCTTCTTTTTTCTGTATAGCAACAGCCCATCTGGTTTTTGTGGAAATGTCATATCAGAATTCCGTTGCGGATGAATGGTTTGCGCTGGCGGGAAATGTTTCGGAGCTGGCTGAGATCATTGTGCTGACATGCGGGATCGTGCTTGTATTAAAGGGGCTGGGTGAGGAACTTAGAAAGGCTGAGATAAACGGGGCAAAGATCACAATTCTCTATTACGGACCGGTTGAGAGAGCTGTTTTTTCCATACTTTATCTCGGATCCTTCACTGCGGTGATCAAATTGTTCTCAGTATATGTCTCCTCCCGGAGTGCACTCGGAATCACCACCTTTGCTTCCGATCTTATTTATGTATTTTTAAGAGTCGTTTTGTTTTTCTTTGGAATTAATGTATACAGGGCAGTGAGACTAACCTGCGGTGATATATATGAAAGGGCGACAAAATAAGGAAAGGCTGTCTGTATGATAGAAGATTCCCGTTATTTTTTCTTCAATAATGCTACTCTTTTGCTTTCGGCTGTTCTGCTGATCTATCTGGGACTTGCTGCATACGAAGGCAAAACAGCCAGCCCCTCAAGACAAAAATTTCATTTGTCCATTTCCCTTATTTTTTCCCACGTCGTTGTAATGGAACTTATCAATAACTACAACGTGATGCTTGGACAGGTCATGATGCTTGACGGGGCTGTCCTGCTTAGAATGATGCGTCTTTTTTCATCGGCTTTTGCCTCGTTTTCCGTTATCTCGTTCTGTTTATACCTTTCCGAGGAAAAAGAGGGCATTGGAGACAGGACGATCATCGCTCTGGAGATACTGCTCATGCTGGAAAGTTTTATTCTGGAATTTTACTCATACGGCTCACCCATTTGCTACTCGGCGATATTTGCTTTTCAGATCCTTCTTTTATATGTGTACGTAATGATAAATATGGAAAGCGGAAGAAAAACCCCATGGCTTATCACAGGTCTTGCGTTTCCGATATTCATGTGTGTACTGGAGATCATATTCAGGGGTATTGCACTTCGGGGCTTTGGATATGTTCTGATGCTCCAGATCGTATATATGAATTATCAGGTACAGATCGAAAAAGAACTGCTTGCAAGGGATAAAGAATTATCCGATGCAAGGGTCAGCCTTCTCATGCAACAGATTTCACCCCATTTTATCTTCAATTCTCTTCAGGTCATTCAGGGACTTTGCGATGAAGAGCCCGATAAGGTAAAGCCTGCAATAAGCCATTTTTCTGCGTATTTAAGAGGTAATCTGGAGTCTCTCACCACAACGGAACTGATCCCTTTCGAAAAGGAACTTGACCATGCCAGGGAATATATCAAGCTTGAACAGATAAGTGACGGGAATGAATTTACCGTGGATTATGATCTTGAAGTCATGGACTTTTTCATGCCATCTTTGATACTTCAGCCTGTTGTTGAAAATGCTGTCAGATACGGAGTCGGCAGTCATGATGAGGGAAGCCGTATCGGTATATCGACCCGTAAAAAAGGCAGGGAAGCCATCATAAAGGTTACGGATGACGGAAAGGGCTCAAATCATCTTACGGACCGTCAGAAAAACCGTCAGAGCGTGGGGCTTAAGAATATCAAAGAGCGTTTGTCCTCACAGTGCGGGGGGAGCATCTATATTGATAAAAAAGAGGAGGGTACCACGGTTACCATAGTGATCCCCCAGAAATAAATCAAAAAATGCCCGTTTATCGGGCATTTTTCTTTGTTTCGCTTTTGCTACGCTTTACCCTTTATCATATAGCTTGATGATCGGATAGTAGATTATTGCGTCCTGATTTGGGGCTGATACGATAAATCATTTGGTTTATGAGGTGAAGATATGAGTTTTCTCGATCTTAACGTAACAGAAGAGATAATCGACAAAGTAACAGGAACGGATGTTGAATGGAACTATTCCTATGAGAATGAGCATGAACATGAATATATGCTTGACAGAAATCTGGAGATAATGCAGGAGATCGAAGACCTTCCGGACGATCCGGCAATTGATGATCCTGCGATAAAGCGTATCAAAGAGCAGCTGAGGCTGTTTCTTGATGTTGGTTCATCCGGAGACAGAAAGCTTATTTCGGATACCGCAAAGGAGCTGACAAGTCTTTGCGAAGAATATATTCAGAATAATCCTGAGCCTGCAGAGGAGAGTAAGCAGAAAGTAAATCTGGTACGCCAGCTGTATTCGGGACTTCACAGAGAAATGACTTACCAGCAGATAGGCCTTACTCCGACTATTGATCCTTCGGATGTCACTCCTGAAGAGCTTGAGGAGGAGATGGTTCAGACCGCCGTCAGGCAGAGTGCTCTCGAAGCGGTGGAAAATGGTATCGGAACCCTTAAAAACAGGCTGAAGATCTACAGAAAGGATCTGAAAAAACTCCTTGAAGAGGGAGGAGATACCGAAGGCCTTGATAATCTTTATGAAGCCGCAGAAAAATTTGACAGACTTGATGATCACTCAAGTCTCAGTGATATAAGAGGCGTGCTAAAAGGCCTGAAGGATGCAGCGGATGCTTATAACAGGGATTACAAGGATGCTGTAGAGGGCGTGAAAAAGGATGGCCTTGAGATAGCTTCAAATATCGCCGAATATGCAGGTAAATTCGGAAAAGAATTTGATGAGATGTCCGGGCATCTGGAAAATGACAAGATACCCCTTTATGACATACAGGGAAGACTGGATGCCCATACCCTTGAACTTGCCGATCTTTCGGAGAATTTTCACAAGGAAAAAGAAGTTAAAAGATCCGAAAAGATCACCGAGGCAAAGGAAGAAAGAGATCCTTCTGTTCATAAGAAAACAAATCTTAAACAGCTTGTAAAAGAAGAAAATGAGGCAAGGGGGCTTAAGAATAAGCCGGATTATAAATCTCTCAGACATCCTGTTCAGGCTGAAAAAGAACTTGCGGCATCAAAGGATGTTCTTGAGAATAATAAGCCTGTGGTACCAAAGAAAAAATAAAACATTTCAGGCAGACAGTCCGGGGCTAATATATGAATGAAACAGCAGAAAAAATCGTTTTTTTCCTGAATGATGTTTTTATGGAAGTCATGGGAAGTTCCGAAGATCTTAAGAGTCTTGAGGAATGCGTGGATGATGTTGAGGCCGTCCTTAAGTATGAGCTAAAGAATATGTCCGAAGGGGATGAGGCTCAGCGGGAAAAGACTCCACTTGAAAAGGAAATGGAGAAGGAATATGAAACCGCAATGAGGCGAAGGCAGCTTCAGGATATGGTCTTCAGCCTTATCACCATGAGCAAGGTGTTTGACTACCCCACAACGGCAAAGATCATCGAAACATTTCTTATAGATCCCCTGAACCTGATCGTTGACAGCCTTAAGAAAAAACATGAGGGAAAAGAAAATGCGGAGCTGGATAAAGAGGACAAGCTGTATCTTAAGTCACAGATCCGAAAGATACGGGGAAAGATCGATGAAGAGATCATCGGGAAAGATTACGTAAGAAAACGTGATAAAAAGCCCGGTAACGATACAAAAGATCTTGAACTTTCGGATGATAAATTTTTGAAGAGGAATCAGTTAAGAAAGGAAAAGTAGCATTATGCGCGAAGAGGAACTTGCATATATAGAAGTATACAATACAGATAAAAGAAATGAAGAACTTACCCCTGCTGATATTAAGAACCGTATCAGGGATTATAAGATAACTGTCAGGGCATTGAATGAATCCAGTAATGCTCCCGCGGAGCAGGTTGAAAAGGATGAGTTTAAGTTCAGCATGCTTGATAACGGATGGAATCTTGATGACCTTGAACTTATTGATGCTTTTTATGATGCGGTTAAAAGTGCGCCTAATGAACAGGCCGGGAATCTGGGCAACTATTACATCAATCTGATGAAAACAACCGTGCTGAACACCTACAGATCCAGACAGGAACTCCTTGCAGAGATGTTTAATGTGGTTGCGGATTTTACTCCCCAGGATCAGGAGAAACTGATACCTCTTTTCAGGCAAGTGACCACAAAACGTCCGCTGGCAGAAGAGTATCCAAATGACAGGGAGCTTCATGAGGAACTCAGAAAAGAGGGAGCATTTAACCCTTATTATGTTGCTAAGATAAGCGGTGAAAGTGAACAGCAGAAAGCCCAGAGAAAGAAGCTTCGTGAAAGAGGAATTGTCCACAATGCCAATATATCCGAAGAATCGAGAAATAATATAAGAAGGCGCGGAGAATATGTTCTCCCCAAGCTCACACAGGAAGAGCTGGACAATCATGAACTGAACCAGTCCCAGAGAAAATATCACGTAAACATGATACAGAGAGATGCCATAAAGCTTATCTATGGCGGTCATGTTTATGATCAGCTTGATGAAAAATATAAATCCGACAATGTGCAGGACCGTACAGTGCCTATGTTCAATGCGCGCGGAAACCGCCAGATGGATGAGGGCGGCATCGTGCTTGAACTTGATTTTGCAGGCACCGGCTATGCCCAGACCAGGAAGGAGCATCACGGTCTCAGCGGAAAGGTCAAGGATGAAGGCGCCGGCGACAAGGTTATGACGGATGCCCTCAGGGCACAGTACGGTCCCAGGATCAATAAAGTCGGTAATATCGATACCACGGACCATCACCTCCGCAGGAAGGAAACCATCAGGGACGGAAAGAAAAAGATCCGTTACACATTCCCCGGGCCTTCTGCCGACGGACTTGGTCTTTTGGATCAGGGTGCTTATTCCATCACAAACAATACAAAGCTCGGTTTAGAGATCGCAAAGCAGTTTCTTGAGCCTTATATGAAGACCTGGATGGAAAACAAAGGTAATCCGAATTTTGTTCAGGAGCCCATTCACATAAATATCTCAGGACACAGCAGAGGAGCAGTCACTGCCAGTGAAACTGTTGCCGAGATCTCTGACTGGCTTTATTCCCTCAAGGGATATGAAGGGTTTGCGGATCTTGTGTCATTTGACCTTGTCCAGAGAGACCCCGTTCCCGGACCTGATGTTATCGATGCCAGAAGAAGACGTCCGGATCTTTCCAAGTATCCCAATGTAAATTCCACCACCATTTTCACTATCCTTGCAGACAAGGAAAGCTTTGGACTTGGTTTCAGAAACCAGAGAACCAGAGGCCAGGACAGGCTTATAATAGGCACGACTCCTCACGGCGTCGGACTTGAAGGCGTTGATATGTCACAGACCGGTGAAGCAGGTGACGGAATGGCTCATCAGTACGGATATTTTGATATGGAATCCGGGGCATATTACAGAGGAAGCGGAGTTAATGATCTCCCTCTTGGAGTATACATTTCAGACGATAAGCGTAATCTCTTTCGTGTCACAAGATATTCCCAGGTCGATCATCTTATCAGACTGGTAGATCCCGACGGAAGATACAACGAATCCCAGAATGTAAGACAGAGTAACATCAGGGAGTCTGTAAAAAACTGGTTTGTGGATCATCCTGATACTCTTCTTTACAAAAGCGAGGAAGAGAGACAGAACAATCTCATGGAGATGGCTGAAAAACTCGAGATCCTTAAAAATTCCACCAATCCCGAATATGCATTTTTAAAAGAGCAGATAGCACGTGAAGGTGAAATGGAGGATCCCGAAAAGATCGTCCTTTTGAGAGAACAGACTCTTGCCCGGCTCAGGGAATATATAAGCACTCATAAGAGTCATACCGGTGACATCGATAAGAAAAATGACGGCAATCCCGAGGATATAACCAAGAACGGCGAATGGATGGCGCTGTGCGATCTGTATATCCTCATGCAGACCGAAGACAATTATATAAAGAGACTTTCCAAGACAAGAGAAGATTACCGCACATTTTCCGATGAAGTGACACAGTTGGGAATTCACTGCGTCAATTACGGAATCCTTAAGGATGACCTTCTTGTTATGGCCGAGGGAAACGAATCAAAGCGCATATCCGACGTGATGGCTCTGACAGAGCTTATGGGGCAGGCAGAAAAACTTGATCTTAACAAGAGTCCCCGGCAGTATCTTGCTCTGGAAAAAAGCATTAAGAATATTCTTGAAGTCCACAGAGGTGAGGGCAGACTGCCCTGGAGCAGCGACAAAAAGCTGGATGAGCGTTTTTCAAAGGTAGCGGAACGGATCTACGGCCATATCAGGACATTTAATATGGAATCGAAGACTCTGTTCAGCACTCAGGAAATCGCTGATAAGTCCTTGTCACAGATCACTGCCGATAAATATAAGGAAAGAGATAATTCCCTTGCAGATTGGGAAAAAAGAGGAAAGGGAGAAACTGCAAGAACCTGGTCATCATTCTATGCATCATCCAGAAGAGAAGCAGTAAGATACCTTAACAAACTCATGACTCTCGGAGTAAATGAAGAGAGAGACTCCAGACAGTTTACCGACATGAAGAAAGCGCTGATGGCAGTTGTTTCTCTTGATGATTCGGCTTCACTAAATGAATACAGGGAAAAATATCTTGATCTTACAAAAGCTTCATTTGCCTACGCAAATAAGATAGCGGAAAAGGGCGGCGGAACCTCATATTTCTTTGGAAAGTGCGGAGCCCAGAGACTGACACTTGCCAACAATATCAAAGCAATGGCAATGAAAGTTGCCACAACAAAGAGCAGCATGCTTCTTGATCCTTCAAAAGCCCTGGATGTCCAGATGGGACAGGAACATATCGAACTTAACGGCGGCGGGCTTGATCTGAATGTTCAGGGAGACTTTGCTGTTGTCAACCATTCAAGGGTGGAGATCCCGGGACCCATGGCAAACCAGCCTCAGAGAAATACAGTGGGACACAAGGGCAACCAGGTAAATCTCAACAACCTCATTGAAGAAGAGGATGTGGATGACAACCGTCTCAGTTTCAGACTGCTTGTTGATGGAGATGACGGAAACCTTATAAATAACGGAAAGAAGAGAAATTCACTTCCCGCAAAGAAAACTTCCAAGAAGGACCCGAAGAAGGAATCAAATAAGGAATCAAAGAAATCATCAAAGAAGGATCAGCCTAAGAATGGCTCTGACAGATTCTCAAAGATATCCATGGATGAGGACCAGAAGGAGCCTCCCGTAAAACAGTCCGTTAAAAAATAAGGTTTGGCCGTTTGGCGGCGGATAACTCTTCAAATGCTTCAATATATACAAGAGAATTGACTATATCTTGTATAAATTGTAGAATAATATTCGTTATAATATGCCAAATTATAACCTTATTGGATCTTTAACCGATAAATATTAAGGTGAAAAATTCCGTTTTTCACGAAAGACCGGAGGCCTCAATTTGGAACAGGAATATTCGAGACTGATACTTGGAAATGACAAAGGAGAAGAACTGGCATTTATCCCGGTTCTTACTTTTGCCATAGAAAAAAAAGAATATATAGTTCTTCAGCCGGAAGGCGAAGGAGGCAATGAGAATCTTGTCATTCTCGGTTTTCACGCGGGAGCAAATGATGAGATGATCTTTGATGACATCACAGACGATGCCGAATATGAATATGTGTCAAAACAGGCCGAAGCCATCCTCAACGGAGAAGTTGAGACGGATGAATACATAGTGGACAATGATCTTCTTTCCGAGGAAGAACTTTTTGAAATGAGACAGCGCGAATTTGAAGAGTCTCAGGAAGATGAAGAATATTGCTACGAGGATGAAAACGGCAGACTTTTTGTTTTTGATGATGACGGCAAACCCGTATACCTTGATGAAGAGGAGGATGATAAAAATGGCTGAAGAGAACGTTTATAAGGCAGAGAAGAGGATCGATATCAAGACCGCTCCCAAGTTTTCCGAGGATCTGAAAGCTTTTGCCGATAAGGGGATATATGATCTCGTTGTTGACATGGCTGAGACAGTTTACATTTCATCAGTAGGACTTCGTGCGCTTCTTACCATGCAGAAGGAAGTAAACAAGCACGGCGGTGTCATGCTTATCAGAAACGTATCCGAAACCGTCAGAAGCGTGTTTGATGTTACCGGCTTTTCCGGTCTTCTGACACTGGAGGATTAAAGGTCGGTTATGGCGGATAGCTCCACAAAAGAGCTGACATTGCAGCAGAAAATATGGATGTATACGGCAATGGCGTTCAGGGCTCTGTGGCCTCTGGCGCTGTATGCACTGTTACCGAGTTTTTGTATGGCTGTCGGATATGTCTTCGGACATCCAGACATGACCATGGAAGAGTTCTTTTCTTATGGTGCCAATTTTTATTCCGCACTGGGTATATTTCTTGCTCTTTTCATATTTCACAGAAAAGCTAAGAAAAAAGGGACCACTCTTTCGCAGGATGCCACACTTTTTTTCAGAGAGATGAAACCGCTTAATGCTGTCTGCTTTTTCATTTTCGGATTTGCTTCGGCAACCGCGGTAAGCGCACTTCTGACCCTGCTGCCAAAATTCTTTTTGACTGTCGGTTATCATAATGCATCGCAGAAGATGTATCTGGGAAGGGATCTGATCTTCACGATGCTGACAATACTTTTTACCGCCCCCGTTACCGAAGAGATCGTATTCCGCGGGTATATGCTGAATACATTTCTGGAAAAACTCCCCGAGAAATGGGCAGTGCTTCTTTCGAGTATCATATTTGCCCTTCTGCACGGAAGCATTCTCTGGATACTGTATGCATTTTTGCTCGGACAGATAATGGCTAAAGTATCCATGAAAGAAGATAACATCGCATACGGCGTCATGCTTCACATAGGATTTAACGCAACAGCGATAGTCAACCTCTTCATTACGGAAAACGAAAAACTTAATGCAGCTTTATACGGAAGTAAGATCCTGATCGCCTGTTACGGCATCCTGGGACTATCGGTCTCCGTACTGCTTGCAATGATATATACAGAAAAGATTAACATTGCTTTGAAAGTGAGAACAAAATGAGTGGCAGCTGGAAAGAAAATTTAAAAGATTTTGGAAAGAAACTGGGAATAGGCGTTGCCATATTTCTGGTGCTGGGTGCGATCCTCGGATCCGTTGTTGCTATGGCCCAGTGGCATTATATCGGAGTTCCCGATAATGCTCCCGAATTCGTAAAGTACAGCCTCGGGACGCAGGCTGAAAAGGAGGAGCAGGTTCAGACCGACACTGAGGCTCAGACAGATGCAGAGGCCCAGGTGGATGCTGATACGCAGACAGACGCGGCCGAAACTGAAGAAGCCGGAGAGCCCAGACTTAAGACACCGAAGTTTTTGGATTTCCGTGTTCTCCTTTGGTGGACCACATATATTTACGGATTTGTTGCTGAGATACTTATAGTTGTTCTCTACTTTGCTGTCGGAAACGGTACCCCCGGAAGAAATTCCGGAAAGATGCTCAGGTCAAAGGTTGAAGGCGTTGAGGGTAATCTGGAAAATTCACGTTTCCTTACAGACAAGGAGAGGGATGATCTGTTCCCGAAGAAGAAATTCAATGCTCTTTCTGAAGAGAAGAAGGACGGTATTGCGGTTTACGCCGTCTACAATCAGAAGAAAAAGGATATGGATATAAACCTTATGTCGCCCTGCCACGGTATCATCATCGGTGCTACGGGTTCCGGTAAAACCACCACTTTCGTTAACCCCGTCATCCAGATCCTCGGACATGCTTCCGCAGGTTCTTCCATGATCTGTACAGACCCTAAGGGAGAACTTTTCCAGATGCACTCTAAGATGCTCAAGGAGCACGGATACAACTGTATGGTACTTGATCTCCGTGATCCTTACTCATCATTCAGATGGAATCCTCTTGGTGCCATCTATGATATGTATCAGGAATATCTTAAAGTCGGTGAGGAGATATATGAAAATTCATATCCCATCGAAGAAGCTGAAGGTCTTGAACTTGCCAATGACAAATCACAGTACGGTGATGTCTGGTATGAGTATGAAGGCAAAGCATATGCCATCAGAAAGGAACTCATCGGTATAATCCGTGTTCAGAAGCAGAAGGTATACGATGAGATGTATGAGGATTTGAATGACCTCATAAGCGTTCTTTGTCCCATTGAATCAAAGGATGATCCTGTCTGGGAGAAGGGTGCAAGAAGCATCATCATGGCTACCTGTCTTGCAATGCTTGAGGATTCCGAGAATCCCGAGCTTGAGATGACCAAGGAT
>ODAI012177600.1_pt1 | contig 23485 bp, 17 predicted proteins | sample 1539321 | NCBI WGS metagenome assembly ODAI01 (sample SAMN02144231, study PRJEB22623) | gut metagenome | biome: sheep rumen | host: Ovis aries | place: New Zealand | reverse complement strand
TTGCCCCCGGCATAGCCGGACACAAGCCCCAGCAGGGCGCCGATCAGCATGCTCAGAAGGGTCGGAACCACGCCGACCAGGAGGGATACGCGGGCCCCGTAGAGCAGGCGGGTCAGGATATCCCTTCCCCCCTCATCCGTGCCGAACAGATGGCCGGAGGAGGGAGGTGACAGGCGGTGCAGCAGGTCCATGTCACTGTAGCTGTAACGGGTCAGGAAAGGGGCGAAAATAGCAGCCAGCACAAAGAGCAGAATCAGGACCGCGGAAAAAACCGCGAGCTTATTCTCCCGCGCCATGCGCTTAATCAGGCTGAAAAAGTTCTCTTCCTCCTCGATCTGGCTCTCCAGACGGATGTCATGGATCGTTTCCTTCTCGTTTTTCTTCTTCCGGAACACGCCTCAGCCCTCCTTCCTGACTCTTGGATCCAGGACGGAATACAGGCAGTCCGCCAGAAGGTTCCCGAGGATGACGACCAGGGTGGAAAAAAGAACCGTTCCCTGGAGAAGCGGGATGTCCCGGCCGGAAATGCCCTGTACCGCGAGGCGGCCGATCCCGTTGATGGAGAAAACGCTCTCCGTGATAACCGCCCCGGAAAGCAGGCTGGAAAACTGCACCGCCATCATGGTAATGACGGGAAGCATGGCGTTCCGGAGCGCGTGCAGCACCAGCACGCCCAGCTGGCCGCGCCCTTTGGCGCGGGCCGTATCGATATAATCCTCCTCAAGAATCTCAAGCAACGTGGAGCGGACCAGCCGTGCGACGCTGCCTGCCGAATTCCATCCCAGAGCGACTGCGGGCAGGATAAAGCCCCTCCAGTCTCTGACCCCCGCAATGGGAAGCCAGTGGAGATGGTAGGCGAAGACATACTGCAGCAGCATCGCCACCATGAAAACCGGCATGGAAACTCCCAGAAGGGACGCTCCCATAAAAAGATGGTCCGGAAGAGAATTCTTTTTGACCGCCGCGATCACGCCGCTGCTGATCCCAAGCAGCCAGGCAAACAGAGCCGCGAACACAGCCAGTTTAAGCGTATTCCCGAAGGCGGCGCCCATGAGTGCGGAAACCGGTTTCCCCAACGAATAGCTGGTACCGAAATCTCCCCTCAGCGCACCTGACAGATACTGTATAAACTGTTTTAAAATCGGCTGGTCCAGTCCGAGTTCCGCCGTCATCCGCTCTATGACGGCGCGGTCCGCATGCTCTCCCATCAGGGTGGCGATCGGGTTGCCGGGAACGATCCGCAGCATGATGAAAATCAGGAGCGCCACTCCCAGCAGCACAAAGACCGCCTGCAGCAGCCTGCTGATAATATTGCGTACCATGGTCTGACTCCTTCTCCCTTTCCCCGTCTGCAGTTTTCTGAAGCCGCGGCTGAGACCCGCGCCGCTGCAGCATCAGTTAGCCCGCCGGGCGGCCGGCCTCCGCTTCTGCGCGCGTCAGGCAAAATGTATCGTAACCATCATGATCTCGCTGTCCGTGCCGACCCTGAGGGGCGGGCCGTAGAAACCGACCCCGGAAGTCACCACAGACTGCAGATTATACAAGGTCTTCAGTCCGTAGTTGTTGGTATTGAAAAATGGCGTAATCAGATTCCCCGGAAAGATCTGTCCGGCATGGGTGTGGCCGCTCAGAACCAGATCCGCCCCGGCCTCCGACAGATTCTCAAAGTCCATCGGCTCATGCTCCAGCACCAGCACCGGTTTTGTCAGGTCGATTCCGTCCATCAGCTCTTCCGCCTCAAGCCGCTTCTCTGTACCGTTTCCGGACTTTTCCCCGTCCTCGCGGCCGACCAGCACGATCGTTCCTCCGACGATCTCTTCCACTTCATCCGAAATGACACGGAAGCCGCAGCTGTCGATAAAGGAAACGATCTCCTCACTTCGGAAGGCTTCGCTTATGGGCGTCATAGGGAAGCCTCCGAGCAGGGGTTCTTCCACGTCATGGTTCCCGTAGACCGCGTAGGAGCCGTACCTGGAGCGGATGCCGCGGAGGATTTCCGCGTACCGTTCGGGATCCTTCAGGCCATAATAAGTGCTTGTCAGGAAATCTCCCGCGGCGAAAACCAGGTCCGGTTCCTGTTCATTCAGCAGGTCCACCATGCGCTGTATGGTCTCGGGCCTGGAATTGACGCTCATATGAAGGTCCGCGATCAGGGCGGCCCTCAGGGTGTCCTTCCCGCCTTCCGTCCGCAGCCTTTTATCCAGCGTTACTTCAATCTCATGGACCTGCACATCACGTGCATGGATGCTGCCGTACAGATTCACGCCCAGGGCCCCGGCAAGGGCTATAATCAGGCAGAGCCGGGCGGTAATACGGCTTCTCCGCGTCCTTTCGCCCCTCATCAGACCCGCGGCGCCCGCGATGATGGACAGCGGAATCGCGATCAGCCCGACATAGAGGAAATATCCGAGCCAGATGTTCCCGACCGCCGTCAGAAAAAACTTCGCACTGCTGTCCGGAAGAAAACAGCCGAGAACAGGCGACGCGGAAAACAGATAGACGATGAAGAAAAGGATCCTGCGCCATTTCTTCATCTCCCGGTAGCCGGCAAAGGCATGCCCGAGCCACCAGTTCAGTATGAGGAAAAACAGCAGGTACGCCAGAATATAAAGCGGTGGAATTAAGTATAAATACATGTGTCGAACTGCCCTTCTGTTTTTACCCTGCGAGATGCTTTTAATCTACCTTGCACTGCTTTTGATCTACCCTGCAATGCTTTTGATCTACTCTGCAATGCTTTTGATCTACCCTGCAATGCTTTTGATCTACCCTGCAATGCTTTTGATTTACCCTGCAATGCTTTTGACCTACCCTGCAATGCTTTTTATAATTCTGCTTCTGTATGCGCTTCCGTCTCCGTTTCGGCCGCGCTCCTTCCAACGCTGCCCTCAGCCTTCACGGTCAGTTCGGCCTTCTTTCCCTCAACCGCGCCTTCCGCCATATTGGGGTGGAACATGGCATGAATCTGGTCAGCGCCGAACAGAACAGCCAGCACAACACAGATGGGGATCAGAATCTCCTTTTTCACCTTCGACAGCATAAAATCAAATACGGGAGCGATCAGATAGACCACGATGCAGCAGCCGACGCCGAATACCAGCAGGCCTTCCGCGCAGATTCTTCCGTGCAGATTCAGAAAATAGCCGTCATAGGACCACCATCTCTGATGGAACTTTGTCTCCAGATACCAGCCGGAAAAATATTCCAGGCAGCCGCAGAGCACGATCGAGAGGAAAAACTCCGCCACCGGCTGTCTGCGGAATCTGCTGCAGAGCATGAGCACAACCACGCCGCCGGCTCCATAGATCGGGAGCCAGGGCCCCAGGAGCGTTCCCCGGTTGGCCAGCGCTCCGGTCTGCATGTAATGCAGGGCAACCTCCCAGCTCCAGCCAAGGAAGGAAAAGCTGATAAACAGCAGGAAAACCGTCCAGATCGAATAATTGTTCAGGAAGGAGAAATTATGGTACCTTGTGATCTCCCTCTTTCTCCAGAGGGGATTCAGCCAGTGGGGATAGGCCTGACCTTCCATGCACAGCTTCAGATGGCGGATCGTGTATTCCCTTCCCTCTATCTCATCGTACTTCTTCTTCTCGTCCAGTGTGCCGAGCCAGATGCCCAGCCATTCAGCGGCAGCCTTCCTGGCTCCTTTCAGTTCCACCCTGTTCTCATGGAGAACCGTAATCTCATCCACCACGTCAAAATAGGTCTCATAGAGCAGGATGCGGTCCGCCTTCTCAAAGAGGTAAGGATCATTCAGCTTTTCCCAGCCTTCGACCTTCCTGCGGATGGCGTCCTCACGGATTCTGGCGTAAAATTCAGCCTTGCTGGCGCTGCGATAGGCGACTCCCCAGCCGATCTCAGAGACTCCGAACGTCACAATTCCCAGCACGGTCCAGCCGATCATCGACAGCTCGAAGAGCAGCAGCTCCATCTTGTGGCCGTCCATCATTTTTCTTGAAAGAGTAATGCTTTCCAGGCCTTTCAGGTCCGGATTCTCCGCCACGATATAAGGCACGGCGGCATAGGAAAATCTCTTGATAAATCCTCCCACAATGGTAAGGGACCAGAGCATAAGCATGAGTTCTGAAATCAGCATGGTCATACTGGCCCTGAACCACCTGCGGACAGCCGCGAAATGCAGGGCGTCCAGAGGAGAAACCTTCTCATAGCAGCGCGCCTCCAGAAACATCCTGCAGTATACGGCGGTATAAACATTTTTTATAAAAACAAAAACAAAGGTGTACCAGATAAAACTCAGTACAATGAAGACAACAGCCACGGCTTCCTCAGAATGAACGATGGAATATACCGTATTGCCGAACATGACAGAAAAGCGCTCCGAGACAATCCCGTTTACCATCTGGGCCAGAATCCCGTTTGTTCTTCCAAGGACCGGGTTGTCTTCGCCTGTATCCTTCAGCAGTTTGGAGATCTGAAGAGATTTTCTCTCTCCTTCAAAGAGCCTTCCGGACATAATATCCGTCAGAACCGTATCGTTCCCCCCGGTGATTTTCGTAATAGCATTCACCTTGTCCAGAAGGGACTCCACTGAATCTTCCTGAATCGCTGCTCCATTGACGCTTTCGCCCCAGCCTGCCGTGGCAAGACTGTACTCCCTGCCGAAGAGAATCATGACCAGAGCAAGGAAAAACAGGAGGAAATAGTGGCTTTTCACTATCTCTCTCCCTCTCTTTTTGATTTCTTTTCTCTGCCCCAGTATCGCGCCTTTTTCTACGCCTGCCGCTGACTCCATCAACCGGTTTCCTCCTGAATTCTGTCTTATTCCCCGCCGCAGCCCCATGCCTTCTCTGCAGGACCGTCCTCTGTCTCAGAAGCGGGGTCTGTTTCTGTCAGTCCCGCGGATCTTCCTCTGCCTGCGCCGCGAGGTCGTTCTCTGTCTGCGCCGCGAGGTCGTTCTCTGTCTGCGCCGCGAGACCTTCCTCTGTCTGCGCGCTGTATTCCTCTCCGATCCGTGACAGAAGATCCTCCGCCGCTGCGGAACTGATCTCTGTCTCTGTCCCGCCCTGATCCGCGTATTGTCCCAGAAGCAGGTCCAGGAGGGCTTTCGTCAGGGTTTCCCTGTCCAGGGTCAGATCCAGATACTCCAGCAGCGCTTTTCCCTCTTCACTTTCCTTAAAGAGCTCCACCGCTTCCCCGGCTTTGTTTCCTTCCCCGATCAGGAGGAGCACAAGGGCGGCATACTTCTCATCCATTCCGGCCGTGATCAGGATCTTCTCCGTCAGTTCCGGTTCCGTCATCACAAAGTCCACGCCCCTGTTCACCAGTTCCTCGATCAGGACCCGGACTTCTTCATACTGAAGCAGGCTCTGGAATTCATCGGACATGACAACGGATTCAATATCCCTGTAATATTCCCTGACCGTTTCCACGTCCAGGTCCTTCACCAGCATGGCGGCCTGCTCCATCGCAAGCTCCAGAGAGTTTTCTTCTTCCGCAGCCGCTTTTCCCGCCGGCGCAAAGGCAAGAACCATTGCCAGCAGGCACAGCGCCATCCATTTTCCCAGCATTCTTTTCCTCATCTTTGTCCTGTCTCCCCGGTACAGTATTTACGCCGGAATCCGGCTTATCCGCAGCATCCGCGGCAGATCTCCGGATCCCGGCAGCCTTGTTCGGGCGGCACTGCCGCCCGGGATCATCGTTTATCCCTGTCGATCAATTCCAGGAACAGCAGCCCGATCAGGGCATAGATCCCTGAAAACAGAGCCAGAACCCCCCATGACTTCAGCAGATTCGGCTTCGTGTAATTGAAAGATTCCTCCTTCAGTTTCGACGCCGTATAGGTCTCCAGCCTGTCCCTGACTTCCTCCAGTTCCAGAACATCCTGGATCTTCACCATCAGTTCATCCGAGGAATCCCGCATGCTGCCGATGGCGGTGTAAAGAACCTCTGATTTCTGGCTGTTGTAATCGGAAGCGATATTGACAGCCCTGATGCCCCAGCTGCTGATCGTATATCTTGACAGAATCTTCGCACCCTGCCTGGACAGCGGGAAGATTCCTCCCGCGAACACCAGCTGGACCACCAGCAGGAAAGGCATGATCGTCATGGCCGTCGTGGTTGTGTGGGCGATGCAGGAAACCATGAGCGCCAGCATATCCGCGGCGTAGGTCGTAAGAAACATGGTGATGGCCAGATCCAGCATAAAGGAGCCGGTAATCAGGCCGGTATCCGGGAAATACATCCCGAAAAATCTGAAGATAAACAGAGTGATCGCAACCTGCAGGATACAGATCACGGCCTGGTAGATCATATGCGCCGCCATATAGGCGCTGATATGAAGTCCCGCCCTGTGTTCCCTCTTGATAATGCTCCGTTCCTTGCAGACCACCTGAATGGAATTGAACATCCCGTTCCAGATGCAGACACAGATTACTGCCAGCGACCCGTACTTGGTATATTCCATATTGCGGAACATCCTGCTGCCGAGCACATACACCACAAGATAGGCGATTATGCCTGCCATGGGAAGCACTTTCCAGTTCATCTCACCCAGCAGCATGCGGAACTGTTTGCCCAGGTAGATCGGAATCTGTTCCAGCCGGCTCTTATACCGTACGGACCGCATCTTCTCCCTGGCTTTTTCCCTTCTCTGGCTCAGGCGCTCCCTGACAGTCTCCCTTTCCTCCTCAGGTTCAAAAACCTGGACGCTGTTTTTCTCCTGCTCCGCGCTGTAGACCTTGTACTTTTCTATAAACTCATCGGCCCGGCCTTCGCCGCCCTCATTTACCGCATTGATCCGCTTGACCACTTCCTCCATGGTCTGGACGCCGAAAAAGTCTCTGGCCTCCTGGATCCCGCCGTAGAAAGCAAGCTGACCCACATGGGTCTCCGTGCTCTTGGCCAGGACGATCACCTTGTCAAAGAGATCTGCCACGCGGTCCGGGGCATGGGTGATGACCATAACGATCTTTCCCTGGCAGGCGATCAGGCGGAGATTCTCCATCAGTTCCTTCGCCATGATCCCGTCCAGTCCGGAATCCGGCTCGTCCAGGATAAACAGGGACGGGGAGGCGATGAATTCCATGCAGATGGAAAGCCTCTTCTTCTGTCCGCCGGAAAGTTTGGAAACCTGCTCCTTCTCTCTGCCGGAAAGGCCGAAGGTTTCCAGGACAGCAGCGATCCGTTTCTGTTTCTCCTCCGACCCCATATCCCTGGGAAGGCGCATATCGGCGGCGTTCTTGACCGTACTGCCGACCGTATCCTCCTCCCTCATCAGATTGTCCTGGGGGACAAAGCCGATCCGGTGCTTGATCTGCCCGTAATCGCGGTAATAATCGTAATCCCCTTCCTTGATCGTGGCTTTCGCCTTCTCATAGCCGGTAACCGCGTTGACAAAAGTACTCTTGCCTGCCCCGGAGCCGCCCAGGATCAGCACCATCTCTCCCGGTTCCACGGACAGATTGATATCCTTCAGCAGGGTAATCTTACTGAGCGCCTTATGGGCGGACCGCTCGTCGATCCGGATACTCAGACCGCTCTCCTGAATCGGATAGCCATAGACCAGGCCGGATCCCTCAAAGAGAAAGCGGCTGTCCCCGATCTGAATAAAATCGTCTATGCGGATCTTGACCTTTTCATCTACTTCTTTACCGTTCTGCAGGACGTTTGCGCCGTTCATCTCCCGCAGGATCCAGGTACCGGAATCATAATCCAGAGAAAGGAAGGCGCCGCCCTCTCCCTTTCCTTCTTCCGTAATGCTCACATGATGCAGGCCGTTGTCCATATCCAGAAAACGCCAGTCCCTGCCGCTGACATAATTCTCCAGAAAGACGGCCGTAAGCATGCGGTCGTTAATCAGACGTATGACCGCGCCGTCGCGCAGGACTGTCTCATCGCCTTCAGCAAGATGTCTGCCGCCTACAAAAGTGAAAACATTCTCCGACAGGTTTTTATAGATCCATTCCCCGCCGCGCTGAAAGATTTCACACTGTTCTTTATCCAGGAAAGAGTACTCCAGCTGAAGGGAAGTCGTGGTGAAAACCTCCATGCTGCACTGTCCCCTGACGTGCGCCCGCTGAAATATCACATACTGGCGCGGTTTTTCTTTTCCCTCAAAGAAGACAAGGCCTGCAGCCTTTCTCTTCCCGGCAAAGTTTTTCGTATCTGCCATCCCGTAGTATCCTCCGTCCACCGGATCCGCCTGTAAAAGCACAATCTTTACCGCCTGTCTTTCCCGGCGGGACCGGCCCCGCTGCAAATATAAAAAGCCAATTAATTATACTACAATATTTCTGTCAATTGTTCAGCAAATAGCAGATGAGTCCCTATTTTTTTCTTAATTTGTTACGATTCACAGCCTGTTTGAAATCAGGTTCCGGTTTGTCGTGCCTGCAGGAGAAACAGGTTCTGATTTCAAATAAGGCCTGTGAAGCAGGATTTATCTGATATCAGGATCTGATCCGCCGCGCCCGCAGATAAAACAGCAGGACCTCCCTCATGCGGGATGAGCACACCGAGGCGGGAGCCGCCGCACGCGTACATAAAAACAGCAGGACCTCCCTTCCGGAAAATCCTGCTGCCTGTATAGATCATTCTATACGCCCGATCCCTTTCATCTTATACCGGCCGTTCGAATCGGCTTTTGCCGGTATTGCAGAAAGCGCACCCTTTCCGGCATCAGCCTGCCGCGTTATAACCGGGAACATAAGACGGAACCGACGGCACATAGGTCGTAGCCGGTACTGTCGTCGGGTAAGTTGTTGTCGGGTAAGTCGGGGTTGTCGGAACAGTCGTTGTTGTCGTTGTACCGACAGCCGCTCCGGAGCTGCTGCCGATCGAATTGACCAGTTCCAGCGCTTCGGCTGCGCCGAAAGGACACTGCACGTTCTTATAATCGAAGCTTATGACATCTGTCGCGATAACATACATGCTGCTGTTTTTAACAGGAGCATATACAGCAAGGGTATACTCGCAGTCATCATCAAAATCTGCAACGATGAAATAATATCCGACTCTTCCATCGGCAGCAACAATCTGCTTCACACGGCGCACAATTGTATAGCCGTCCTGCCTGTACTCCTTCATCCCCTGTTTCGCTTTTTTCTTCAGTTTTCCGCTGAGATATGCAGCCTCATAATCCAGGTCCTCATCGAAATTGCCGCCGTCTCTTGAGCAGTCAAGATCATCCACGCTGCTCTCGACAGAGGTAAAACGGGCCGGCGGTGTAATGCTGATTCCGTTCAGACTGTAGGTCGCGGCAAAGGCGCTGAGAGCCGCAGTCGCGGTAATCATGGTTGTAAGCAGCAAAGTAGCGATTTTCTTCATCTTCATAATGTGTCCCCCTTATCAAAAAAACTGTTCTGCCGTACAACTCCCCGGCAATTCAATCTTTATTATACCCATAAAAGCGGGAAAGTCATCCGTTTTTTATACTTTGTTGCAACTGTTCCGCGCCCCGGGCTCAGGCTGCTTCGCAGCCCTCCCTGCCGTCGGTAAGAAGCGCTGAATCGTTACACTCTGTTACGGCAGGAGTCATGCCCGCGGCGAGCCCGTCATAATCCCGTAGATCAGGAAAATGATGATCAGAAGCGCGCTGATCACAATAATCGCGTCCACGGCCCGCAGCGAAACATGATCCTTAATCCGGTCATAGATCTTATAACGGGCATAACTCTTCTCACCCCGGGAAGATGCGCTGCCCGCGCCGGCATCATCCTGCCCCGGGGCAGAATCCGCCTGCTGAACAGACGGATTCTCCATATTCAATTCCGGTGAACTGTCCCGGATCTGTGTCAGCTCTTCCATATGATTCCTGTTGTTATTTCTTTACAATATACTTCCGTACGTCAATGGACACGGCGAGAATGATGATCAGACCGCGGATGATGTACTGGATGTAGGGATTGACGCCCAAAAACTGCAGAGCGTACACAATGGCCTGCATGATAACCGCGCCGATGACGACGCCCTGGATGGTACCGACACCGCCCGAGAAGCTGACGCCGCCGACGACAACCGCGCTGATGGCGTCTGTCTCATAGTTAAGCCCCGTGCTGGCGCCGACCGCGGTGATGCGGGCTGCCTCCAGGAAGGAAGCGATACCGTAGAGAATACCTGCCATCAGATAAACCAGCATGATGGTCTTCGCCACATTTACACCGGATACGGCGGCAGCTTCCGTGTTGCCGCCCACCGCGAACATGTTCTTGCCGAGCTTGGTCTTATTCCAGATCACCCAGACAACCGCGGCCGCGATGATGAAATAGATTACCACAAGCGGAACACGGATCGAACCGATGTAGAAGGCCCCGGCCGCCACATTCAGGAACGTGGGGTCGAAGGTGGACAGGGCCTGCGCCGTTCCGGACGGCTGCGACTCGATATAGAGGCAGTTTGCGCCGTAGGCGATCAGCTGCGTGCCCAGGGTGACGATGAAAGCGTGCAGATGCAGCTTCGCGACACCGAAACCGTTGATCAGGCTGAATACGACAGCCACCGCGATGGACGCGGCCAGCGGGATCAGGAGTCCGAACATGCCGAGCGGTTTCACCATGGTCGGGAACATTCGGCTGGCATAAGTGGTGGACTGTACCAGGGAGGCCGTCACGGCCGCGGAGATACCCAGCACACGGCCGATGGAAAGGTCCGTACCGGCAAGGACGATCAGTCCCGCGCAGCCCAGCGCCAGGATGCCCTTGGTGGAAGCGTTCTGAAGGATATTCAGGATATTGCTCATCGACAGGAAATCGATCCTTATGATGGAGACGATTACCAGGATGAGGCCGAGGATGATAAACAGCGCGTAATTCAGCAAAAAGCCTGTCACTTTGGCTGTTTTCGGATTGACTGCCTTTGTCTTTGCGCGCGGCCTGATATCCATGGCCTGGATCAGGAAATAAGCCAGGGCGAAGACGATCAGCACGATGCCCAGGAACTGAACCGGAACCGCGTTCGCCATATGCTTGTTTTCAAGAAGGCTGGGAAGACCCTCACGGTACATGCCAAGCAGGGTTTCATTGGCGGCGACGGCTTTAAAGGCCTCTTCATCAAGGCCCAGGGACTCCATGGCCATGGCTTCCTTCATCGGGTCGCTGCGGGCATGGTCCTTGATCAGGTCGTTCAGGTTCTCTTCCGTCACGGTGTCATCCACGCTCTGGGCGTAGGCCAGGAATTTCTCCCTGTCCTTCGTTTCTGCCAGAGCAGCTTCATAAGCCTGCCTGTCGGAAACGGCTTTTTCCACCTCCGCGGAATCTTCGCCGAGGCTTGTCAGGAAAGCCTTCATCTTATCCGCGCCGATCTTCTCGACCGTGCCCAGTTCCGTCAGCGTGGACGGATCCTGGATATAAGTCATGGCAGTCTTTTCGTCGCTGCCCATCAGTGCCGCCGCGTTTTTGTAGATATTATTACCGGTAATACCGTAAACGACGCAGGCAATGCCGGCCGCCAGCAGGGCCAGCATGATGATTCTGACGATATTTTTCTTAGTCATCTGATTTTCACTCCATCATACATACTTGGCCGCGAGAGCCATGATTGTTTCCTGTTCACCCGGGATATCCCCGAAATCCTTACCGCGCTCCACGATGCCGGCAAGCCGCCCGTTGGACATGACAAGGATCCTGTCGCAGATTCCCAGAAGCTCCGGCATCTCGGAGGATACCATCATTACGCCTTTTCCCTGACCTGCCAGTTCCAGAATCAGCTGATAGATCTCATACTTGGCTCCGACGTCGATTCCCCGCGTCGGCTCATCCAGCAGCAGGACGTCCGGCTTGGTAAGAAGCCAGCGGCCGATGATGACCTTCTGCTGGTTTCCGCCGGAAAGGCTCTTGATATGCGTCTTCTTGGACGGGGTCTTGACCCGGATGGAGTCGATGACCCAGTCGGTATCCTTATCCATCTGCCGCCCGTTGAGCAGCGGCTTTCCGTAAGCGTCCAGATTGGCGATAACGGAATTGAACAGAATCGTATTCTCACCGAATATGCCGGTGGCGCGGCGCTCCTCCGTAATCAGGGCGAAACCGTTCTTGCAGGCCTCATCCGTGGTCACGTTGCTGATCGGCTTCCCGTTCATGCGCACTTCTCCGCCGCCCTTGGTAAAGTATCCGAAAAGCGTATTGAGAAGCTCTGTCCGGCGGGAGCCGACAAGTCCTGCCACGCCCAGGATCTCACCGCGGTGAAGCTCGAAATTGACATTATGGCAGGTCGGTTCATACCGTCCCGAGAAGTCCTTCACTTCCAGGAGAACCTCACCGATCGTATTGTTCTTCGGCGGGAACTGGTTGGTCATCTCACGTCCGACCATCAGGCGGATAATCTCCGCCTTTGTCAGTTCTTTCGCGCTCTTTGTCGCGATCCACTGGCCGTCGCGCATGATGGTAACGTCGTCGGAGATTCGCAGAATCTCGTCCATCTTGTGGCTGATATAGATGATGCCCACGCCTTCTTTCGTCAGCTGCGTCATAATCCGGAAGAGATGGTCAACCTCGTCCTCCGTCAGGGAGCTGGTGGGCTCATCCAGCACAAGGATCCTGGCATTATAGGATACTGCCTTGCAGATTTCCACCATCTGTCTCTTGGAGACAGACAGGTCGCCGATGGTCTGACGCGGATCCACGTCAATCTCCAGCCGGTCGAAAACCTTCTTGGTCTCATTATACATCTTCTTGCTGTCCACGATTCCGAACCGGTTGGTCGGAAAACGTCCCAGCCATACATTCTCCATAACATTGCGGCGCAGAACCTGGTTCAGTTCCTGGTGCACCATCGCGACACCGTTTTCCAGCGCGTCTTTCGGACTGGTGAAGGTAACCGGCTTGCCGTTCATGGTGACAGTTCCGCCATCTCTGGTATAGATGCCGAACAGACATTTCATCAGCGTGGACTTTCCGGCGCCGTTCTCGCCCATCAGGGCATGCACCGTACCCGGCCGCAGCTGAAGCTTTGCGTGATCCAGCGCCTTGACGCCGGGAAACTGCTTCTCAATGTCCAGCATCTCCAGCAGGTATTGATTTTCGGACATATCTTATCCCCACCATTTTTCTGCAAATGTACTAGTTGTGCCGGACACCCTTGAGGCAGGAGCTGAGCTTCTAAGTCAGGTATGCAGGCGCAAATGTCTGGTTTCAAAAGATTCCGGCAGCCGAAGCCGCCGGAACCGGATTCCTAACTGTTTGCTGCGCTCCTTCCGGGCCTGTTGTCCCAGGCCGCGAAAACGCGCGATAAACTTAAAAAAACGCTCTCTTACTCAACGCTGTCAGCAGTGACCTTCGCGTACGGGATGTATACGGAGCAGCCGTCCTCGTTCAGAGTGTACTTATCCTCAAGGCCGTCGAACCATGTGCCGTTCAGCAGATAGTTCATGGCAAAGCGGATGTTGGCCTCGCCCATGGCATCGCCGTCCTGCTTGACGGTAGCGGTCATCGTTCCGGCCTTGATCGCCTCGATCGCGGCGTCAGTAGCGTCGACACCGATAACAGCGACGGAAGGATCGCCTTCGTTGCCGGTGTTGTAGCCGTCTTCCTTCAGAGCCGCGATAACGCCGATTGCCATATCGTCATTGTTTGCGAAGACCAGCTCGATCTCCTTATGGCTCTGCCAGGTCGCCTTCATGGCGTCGTTGGCCTTACCGGTATCCCAGTCAGCAACGATAACGTCGGTAACCATCTCAAGCGGAACACCCAGCTCAACCGCGGTCTCTTCAGAATACTGTGTACGCGCGATGGCTTCCGGGTTGTTGGCTACGCCCTTGAACTCAACGAACTGGACTTTGCCGTCGCCGTTCTTGTCGATCGATTCCGGATCCTCTGCCCAGATGTCAGCCAGAATCTCGCCCTGCATATCGCCTGCTTCACGCGGAAGGGTTCCTACGAAGAAAGAACCGGAATCCTTGACTACGGATTCATAGGTTTCCTCTGAAGGCGGAATGTTGTAGAACAGGAAGGGTACGCCCGCTTCGGTGAACTTGTCAACCAGAGTCTGGCCGCCTGCCGGCTCGGCAAGGTTGATGATAACGAAATCATAATTCTGGCCCAGTGCCAGGTCAGCCTGCTCAACCTGCTTCGCCATATCGTCCTGCGCGTCATCCATCGTCAGGTTGATCGTCACGCCAAGTTCTTCGCCGACAGTCTCTGCCCACTTGAGCATACCCTGACGGACGGTTGATCCGTAAGTATCGTCAAACTTCCATACCAGTACATGAATGTTGTACTCGTCCTTTGCTTCGTCCGCAAACACAGCGGTTCCGGACAATGCAAGCGTCAGAGCAAGCATCGGCGCGATAAATTTCTTCATAGGGCTTTCCTCCTTTGGAAGTACGGCAGGGCCGCGTCTGTAATATAACATTTCCCACTCCTTTTCATACAGGAGCATAATCATTTTATATCATGAAATGGTTTTTATGTCTAGTAATCATTCTCTTCCGGCTACATAATTTGTCAGATCTGACAGCCGCAGCTGATCTTTTATGAAGTAAGTCCCGTCAGATTGACTGTTTCTTCTTCTACCGCCTGTCCCGGAAAAAACCTGTCCGCTTTGCTGCCGGGCGTCCATGAAATGCCTTTTTACCGGATGTCCCGGAAAAAACCTGTCCGCTGTGTTGCCGGGCGTCCATGAAATGCCTTTTTACCGGATGTCCCGGAAACAGCTGCACATGGCCGCGCCGCAGGCGGCTTCCTCCATAAAGGGACTCAGCGAAAGAGGCAGCTGAAAAGTCCCGCGGAAAACGTCCTGCAGGGCCGGATTCAGCCTGAGTCCGTTCCCCGATCCGATAAGGCGCAGGGCCGTGATCCCGGTTCCCTCCCGGATCAGATCGTACATCTGATGCAGTTCCTCCGCCATTCCCCTCAGAACAGCGATGGTCATGGAAGCCGGGGTGAAATTATCCTCGCTGACATTTTGAAAGCTTCCCCTGAGGTCCGGATCCACCCTGGTTCCGCTGAAAGCCGTCACGGCGGTCATCGGATCCTGCAGGGCGGCGCCTTCCCGGGCAAGCCTCCCCATCAGCTCGTACACGGGCCTGTCCGGTCCGCCCGCCGCAGTGACAAGGCTTCTGAAAAAACCTTCCAGGATCGCGTAAGCCCGTCCACCGCACAGGGACGAACCCGCGAGAAGGTATTCTCCCCGCCGGAAGGGCCTGGCTTCAATGCCGGGAGCCGTAAAATGGCGGTCTGACAGAACGGAGATCTGTCCGCCTGTCCCCATATTGACCAGAACCACATTTTTCTCTGTGCCCGCCGAGCCCAGAAAACTTGCCTGGTTGTCGCCGATGGCGGCGCTGACAGGTCTTCCCCGGAAGAATCCCAGCCGCGCAAAATCCTCCGTCAGCTCCGGCAAAAAGGACAGGTCCTTTTCCATCCCCATCTCCGAAAGCAGGTCCGTCCGGAAAGTGCAGCTTATCTCATCGAAAAAGCCCAGACTCGCCGCATTGCCCGCATGCATCAGGGGACGCTTTCTCCCTGTCAGCTTCATTCCCAGATAATCGCCGATTGTACAGAGTCCTGCAGCATCCTCCGGAACCAGCCCATGCCTGCGGTTATAGAGATGGCTGACAAGCCCGTAGCCGCTGGAGGCCGTGATCCCGCAGCGGTCCCTGATCTCCTGAACAAGACTCACTTTGCGCTCTTCGGAGAGATTCCCCCGCCCGTCCTGCCAGGTATAAAGGGGGCTTACGCAATTTCCTTCCTTGTCCAGATAGAGGATCCCGTGCATCTGTCCCGTCAGGCCGATGGAGGCGATCTCTGCATCCTCATCCAGCATCTCCGATGCCAGATCAAAAGCTTTCTCCGCGATCCGCTCCGCGTCCTGGATCCGTTCCCAGTCATTTCCGGTCTCAATAAAACACTGATTGGGTACCGTCTTCGCCCGGCAGACGGTTCTTTCCTCCGGATCAAATATGACCGCGCTGATGGTTGTCGTTCCGATATCCAGGCCTAATGCTTTCATCGCTCTTACTCCTCAGTCTGATTATAAAATCTGTGCACGGTTCCGGTCCCATCTGCTGCTCAGAGCCTTCACAGAGAAACCCGGTTCCGGAGATTTTGATACGGCCATTCAGAATAAGCCGCCGCTTCTCTATCTTTCAGCGCACAGCGGCTTCCCCTGCCTGAGCCGGTTTCAGATTCAGCAGCAGGATCGCCGACAGCACCAGCAGCACACCGGCCACGGAAGCAACTGTCATTTTTTCATGGTATACAAATACCCCGAGAAGGGACGCAACAACCGGCTCGACGGAGGCAAGGATCGACGCCCTGCCGTTTTCCAGTCCCGTCAGGCTGTAAGTATAAAGCATGTAAGGCACAAAACAGCTCAGCACGCCTGTTCCGAGGCACCATAGAAAAGCAGGCATCGAAGCTGTCATGAGTCCCGGCAGCCCCTGGGGTCTTTTAAGCAGAAACGCCCCCACGGCCGCAAGGAGGCAGGAGTAAAAATTGATCGTACTGCTGCTGTATCCTCTCTGCAGCGCAAAGCGTGAAAAGATCGTATAGAGCGCATAGCCGATTCCGGAGCCGAGGCCATACAACAGGCCGATGGCCGTCAGGGACGTTCCCGTCCCGATCCCGGAGACAAGGCAGCAGCCCGCAAACGCGAGCACGACCGCGGCGATCTTGACGCCTGTAATTCTCTCATGGAACAGGACAGCCGACAGAATCATGACAAAGGTCGGCGCCGTATAAAGGAGAATCGCGGCAGTCGAAAGGCTCATCATGCTGATCGCGCGAAAATAGCAGACAGTGAAAAAAAGAAGGCTGAAAAGGCCCGTCCCGATAAAACACCACAGGTCCCTGGCACGGATCCGGAACTGCGAGGGGCCTGTCAGGAGAATCAGGATGCCGAAACAGACAGCGGCGACCCCGCAGCGCACGATCACCGCCCCGTCCGAATCAATTCCGTATTCCGCCAGATGCCTTGTAAAAAAGCCCATGAATCCCCAGCAGAATCCTCCGCCCAGAACCGCAGCTGTATATTTGTTCATTCTGTCACTCCATTCAAGATATCCGATTTATACATTACCAAGCAGGACCTTCTCAAGATGTCTCTCCGCGACCCGTTTAAGATCCTTAAGAACGGATATTTCCGTCGCGCTTTTATGCATTTTGTAACGCGGGAAATATCTGGTGATATGCAGAGGAATCACCGGATTGACCGAAGCAATCCATTCCGCTTCCCTCTCCATATCCGCCGGATCATCATTCATGCCCGGGACGATCAGGGAAGTCAGCTCCAGATGGCAATCCTGTGCCGCACGGGATATAAAAGACTTCACAGTCTCAAAATCACCGCCCAGATACCGGTAGATCTCCGGGCGGAAGCCCTTGAGGTCGATATTCATGGCATCCATATAAGGGAGCAGCTCTTCCAGAACAGGAATCTCCGCCATCCCGTTCGTCACCAGGACGTTCTTCATTCCCGCCTCATGCACAAGCTTTGCGCTGTCCCTCACAAACTCATAGCCCACCAGAGCTTCATTGTAAGTATAGGCCACGCCGATATTTCCCCTGCTCCGCTCCCGTCCGGCAAGCACGCAGAGTTCCTCCGGGGAGATCCGGTAAAGCTTCTGAAAATCCGTCTCTCCCGCCGCGGCGATCTCATGATTTTGGCAGAAGGGACAGGAAAGGTTGCATCCGAAGCTTCCGACAGACAGGATCCTGCTGCCCGGATAAAAGAAGGCAAGGGGCTTTTTCTCAATCGGATCCAGAGCGATGGAACTGACCTTGCTGTAGTTTGTGCAGACGACCTTTCCGCCTGCATTCTTCCGGGCCCGGCATCTCCCGTAAGCCCCCTCCGGAAGCCTGCAGTGGTGCGGGCAGACCGGGCAGATGGCCTCAGCGCTCATGGCGGATCACCTCAAAGCGGTAGAGGCGCACGCCTTTCTCATGTGCTCCGATTCCCGCTTTCCTTTTCGCGATGGAAATCTGGTCCTCCACCGTATCCACTCCCTCAAGATCCGGAAGCAGCAGCCCCCGCCTGTATCCTTTTTCCACGATCACCCCGTAGCGTTTCACATCCAGCTCATCCGAAGACCCGATCAGTTCCGCTTCCCCCAGCACATCCACGCTGATCTCAAGCAGATCCAGCTCCTCCTCCCGGATGGGCAGGAAGCGCGGATCCCTGGTCGACGCTGCGATCGCGTTGGAAATGATCTCGTCCGCCAGCGTCTGTTTTGTAGGAGCAATCGTACCGATGCAGCCGCGCAGTTCCCCATTTTCATGGATGGAGACAAATGCTCCCGCCCTGGAGGACGCCATCTCCGGTGTCAGTTCTCCCTCCGACGGTTTGTAGACCTCACGGTTCCTGATAAAGCGGTCAATTGTATTTGCCGCCAGCTGTACATAAAGATCCATATTCCCAGCCTCCAAAATAACCCTTCATCCCACCGGAACAGATTCAATTCTTACTTTTTAACATGATAAATACAGATTCCATATCCCACTCCGAAGGTTGCCTCGTGAGAAAGCATCCTGCTCTCGACCTCCATTCCTTCAAAGGCGCCTCCCATAATGGTAAAAGATCTGTGCCCGCACTCCATACTGTCTTCCAGAAGCTGTTCCTCAAAAAGAGGCAGGGAGCCAAAATCTCCCTTACCCATGACCTCCATGATCTTTGCATCATATCGGGGGCCTTCCGGACGGTAACCGTACGGCCCGTCTTTTTTCTGGCAGTGGCTCAGATCGCCGCTTGCAAGAAAGACGCATCTCCTCCCTGTTCTGTCAACCGCCTTCCGGATCAGTTTTCCGAATTCCCAATGGCTTCTCAGCGGCAGCCCGGACAGGCCGATCCGGACCAGCCTGTAATCCCGGTAACACTGATTGATAAAATACAGCGGAACCATCGTCCCGTGATCCAGCTGCGGATCCCGCTCTCCCATGGTACCCGCCGGAAAACCTGCCTCGTCCGCGGCCTCTGAGACCGCGTCCGCAAGTTCTTTGTCATAGTCGACAGAAAAGCGTACCTTCCCCGCTCCGAAGCGTCTGAAATCACCCACCGCATGTGTTCCGGGAGAAATGTGGAAATAATCACGGTACATCAGCGCGTGCGGGGACGTCACAAGAATCGTCTCCGGCTTCAGGGCCGCAATATCCTCCGCGACCTCCCGGAATGCATCCAGAGTCGCCTGAATCTTCTTTTCCTCGCCCCGGCCGATCTCATGAACCGCGATCGGCGGATGCGGAACCATATATCCGGCAATGACCGCCATCTTATCACGCCCTTTCTTCTCTGAATTTAATTCCGGATTCTCAGTCAGATCAACATTTTAACCGCGAAAAGTTTCAAGGCCTGTCCGGATTGGAAAATACACACTTGCAATCGTCATCCGGCCGGCGGAAGATCTCAGAATCAGACATACAGAAAAAGATCTCCCTCCTGCCTCAGCTGTAAAGCCTCATCGCCTCCGCAATTTCCGGATATACGAAGCTGCAGCTCTTCCTGTCAATAATCGCGAAATTCTCCCCGTCCCCGCTGACGGAACCGTTGTCCCACCAGATGCAGGGGATGCCGTGCGCTTTCGCGTAGGCGGTAAAATACGCGGCATACTCCACCCTTGCCCTCAGGTTTTCGTTCCGGTTCGTAGCTCCGAATTCGCCCACCACCACAGGGATTCCGTTCTGAATGAACTTTTTATAGAGCTGGTTGACAAACCAGTTGATATCCTTCGTATCGCCCATCTTCGATGCGGAAAAGGCGGAAGTCCCGCCCGGCTCCAGGGCAAAGTTGTAAGGCCGGTAAGCATGTACGGACACGATGATGCGGTTTTCGAATCCGCCCGGATCCTCCGGCAGGACAAAATCATCCGTCAGGACGCCCTCCGGGCAGGCACAGTAGCCCGGACACATCAGATAACGGGAAGAATTGGATCCGCCTGCCGCCCGGACCGTATCCACAAAGAGCTGGTTCAGGGCATTGATATTCCGGACCGCCTCCTCCTGATCCGGGTCTCCCTCCATGATATACCATTCATAGCGGTGCCCCACCAGCCGCGGCTCATTCATCGCCTCAAAAATCAGATGCTCGTCATAGTCCGCGAAGCGCTCCGCAAGCTGCTCCCAGATATGCCTTACAAATTCAGACGAGCGCTCCATGTGCGCCTCATCCGGATACAGCGCGTCCGAAGACAGGTCATTGTCGTGATGGATATTCAGGATCACATACATCCCTTCCTCCATGCACATATCCGTGATTTCCTGCACCCGGTCAAGCCAGACATCATGAATCCGGTCATTTTCCCCCAGATGGCCGTGCCAGGTGACAGGAATCCGCACCGTCTCAAATCCCGCCTCATGCACCGCGTGAATCAGTTCCGGGGTTGTCTTCACCTTCTGCCAGGCCGTCTCGGCGCTCAGATCGTCTTTGATCGAATCGTTGAAGGCATCCATGGTATTTCCCAGATTCCAGCCGGTCTTCATACTGCCGGTAAATGCCAGGCCGTCGTTCTCAGGAAGCTCCTCCATCGGTATGGAGAGCTCCGGTATCATGGCATCCGCTTTCAGATCCGTGCTCGCGTCCGCAGCCCCGTCTTCTCCGCCGAGGACTTCGATCAGCACGTCATCGATAAAGATGTCGGCGCTCCCGTCCGTCTCCACGTAGAGCGAAGCGCTGCCCCATTCCGCCGGTACCTCGAAGACCGCGTCCAGCAGAGTCCAGTCCCCATCCGAAGCCGTCCGCAGAAGTTCCTTCGTTTCACCGCCCTCCAGTCCGAAGCGGATCTCGCTGTCCGCCGTTTTTACATAGTACTGCACATGAAGCTGTTTCCCGATCCAGGAATTGATCTCCTGCTTCACCGCCGCGTCCTGTTCATTTCTCTGAACCCGCAGGGCGAAGCCCAGGGCCGCGCCTTCCGTATGGTTCTCGCTGTGTACCAGAACGAGTACGGACTGATGCCCGCTCCCCCGGCTGTAAAATCCGACGGAATCCGGGGGAACCGTGACCGTAGTCCCGCCTTCCTTATAGGGTTCGAAATCGATCTTCTTCGATCCGGTGGAAAGGGAAGGCCCGGTCACTGCAGCGCTGAATTCCTCTCCCTTCGCCGCGGCAAGCACCGCGTCAAAGGAAGGCTTTTTCTCCAGATTTCCCCTCAGAAGCAGAGGATTCGCTCCCTTTCTCCAGGAAGCGTCGTCCGTCAGCCCCCAGAAGGTCACGGAAGTCAGATTGACTCCGTTCCTGCGCTCCTCAAGCAATGCCTTGAAGAAATCATAATAGAACTCTGCCTGACGGGGTTCCGCCATGCTGCCCGAGGCCGTCTCTCCCACATCCAGCTCCGTGATATGAACAAGATGAACCGCTTCATCGTACCTTCTGAGCGCCCTGACATACTGGTCCAGGTTCTGGGTATCATCCAGGTGCCCCTGCATCCCGATCCCGTCCAGCAGGCCGTCCCCGAAGATCGTTCCGTCCCCGTCCTCCCGGATCGCGAAGCTCTCCGCCATGGACTGTCCTGCATTGTACACGTCCTCCGTCAGGAAACGGATGATAGCGCCGCAGCGCTTTTCGTACCATTCATTGTAATCATTGTAAAACAGCAGCGGACGGATCGGCGACAGATCGTCCGTCTCCGGGTCCAGCCCGTAAAGGGCAGCGTATTTTTCCGAAAAGGCAAGCTCCGCCTCCCGGGCAAAGAGGAAGCTGTAGTAGAGGTATTCCGGCCCTATGATCCGGTACCAGAGGCTCCTGCGCAGGCCGTCCTCCTGCCCCTCATCCGCGGCTTCATTCACCACGTCCCAGGCATAGATAACGTCCGCGAACCCCTTGGCGTAAGTGTATTCCAGCACACCGTAAATATAAGTTCTGAGCCGCTCAATCAGCGTTTCACGGTCCACAAGGCAGTCCTCATCAAGCTCTGCCTGATCGGAATAACTGACCTTGCCGCCTGACAGCGGCTGAAAGTTTTTCGCGAAAATGGCAGGATTCACCTGGCTGTGCCAGACCAGCACATGCCCACGCACGGGCATTTTGTTGTCCCTGGCCCAGATCAGAAGCTCCTCCGCAGCCGGGTCTGCCCGGAAAAGCGTCGGGGAAGAAGGATCAAAATTGTAGGCCGGCTTCAGCTCATTTCCGAAAGTCATGCTGCTGAAAAAACGCCGGATCAGGTCCTCCTTGGCTTCATTTCCGATCTCCGCCGTCGGATCGTTCCAGTGGTCGATGGCCTGCACCGCCACCCCGATCCGGAAATCCTCCGAATAAGCTTCCGCCAGTGATTCATAGGCGGAGGTATCCGCATATTCCGCTGCCTCTGTACGCATCGTGTTTCCTCCCGTGCACAGCCCAGCAATGAAAACCAATGAAAGCAGTCCTGCCAAAATCCGTTTTACCATCCTCTTTCTCCGCTCCTGTCTCCTGTCAGAATCAGTCCCTGCTCCGCCTGTCCGGAAAATAGAAATCCGGTCAGCGGTTTCGCCCGATCAGCGATTTCGTCCGGTCTGCGGTTTCGCCCGGTCAGCGGCTTCTCCCGGTCAGCCTCGCCAGTGTCTTCTCCAGCCGGTCCTTAATAAAAGGCCTGTCCTTCTCTTTCACCAGATAGTAAAGGTACGACTCCTTCACCAGCTCAATCGGGAGCCCCCGGCCCACCAGCTTGAAATTGCGGTAGCCCCGCTCCGCATACGCCCCGACCTCATCCGCCGTCAGAAATGCCGGACGCTTTCTGATCTCCGAAAAGCTCGGCTTTGTGGTCCGGTTCGGGCAGGGAAAGACCGTTCCCTTCTCAAATTCCAGCTGCATGCGGGATTCGTCGGCGTAATGCTCTTTTCGCTTCGGACATCCCGGGAAACAGATCTCATCCACCAGGATCTCGATCCGGCCGGCCTGCGGCTCCAGCGCCTTCAGCACCTCTTCGTTATGGTTCAGGTCATAATCCAGCACCACCAACAGATAATCCCTCTCAAGTTCCCGCTCCAGTTCTTCCAGCGAAGTAATCCGCTTGGTCGTTGAGGAAATGTAGGCAAAATCCGGATACTTCCTCCGCAGATAGTCTTCCAGCAGCTGCGTATTCACCAGAACCTGGTTTTTGCCATTGTCCGCCAGGCGCATGATCAGGTTGCAGTAGGTATCCTGCAGATGCTCCTGCTGAAGCAGCGAATTCGTCCAGGTAAAGCGCACGGGGACGTCCATCCGGTTGTAGGTGGAGATGATCTTCTCCATATCCCCCTTCGAAGTCAGCCCGAATACGGCGCGGCCGCCGTTCCAGATCGCGCCCGGAAAGGTCCCGTACACACTGCCGATCCGGTAATTCTCACGGAACTTCTCCGGATATTCCTTCATAAGCTTTATGATGATCTGGTTCATATAAAAATGAATATAGAATCCCGGCAGGTGCCAGTAGATCAGTTTATTGTCCTCCATCTGCAGCTTCTCCTTCTGCTTTGCGGCGCGCGATATTCCGGCGCGATATTCAAAACCCTTTGCACCTCTGGCAGGCAGGCCCGCTTCGGCTCGTGGCTTTTACCTTTCCATCATACAGATAGCAGGGGCGATTTGTCAGCCAGACCGCTCCTGCTATCTCCCGCGGCAGGAAGCATGCTTCCCGCCGCATTTC
>ODAI010229689.1_pt1 | contig 23485 bp, 46 predicted proteins | sample 1539321 | NCBI WGS metagenome assembly ODAI01 (sample SAMN02144231, study PRJEB22623) | gut metagenome | biome: sheep rumen | host: Ovis aries | place: New Zealand | reverse complement strand
CAAAGCATGAGTCATTGGTTATGGGAGTATCATACCGAACTAATTGCGCCATTGATGTTTGGTCATTTAGAAGAGTTTATCGCAGAATATACGCAAGAATATTTAGAATGGTGCGAAACTGATGAAGGTAAGTCATATTTGAAGGGAGGTTGTAATTATGTGGAAGAACGATAATGATATAGTTGAATTTAGTAATGAAATAAATCGAATGTGCGCGGCGCATCATGCTTGTAAAGGATGTCCACTTGAACATGATTTGAATTGTTTATCTGTGATTTCGATAAGCCCGACAAAAGTGAAAGAAATCGCTCAATGGGTTTATGATAATCCGGAACCCTCGGCCGCGCGTGTGATTGAGATAGATAAGTTGATGGCAGATTTCCAGGAATACTGGGGATGGGGAGCAGACATACCTGAGGAAGCAGCCAAGTTATACGAAAATTTAGTTAGTTGGTTAGAAGATGAATTTTCTAAAGAATCTATAGCCGTGAAAATTTGACTTTTATCTAAAATTTTGATATAATATAATTGTAAAGAGTTAAGGAAGAATTTCCTTAGGCACATTCGCAAAGGAGTAATAATGAAGCTGACAAAAGATATAGTAGAAACTTATACGAGTATATGTTTTGAACAACCCTTGAAAAATCAGAAGTATCTTCGCGAAGAATATATTCGGAACGGAGACCTTTGGGAGTGTCGCTACTCTTCCAATTCTACTTTCCATCTCTGCCCATATGATGGTCAGTTCAGGGATTGTAGGAGTTGCGGCATCGGCGAAGAAGACTTTGACACTAACTATTGCCTCTCAAAGCAAAAAAATATCACAACCTCTCTCTTACTTGATAGAATCACCAAGTGTCAGAGTGCCGGTGTGCCTATAACTTTTTATTGAAAGGAGAACAAATGGATTATTGGTATTTTACAATTACAATTTATTCTGAACTCGATGGAACTGAATACACAGAACGAGGTGTATTAATTGCAGATGATGAAGTAGAAGCGACGCAGAAACTTAAGCGTTTCTACGAAGGAGATACGATTAGGGAACTTGATTTACAATGGATGAGTGATGAAGGAGTTTGTATTTTACCGAATACAGACCATGTAATAGCTAATATTACTGCTCCATTCTTTAATGATTATAAGTTGCCAACTGAAATTCATACTACTCCTTATACAATTAAATACGAAACTATTTCTTGATATAAAAACCACTAGCAACCCTTAAGCTAGTGGTTTTAAATTGGAGAAAAATAAGTTGAAATTTTTTAAAATTTTTGATATAATATATATAGAAAGTAAAGAGAGGAGAAAATTTTAATGGAACTTACAAACAAAGAAGTAAAGACACTTAAAGCTGTATTATATGATTTGGTTACAACTTTCCAGGACTATGAGTTAAATAGATTCATGGGCTCTGAAACAATTAAAGAGATGAAGAAATTACAACAGAAGCTTTATTACTTAGACTATTGTGAAGAGCATGGAATTACTTATGAAGAAATGACTGAAGACGATTTTATTCAGGCGTTTGAGGAAAGGATGTGCTGGTAATGAGACAGATTATAATAGAAGTAGGACGTAAAATACCAACCGATGAAGAATTTGTTCGTTGGTCTGATGAGGCGGCCGCGCTTGTACGTAAATATAATTGGGTAGATAGAAAGGTATGGCCTTGGAACTTTCCAATTGAGATAGCTGATATACTTGAGCAAATTCATACGGCGCCGCTGTGTACATATGGAAGTAAGGTTGAGTGTTACTTGCTTGCAAAAGGACTGACAGATATATTAAATAAGTGGGAAGAGAAAGAACTTACGGGAGTTACTTTAAAGAACCTGCGCACAGGTGAAATCTTTAAGATTAGTAAGGAGTTTGCTGATGAGATGATGGCAGATATGCCAGGAAAGTATGAGGTTATAAGATGAGCGGTGGATATTTTGATTATAAAGATAGAGATTTAAAGAATGAAATCTTTGGTTGGGATAAAGAACATGTGAATGTGTTTGAAGATAGAGAAATTACTGAACTGGTGCTTGATGTATTGAACTTAATTCATGAGTTTGATTGGTATAAGTCAGGAGATACGGATGAAAGATACTATCTGATGGCGAAGAAAGCATTTAAAGAAAAGTGGCTTGAACCTCCTGTAGAGAGTAGAGTTATGAGAGTTATTGATGAATCGGTTGAAGAGTTAAGGAAGGACTTATATAAAACTTTTAATGTTAATAAGGAGCTTATAAGATGAATAAATATGAAGTGAAGTTAAAATATAAAAGACATGGAGTGACAGATGTTGTTGAAACTTGGGACTCTGAAGGTGAAACTGGAATAGAAGCTTGTCAAAAAGCCAAAGAACGTCTTGAGCATTATAATAAAATTTTCGACCCTGAAGCTGGCACTGTATATATAATAGGAGTATTTCCAGTACATGAAGTAAAAACTGTAAGAGTTCATCTTGGTGATGATTATATAGAATATGAAGAAGAGAATTTTGCTGATTTGAATGAAGAAGATTTTTATAAGCAAGTTGCAGAATACGTATATAATAATCTCTCAATTGAGATAGTTTAAAGAAGGAGATAAAATGACTAAAGAAGTAATAGATGAAATTCTTGTTAATGCGGGAAATAGACTTATGAAGTCTTTAGGATATAAAACTACCGATGAAATAATTGCAGAAGTTATGGAAGAAATAGAAAGAGAGGAAAAGGAATGTCAACGTGGGAAAGAGTTGCAAGGTATTGCCAGGAGATGTATGGCTCTTATATAGATTGGGAAGAAAGATTTTATGAATGTCCCGAGTGCGGCGAGCCGATATATGAGAGCGATTATAATGAGTATGGAGACTACTATACTCTTGAGAATGAAGGGCCGCTGTGTCCTGTATGTGAGTTTTTATATGGTGGAGATGAATAGATAAGGAGTGATAGAATGACAGTAGGTGGTTGGTTTTTATTTGGCTTTTTAACTTTGGGAGTGGCTGCTGCAGGAATTTTTATTGGCGTATCTTTAGAAACTAAGACTATGGGAACTATTTTAACAACGCTAATTTGTGGAATTATCGTAGTAGCTATGCTCATGGGATTCCGTTGGTATTACTCAAGTACTGAAAGCGGAAAGCGTGCAGTGAAAAGCCAGGAAGCGAACTTCAATGCGGGAATTGAACGTCGAGTAGAAGTTTATGATGTTGAAGGTGAATTAATCAAGGAATATGAAGGCCGTTTTGATGTGACTTATGATGATGATAGGATTCTTTTCGACGATGAAAATGGTCATAGACATATCATCTATTATTCTACTGGAAATGTTATTATTGACGAGTTGGGAGAAGAAAATGAAAGTAACTAAAATTTGTTGTGATGTTTGTGAAAGAGAAATTCCTAATAAGCAACTTTGTATTGAACTAAACTTTAAATATTTAATTAGTGATAGAATTGAAACTCTTGACCTTTGCAGAAATTGTTATGGAAAAATTGTAGACTTTATGTATTCATTAGGAAAGGCGGGTGAAAACGAATGAGTTACTTAGTGACAAATCCCAAGGGCGCGACAGTTACAATCTTTGCGCCTTATGACTGTAAGAATAACTGTCCGTTCTGTGTAAATAAGAAAGAATATAAAGAGAATCCGAGCTTTGATTTGGAGGCTGTTAAGGAATCCATGGCATTGATGAATGAGATAACTCCCGATTGTGATTTTGTAATCACCGGTGGAGAGCCTCTTGCGTCTATGACGGCTTTCCTGCAATTAGTACACCAGGTTCAGAGGTTCAATGAAGCCGGCGCGCATCACAAGTTATTTGTAAATACTACTTTGCCAGTTGAAGAGAAGGACGTTCAGATTCTTAATAAGTATGCGAATGTTATCACTGGCTTTAATATCTCTCGTCATATTGGTGGGTATATTAAGGAAAATGATAAAGAAATAGTTAATAAGTTAAGGATTCCAGTAAGGATTAACTGTGTTCTTTATAAGAAGGAAGATGTAGATGGAGTTCCTCGTTTCATAGATAAGTGGAGCGATTACCCCATTCAGTTCCGTGAAGATTATTCTGGCATTTACCCTTATAACGTCCACCATTCAAGCGATATTTTTGATAAGTTCTGTGAGAAGTTTCCTTTTGAGTATGAGGGCTTTGAACCTCAGTTGAAGAAAGATACTTTTAGGTGGAGTTTGGAGATAGCTCCAGATATATATTATCATAGGACAGCTTGTTTCTCTACTGTATGGACTAAAGATGGACATGAAATTGTGAACGATGTAATAATTGACCCAAGGGGAGAAATTTTAAGTGATTGGAATGGATATGGAGAGAAACTGAAAGTTCTTGACTACTATGATGCGATGAAGGATGCGCCGAGAATGCATAAAATACTTCCGCTACTAGTAGATAAGAAAATCTAAAGGAGAAATAAATGAAAGTAGAAATAAAATATGCACAAGGAGATTTGGTTAAATATATAAGAAGCAGACGAGTACATAGTACCGTACATTGTAGTTTTTGTGGTGGAGCTGGACAAATAGAAGGAAGAGATGGAACAAAAGCAACTTGTCCTAGATGTGATGGTACTGGTTTAACAATAGGAATGATTGCACGAGTTGAACAAACAGAAGGAAAGATAGAAGATATTCTTATTAAATATCGTGGAATAGAAGAAGAAGACAACGTTAGGGTGGTTTATAAGATGTCTGATTCAGAAGGAACTATGATACATCAAGATAGAATCATCGAAAAAACAGGACATTCGAGGAATTTTTAAATTGAAGATAAAGATAACTATTACAATAGAACGAAGTAAAAAAGATAAAAATGAAAATGAGGCGATTAAGAAAATGTTATCCTGTCCTTATTGTTTAGGAACTGGACACATACTTTATTTAAATGGTGAAAGAAAACCATGTCCATACTGTGATAATTAAATTTAAATTGGTGGATACGCGCGGCGGGTCGTAATTTTGTTTCATAACCTCCTTTCTTTATTCGGATAATTTACGAGCTGCCGCACGTATACATATAACTTATGGGATTACTTTAAGGAGTTATAAATGGATATGAACTTTACTGCTGAAAAAATTGTAGAAATTTTGCTTGATGAACTGCGCGAAGGTGATAGCTGTCTTGTTTCAATGCCTTATGAGTTAGCCTATGAATTAGGTAAATTAGATTTATGGGATTAATTTACGGACGGCCGCACCTCTACATCTACTTATAGGAAAAATTTTCCAAAAAGTTTTTGTAGGATTTTTATTGCTTGAGAAATTTTCTAGGAATTTTCAGAGCTATAAATTTTCCAAGAATTTTTCGGAGTCAAAAATTTTCTAGAAATTTGGCTCAAAAATTTAGTAGAAATTTTCGATAAATTCTACTTATAATCGTATTAAGAAAACTTATAAGTATAACTTATATATATACTTATAAGTATAACTTATACGTATATATAAAATTCAACTGAAACGAAGTGGTTCGAGGGTGGGGTCGTAGGCGAAGTCCGACGGCCCACCCGGAACATATACGGAAAAACTTCAACAGTTAACATATACATATAACTTATATATATAACTACCAACTTAAATGGTTGGTAGTTTTTTTGTATACGTACAACGTATACGTATAACATATATATATAACTAGAATGGGAAAGGGATAGAGGTAAACGTATACGTATAACGTATATATATAACTAAAAAAGGGGAAAGGAAAAGAAAGGGAAAGGGAAAAGGATAGATAGATAGAGGATAGGGGTAATTTATATAAATAAAGTTTAACGTATAAGTATAACTTATAAGTAGAACGTATATAAATAAAAAGGTCGTATAAGTAGAACGTATACGTAGGAATGTATACGTAGAAACGTTTATGTAAGCCCTATTGTTGCTCTCGTAGGTGCACGGACAGCCCCTTGTGCGCATACATAGGTAGAGAAAAGGTGGTACTAGCATTTTTAGTGGCTGCCACAACCATCACAAAAAGTCAAATTTTATTAAAAAATTTATATATTTTACTTATAAATATATAAAAAAAGTAGTAATTTTATATAAAAACTTGAAATTTTTTGTCAAATTTTATTTATATAAATATATATAAAAAAAGACCGACTTTTATGTCGGTCTTATACGTATTACGTATACGTAGGACCTAGAGACTACGCTCTAGTGTAACCCTTGCACTTACCCTTAGGGCCTTTTACGTCAGTGGAGATTGCAGCTCCCTGCTTTACAGCCATTCTTGCAAGGGCGGAAGCCTTCTGAGGGTTGACTTCCAGTGCGGCTGCGATGTCGGTGGCGGTGAGGGGCTCGTCACCCAGCATCTCAACTACCTTCTCTACAAGCACAAGGTTTGCAGCCTGCTTTGCAGTTACCTTTTCTCTGCGCGCAGCGTTGGTTGCGTCCAGCTTTGCGATTGCTTCCTGTGCCATTGCAACTACTTCTTCAGTTACGGTTCCTTCTACGATTGCCTGATAAAATTCTCTCTTAGTCATCTTGTTCCTTCTTTCTCGCGTAGGTCGCGACCCAGTTACTTTTACTTGAGAAGTTTCTTTTCTCTTCTCACTTTCTATATATATTATAGCAGGATTTTTAAAACTTTTCAAGTTTTCAGTTTCTATTTCCTGCGCGAGAGATTCGAGATTTATTTTCTCTCTTCTCTCATCTTCTATATATATTATAGTTGAATTTTAAAAAATTTTCAAACTTTTACAGCTCTTACAATTCTGCGCCCTGAAAATTTGATTTTTTAAGTCAAATTTTTAAATAAAAAAATAAAAAAATTTGATTTTTTTTGTCAAATTTTCGTAGCTCCCACACGTGGAATAGATGCAGCTCTCGCGCAGCTCCATGAAAAAAAATTGACGGTCGCGACGCAGCTCCAGCTCCGACGCAGCTCCTAGCTCCCTATAAAATTTGACAATGGATGCGGCCGCGTCCACGCACGACATGTATACTGCATACTGTATATTGTATACAAAATACAAGCTCAGAAAATTTGACTTTGTTAAAAATTTGACAATCGCCCGGCTAGATCGGCCGGCAGATCGGCCGGCCCACTTCGTTAGTTAATTCACAAACAATGGTTGACAATAAAAAAGAGAGGTTAACCCTCTCTCTTTGCGGTAATTTCCGCCTTGCGCTTGCGCACTTCTGCGTCACGCGCGACCTTTTTGGCTTTGCGTTCCGCGTTTTCTTTTGCCTTTTCGGCCTTGGCCTTGCACGACATCTCGTACTCTTCGGCCATCGCATACCCATCATATGGGGTCATACCCTTGTCCGCGCCTGTGGGGACTTTAAAGGTGATAACGAGGAAGTCCTCGTTGCCCTCGCACCCCACTACAGGGAGGGCAATCTCGTTGGATTTGACCCTCAGAACCTCGTTATCGAGGGAGGTGAGATAGGTGGAAACGGATTCGAGGAACTGCGCGCGGATGAGTTCGCGCTCGGATTTTCTTGATACTGCCATAGGTAGTACCCCCTTTCTTTATTTTCTATAGTAATTATACATCAAAATCTGCGCGGTGTCAAGTACTTTTTTTAGTACAATTGCATATCGGTATTAGGCGATGCGGCGACCGGCCCGGAACGATCTACGGCCCGGCGCAAACTATGCCGGATAAACTAATTTTAGGAATAGTTGCGGCTGGGATAAACCCCATGGGCAATGGGTTAAGTTGTAACTATTCCTTAAAAATTAATTTTCGGAATAGTTGCATCGGATCGCCCGGCCGCGAACGTATGTTCGTTAAAAAAAAACGAACCGAAAACGGTTCGCTTAATCGCATTGAATTGGTTCTTGGTCGTGTAATTCTTTATATATAGGGTGTGGTAAATCCATTGGGTCAACTTCATACCACCCATAAGTAACCGCACCATCTAACCAATTTTCAAAATCATATTGAATTTGCTCATCGGTTGTATTATCTGCATACTTGAAATAGTCATCTTCATATTCTACATAGAAGTTAATATATCTCATTTTTAGTCCTCCTCTTCATCATCATCGGAATCATAAATTTTAAATTCGTCAACTTTAAGGTCATACCATTGAGTTTCAAAAGTTATTCCTATTGCTTCCCATTTTCTAATAAAAGCATTAAGTTCTTCTTTTGCTTCTTTTCTAAGTTCGCATCTGCGTCTTTTAAATTCTTTGGCGACTTCATTTTGTAAAGCAACAAGGTCTGTATCTGTCATTTCTGTGAAGTTAATTTGTATGTCTTTGGTAAGTATTATAGTCATTTCTTTTTCCTCTCTTATTATATTTATATTATATTTCTTTTAGTTTTTCTATTAATGTTTTGATAACTTTTTTGTCTTCCTCTTCTGTGAGGTCATATTGTTCACTAAAATCTTCTAAATTATTTAAAACATTTGCAAATATTTTACTTGCAATAATAGTAATTTCAGTTTGAGGTGGTAAAGTTTTAGCATATTCTTCAAATGCTTTTTGAATCTTTTCGACTAAATTCATTTTCTTTCTCCTTTCTTATTACATTTATATTATAATCTATTGGGATAACTTTGTCAACCCCTAAATTAAAATAATTTTCAATTGATATATATTTCACAAACGGCCGGCCCGCCTTGTTTGTTAATTAACAAACAAAGTAGATAGAAGAAAAGGACACCTTTTCGGTGTCCTCTACTCTCAAAGGGAGTATGCGTTCTGTTCACCCTTACCCTTTACCTTTACCTTGGTAACCTTTACACCTTCAATTCTCTTTACAAGACCGCTTACCTTCTGTGTAGACATCTTTGTTGCGATTCCGATTTCACTTGCAAGCATCGGCTTGTCTGCGAGTGCAAGGACATTTGCGATTGCGGTTCTTTCATCTGCGTGCTTGTCTACTCTCTTTTCATTTCTCTTGGAGTTGCGGGCGTCAAGTTTTGCGATAGATTCGTTGGCAAACTGTACCATTTCTTCTGTAACTGTTCCGTCGATAACTGCGTTGAAAAATTCTCTCTGTGTCATTTTAGACTCTCTTTCTCCCATCACTTTGGTAGTGGGCAACCAAGTTTCAATTGAGTTTGGGAGTTACTTTTCTCTCCCTTTTGTACTTTTATTATATCACCTTTTAAAAGGTTTGTCAAGAGGTTTTGTAAATTTTTTTGAATAAGTCTTTTTTATTTTTAATTTATCGGTATCCTTGAACCGCCTCGAAGGAGAGGAACGCTTATTCTCCTCTTGACAATTATATTGTATCACATTTCTGCGATATTGTCAATACTTTTTTTAAAAAGTTTAGAGAGAATTTGGATTTGAACCATCGGTGGCCACTTTATTGACTCGAACAATCGCCCTACCTTTTAGGGATTCTCTCTTCACTTTCTATATATATTATAATCGAAATTTATAAAAAAGTCAAGTATTAATTTTGTTGTATATTGTATACATTACTTCTATACTTTAATGCGTTGAAGTGCGGCCGGGCGAGATTGTGAAGTTAATCACAATCTTATTTCTTAAAATATATTTTTAGCATTGTCAAAGGTAAAAAATTCTTTTACCCAAAATTCTTTTCCACATTCACAACAATGTACTTTTGCAAGAGTAATTATTTTATCGCCCTCATAACTATAATCTTCTATATAGTTTATTTCATAATCATCTGATTTACATTTTGGACATCTAACCATTTTTTATCTCCTTTCTTTACCAACAAAAACTTATATAACCTAATTGTAAAACATTATTGTAAACCGAATCATCTCCATACTGTTTTTGCATATTAGTATAATAATGAATAGTAAAATTTTCGTTATTAAAAATCTGTACTTTGCCATTAAATAAATAACGTAACATTTTAATCTCCTTTCGTAATTTCTATATATATTTCTTCTCGTAATTCTTTTTCAAGTTGCTTTATATCAGTATTAATGGGCAACTGTATGTCAAAATCAATGCTTTGTCCATTGTATTCAATGGATACATAATAATAAGTTTTATCCATTTTTATCTCCTTTCTTTTATAAACTTTCTAATATTAAAGTATTTTTTTCTATGTAATATTCATCTGTAGTAACAAGAATAAAAGTATTACATTCGTGTAAATATCCATCAATATCATAAATTCCTACTTCTACGTCATCATCAAATTGTAATAATTTTTCTCTTAACTCTTTTACTGTCATTTTTATTTCCTCCTTTACTGTATCTAAAGTATATCATATTATAATTTATTTGTCAACCCCTAATTTAAAAGTTAAATAATTAACAAGTGCGCCCGGCCGCGCATAAATATACATCGCAATGTATAAACAAAGATGTGATTACCACATCTTTGTTTCAAAGTTAGCACCCCCTAACTCCCTACACTTCATTAAAATTTTGTATTCGATTTCACAATCTGCAAGTGCAGTATGTTCCTCTGTGAAACTTTTATCAAAGAGATACTGTGCAACAATTTCTGCGGTATATCTGTTTGCGTTTCTCTGTGTGAGATAGTTATTTACTTCACAGAATTTTCTGTACTCACTTTCACACTTTAAAGTGTAACGAGATAAAGCAAGTATGTCGTGGAACTCTGTTCCGTAAGGGAAGAAATATCTATATTTAGATTTAGTTAAATATCTTTCGGTTGTTGCGGTTGAGATATAATCAAACCTACAGTTGTAAGCATAAACTTTTGTTATCTCGTTTTCTTTCATTATATGGCGAAGAGTCCATTTTATATTTTTAAAACTTGTAAGTGTTCTTTCACCTTTCTTTATCTGTTCCCAATAGGTTGGAATCTTGTCTTTAAAAAAGGCACTTTCCATTAACTCTTTGTTACAAAATACATCTGCATTTACAAAAGAATGTTTTGAATAAATTGTACCTTCAAAGTCACAAACGATAAAACCTATATCGTAACAAATAGGGTCATCAAGTGAATTTGTAGTTTCGGTATCTAATACAATAATTTTTTCTGTCATCATTTTATGTCCTTTCGTTTTTTTGTAATTATATTATATCACCTATACGGAAAAAGTCAAGCAAAATTTCGAAAAAATTTTATACAATTTTAGGAATGTTTATGCACGCGGCCGGCCTTGTTTGTTAATTAACTAACAATTTTTCAGAATAAAAAAGTGAGTCATTTCTGACTCACTCTCCTTTCTCTGCAATTTCCTTTTTCTTTCTGCGAATTTCTTCATCACGCTTGATTTTCTTTGCTTTCTTTTCGGCATTTGCTTTTGCCTTTTCTTCTTTCTCTTTCAGTTTCATTTCATATTCTTCTGCCATTGCGTAACCATCGTAAGGAGTCATTCCCTTATCTGCACCCGTTGGCACCTTTACAGTAATTACGATAAAATCTTCATTACCTTCACAACCTACAACAGGAATCGCAATTTCATTTGACTTAACTCTTAAAATTTCATCTGCATTATCATCTCCAAGATAATGAATAATTGCATTAAGATAATTTTCTTTAAGTAATTCTCTTTCAACTTTTCTTGACACTGCCATTTGTGTATCTCCTTTCTTTATTTTATACCTTATTATAACATTTAATTCAACTTTTGTCAAGAGAAAATTCAAAACTTTTTTGAATTTTTTAAATTTTCTTTTTCATTTTCTATATATATTATAACAAAAATTTTAAAATTTGTCAAGTTTTATTTTGTAAGAATACTGTATACATTTCTTTAATAGTTTAAAACTTTAATTCGTGAAAGTGTGCCCGGCCGCGACGCGAACGTATGTTCGTATAAAAAAGATTGTGAAATTAATCACAATCAAATAATAGGATAGAAATGATTTTCTAACTCTTGAAATACTTCTGCTTCAAAAGTATGTTCACCTCTTGGAGTAACGAATCTTATTTTATCAGTATTTTCATCTTCATATAAATTGCTTATATCTCTAATCATATCATAAGCATCGTTTAAAATTCCATATTCTTCGTCTGTTAAAGTTACCTTGGGCATAGTATCAATTATCATTTTCAATTCTCCTTTCTTTACTTTACTATAGTATACCATAAAGAGTTGAATTTGTCAACCCTTTATGAATGAATTCCACCTAAAAATTTGATTAAAATTAAACCTGTTGTGATTCCCAACATACAGAAATCTTTTACCTTGTCTGCGGTGGGTCGTCTTAAAATGAAACATCTTACAACTGCAAGTATATTTGCACTAAAGTATATAAACTGTCCTACAAAAAAGTTACTACCAACTGTACACTGTGCAGTAATTAACAAAGTCAAAACTAAATAATTTGCGAGTTCAAAACCCTTTTCTATCTTCTCTCTAACTGTCATCGTGTTAACTCTCCTTTCTCTTACTGTACCTAAAGTATATCACAACTGAAGAGGAAAGTCAACCCCCTTTTTAAAAGTTAATTTTTTCACAATGGCGCCCGGCCCGCGGTCGTTTGTTAATTAACAAACAATCTATCACAAAAGAAAAGGGTACTTGCGTACCCTTTCACTCTATACAAGAGTGTATGCAATTCTCTTGCCAACCTTGGGGATTTTCTTCTCAGTGGCGACAACCTTATTGTCCTTTGCCAACTGTCCACAAAGGGAAGATGCCTTTGGGGTGGTGATGCCAACTGCTTCACCGATTTCCTTGGCGATGTGAGTTTCTCCGTTGGCGAGGAACTCAAGAATCTTTGCCTTGATAGGTTCGTTGGCTTCTGCTACCTTGGAAGGCTTTGCCTTTCTGTTAGCATTGCGAGTGTCGAGTTTGTCGATGGCTTCGGTAGCGAAAGCCTGAAGTTCTGCGTTCATTTCTCCATTAACGATTGCGGTGTAAAATTCTCTGTAAGTCATTTTAGTTTCCTTTCTTGTGTAGGTCACAACCCTCTTTAAACTTTTGGGAAGTAGATTTCCCTTTCTTCATCTTACATTTAGATTATAGCATAAGTTTTTAGGTTTGTCAAGAGTTTTTTAAAACTTTTTTTATTTTTTTCGTCCTTGGAAGTGGTCAACCCATCTGCCAAAACCGTTTTTTATTTTCTTGACCTTTTGTAATTATATTATATATGAATTTCCTTAAAAAGTCAAGAACTTTTTTCGATGTATATTGTATACATTACTTTTATGCTTCACCGCGTGAAAGCGCGGGCCGGCCAAAACGAACATATGTTCTTTTTAAACCCAAAGAAAAAACCTTGGGTCCCGTTCGTGTCCTCCTTTTCCCCAAGGTCAATTGCAGTATCTCTACAACGATGTCTACCCACTCCCTATTCAAACCGCTGTGGGCTTTGGTTCACATTTATATACCGCAACGTTGAGAGCCTTGCGGTGGTAAGGACTTTATCAGAGAGAGGCTTACTTGGCTACCTGTGCCTAACGGGGTTTCCGCGGCTCTCACTTCCCTTACCTTGATTTAATTATATCACCTTTTAGGTGGTTTGTCAAGAGGTTTTTCTACATTTTTTTCTGAGGCTACGTATCTATCGCTCTGCAGTGCTCAATACGGTTCATCCTCTTGACAACTAATTGATTGCTAAAGGGTTACCATTATTTTTTTCGCTTTCGCTTTTCAGTTACTCACTCCCTTTAACAATTATAGTATATCACTTTTCTGCGATGGTGTCAACACTTTTTTAAAAAAATTTTTTATTTATTTTTACTTTCGTACTTTAACTCGGTGAAGTGCGCGGCCGGCCGACTTTGTTAAGTTAATAACTTAACAATCTTGATCCGGTACGTGATCCGGCCGCGAACGTATGTTCGATATTTACCAATTAAAAAAGACCTATGCGGTCTTCTTTAAGTATTCTGTGTAGAACCTGTTTACCTGTGGTTCTGTGGTGATGGTTGCGTTCCAAAACTTAACTTGAATGTGTTCCCCATTTACTACCACATCTCCGCACTCTGTACACTTTGCGGACTTGTTTTCGTTCTGTGTTCCGTTGGTGTACTGTGCAAACATATCTTCGAAAAGGTTTCCACGGTTTCCCTTGTATCCGTTTTCTCTCTGTTCTGTGTAGAGTCTTTCAAACTCTTTTACTGAACACATCGGAATTATTTCCCTTGCATATTCTTTAAGAATTGCGAATACTTCCATTTTGTTATTCATTCTTACTCCCCAAACTGAACCATGGCTTGCGGAATTTCTTTCACAATAGGTTACAAGAGGAAGAACCTCATCGGCATTTTCTACGATAACGGCCTTAACCATTTTTTCATCGCGGATTGCAAATGCGTATGTATTGGTGTATTCAACTTCTGCCAGTCTTTCAAGAATTGTCATTTTTACTTCTTCGTTTGAGTTTCTCATTTCTGTGTTCCTTTCTTTTCTTTCCCTTCTGTGATTATATAATAACATATAACTGGCAAGATGTCAACCCCTTTTTCAAAAGTTTTTTAAGTTATTTTTTTTCACAATGGCGGCCGGCCGAAACTTTTACGCTTTACTGTGTGAAAGCGTCGATTGCACCCTCGGTGTTTGCGTCCTTGGTGTCCACTCCACTTCCCTTTCTCTATATATATAATAGCATAGAAAAAGGACTTTGTCAAGTCCTTTTTAAATAATTTTCAATTGGTTCGTGCATTTCTTTTAAAAATCTTTGCGATAGTTTTCTTTTTTCATCTCTTGCGATACAAGACGACCAATCCCTCGTATTGTCATCTTTTCTGTCCCATTCATTATATCTATTGATTAACTGTTCTATTCTTTCTTCTTTAGTCATTTTATTTACCTCTCTTTCTCTCTTTGTAATTATATTATATCACATTCTATGAAAAAGTCAACCCCTTTTTTAAAAAAATTTTAGCACACTTCTTGCATAGACGGCCGGCCGCAAACGTATGTTCGCACTAAAAAAAGTTGCCCCTTGCACCGACGATTGTTGGCGTTGCTTAAAATCCATAGGCAAGATTAAAAGTTAACGGCCTATCCAACTAATCGCCCGTGCAAGGGGCAAGTCTTTTTAATAAGTATCATATCCTAAAATGTCCGCGTCTTCGGGTGTGCAAACCATTAAAAACCTTGGTTCTGTAAAATAAGTCTGTGCAACTTCGATTGCCTCATCTTTTGTTTCTACTTCAACGAAGAACTCTTCGCCCGTTTCCATATCCTTGAATAAATAATCATACATTGTTTTATCTCCTTTCTTTATCTTGTCTTAAGTATATCACAAAAGGGATTGTTTGTCAACCCCTTTTTAATAATGATAAATAGTTTGATAAGTGCAATTTCCGCCCTGTTCAAAACTTAATTCTTCACTACACCAAGGACATTCACATGCAAGAACTCTAAACTTTCCACTTGTCCAATACATTTCCTTTTCATTGATAAGAAATTCACAATTACAATTTTCGCAAGTGATAAGGTATGATGTTTTTGGTTTTCCATTCTTTATAATTCTCATTTTATTTACCTCTCTTTCTCTTTCTGTAATTATAATACCATATATGAAGAGAAAAGTCAACCCCTAAATCAAAAGTTAAATAATTAACAATCTTGGCCGGCCCGCGGCGAACATATGTTCTTTTGTTCTTAAAAGAAAAGGCACAAGCAAGGCTTGTGCCAATTCTTTAAGAAAAGGAGGTAAACACATCTATAATTTTAAAGAGATTCCAATTTGATAAAACTGTTTCGGTTTCAAAGTTCAAATTCTGTGAAGTAATCTGAATATAGGAAACAATGAACCAAAGTATAAACATTAATGTAATTGCAACTGTGATATTTCTAAAAATCTTCATTTTTTAATTCCTTTCTTTTATCTCCCTTTTGTAATTATATATTACCATACTTTTTAAAGTTTGTCAAGTCTTTTTCAAATTTTTCTTCAACTTTTTTTCTATTGTATAATCTATTACCCATACAATAAGGACAAGTTCCGTGATTTCTACAACTACAATCAATTGCCTTTGACCCATAAAATGGTTTTCTATATTCTTTTCCACTTCTAATGGCTTTGTCTAACATTTTTCTTATCTCCTTTTCTATATATATTATACTAAAAAATTAAAGGAAAGTCAAGTGTTAATTTTTTAACAAGGGATTGCCCGGCCGCGAATTTTTATGCAATTTTATGTATATTTAAAAGGCACTTCTTAAAGTGCCTTTAAAACTGTGAGAATTTCGGTTTCGTCAAATGCTTTACCCATCCAATTTTCTCTGTTTGGTTTTTCATCATCGAATAAAATTCCATTAGGGAAGTTTACGACTTTTTCTTTTGGAGTTCCGTAAGGAACGATATTTATTTCATCAAATTTTACGCTTGCTAAATGGGATTTTAACCAATTTATTTTTGCCTTTGTGACTTCTAAATCATAATTTTCGGAAGAATTTTTTGCTAACCAAGAAATAATTCCGATTGTCCAACCTTTTTTCTGTAAATTATTGAGAAGTCTTGCAAGTACATTTAATTTAACAAGTGGAAGTGCTTCGATGTATAAACTTGCATCTTCATTTATAATCTTTTCTAACCAATTTTCAACCCCATAAAGGTTTGCGATTGTTCCGTCCATATCGAAGTAGATTGCCTTTGTCATTTCTGTTTTCTCCTTTTCTCTTTTTCTATAATCATTATATACCCATTTCTAAAATTTGTCAAGTAGTTTTAGAGAAAAAGTATTTGATTTTAACAATTTAGTGTGTGAAAGCACGGGCCGGCCAATACTTTAACACTTTAATTCGCTAAAGCGTGAATCGTATACTTCCCCATTTTATTATAACATATATTTTTTATTTGTCAAGTATTTTAGGAAAACTTTTTTATAAAATTTTAAGGAGAGACTGAAGAGGTTAAAACTTTTACAGAATAAACTTTAGAACTTTAATGCGCTAAAGTGTGGCCGGCCGCGGAAGAACATATATTCTATAGTGAACATATGTTCTTCCAAATAAAAGAGATCGTGAATCTCTTCACGATCTCTACTCTTCACTATATCCAACACCTAACAGTATGTCATACATCATCTGCTTTACATCTGCATCACTTACAGTCCTATCCTCTGCATAGTAACCAATCTTAAGTGTATATGCGTCTTCAAACCCTCTTTCGTGTGCAACCTTTAAAACCATATCTGTTCTACTCATCTTTATTTCCTCCTTTGTCTTTATCTATATAAATTATAACGCATATTATCCAAATTGTCAAGTAGAAAATTAAAAGTTAATTTATTAACAATCTCGGCCGGGTAAATATATTGACTTTAATGAGTTAAACTTTAGAACTTCACCGCACTAAAGTATGGCCGGCCGCGATGTGCGGAGAACATATGTTTGTTTTATTCATAAAAGAAAAGGACTCTTTGAGTCCTTTTAACCTATTACAACGCATTTCCTTGTGCAAGCCCACCAACCAAACTCATCGGCTTTACCATAGTACTTTTCATTTTCTGTTGCTTCTTCTACAAGTACATAACCATCGTAATCACTACTAATAACTACATCTAAATCTTTATCTTCTATTTTTTCAAGTTCTGCAATTAGTTCTTTTACTGTCATTTTCTTTACCTCTTTTCTTTCCCTTTTCTTGTCTTTATTATATCATTTAATCCCTGGCTTGTCAAGTCTTTTTTTGAGAGCCAACTTTTTAGTTGGCTCTCATTTCTAACCAAGCGAGTGGATTTCTTTTAACTCTTATCTTCTTACCGCTCTTATCCCAAGAACCGAATCTTTCAAGCATTTCCTTGAACTCATCCATGTTCATGTTGTACTCTACGATTTCTTCATTTACGATGAGTGCATAGCTTACGTTGGTGCTTGCGGTTCTCTTGAAGTATTCAACGATTGTATCGTTGAAGTTGTCTGCGATGCTCTCACAGAGGCTGAAAGCGAATGTCTTAACGCTTGTATGTGTCTCTTCGATGTCGCTTCCCATATCGAACCTTGTATTAGCATCCTTGCAGGCCTCGAAGCCTTTGCAAGCCTTAAGCATTATTTCAACGGCCTCACCAGCATTGCAGTACTTGCCATTAATGAGATAGTGCGCGCCATTGTGGTTTGCGTCGTATGTGAAGTCTGTAACGATTGGATATGTGTTCTTAAGCATTGGGTTTACCTCTCTTTCATTTTCTATAGTAATTATATCACCAAAAGCCGGCCTTGTCAACCCCTAAAAGTAGTATTTATTAAATTTTTTTAATCCCATTAGTTGTTGTTTGTTAATTAACTAACAAGGGATGGACTTATGAAATTTTTATGCTTGCGCGATAAAACACAAAATTTTGCTTTCACGCGTGAAAGTTTAGAACTTCACCGTACTAAAGTGTCGCGGACTGTCAGTCTGCGGCGTAGCTTGGAATTTTACGCTTTAACGCGTGAAAGCGCGAAAGCGCTAAACCCGGGGTATTTTCGCGCGGAGCTTGCGTTAAAAATTTAACAACCCTCCTTTTAGCTTAGCTCAGAAATTGTGAAAAATTTCACAGAGATTTCCGGCACGGAAGCCCGCGCCGAACGCCCGCGAGCGTGTACCCCGGGGTGTGTTCTGGGACGCTTTAACACTTTAACGCGTGAAAGTGAGGGGCCTGCAACAAAATATCCATGAAATCAAAAATCTAAATCCAAAAAACCAAACCTAACCCAATAAAATTTGACTTATAAATAGAAATATGATATAATATAACTAGAAATAAATCTAGGAGGACACATACATGCTTTTTACTGCAGCATATACACAATATACGGGAACTATTACTTGGAATTTACAACCCGACATTTTTCCACCTGAAGATCCCGCAGATTTAAACAACCTACTTATCTTAAATACAGTAGAAGAAGGAGCATATACTAGTACAACTTATTTAACTCCTACTTCATCAACAACTTTTACTCTTTCAGACCTCATAGTTGATCACATGTATAATATAGAATTAAGTAACTATATTGCAACTGGAGAAATTGATTCAACTACTGATAGTCAAATTAACCTAACCGTTACAGAATATATAGGAGCTGACCCGTTAGATGATTCGAGTGAAGAAGAAAGTACTCCAATGGAAGAAGATGATGAAGATATAGGCGGAGAACTACCTAGCATGATTATTGATGCGGACCCAGAGGATGACGTGATGCCGGATGATGATGACCCATCGGCTGAACAAGATGGAGACGAAGAAGGAGACGACAGTGGTGGAGACGATTCTATTGATATAGTAGATATAGATATACCTGAAACATTACCAGAGGATGAGATTACTTCTTTAAAACAACAAGCCGTAGATGAGATTTGCGCGCTTTTAGATGAATGGAAGTTGAAGGGTATAGATATTACATATAATGAGGAAGTTATTGATCAGGATTTAATTGGTACTTATACAGAATTAGTTCCTGGCCCCAATATGACTATTGATACAGAAATTGACAATGAGCAAGATTTAGACGGAAAAACAGTCGAAGAATTGCAAAGTGATATACAGATTGACGTAACTCAGCAAATTATCAATGGAACATTGAAATATGTAAAAGGATATACTGGTTATAGTCAAGATGAAGAAAAACAAGAAGGTTACTTCTTAGCCTTACATTTAAATACAACAACTGAAACCTTTAACAATCCAGTTATTCGCGTTGAATTAGATGAGACTAAAGAAGTTACAAGAGAAGGAGTTGTTGTAATTCGAATTGATAGAGAATTAGCTGAAGTTGATAGGAGATATATTAATGTTAGCTTAGTACAGAAAGAAACCGATAATGAAATTTATTGGTTACAGACTCCATTATTAGTTAATGTAGTTTTCGAAGAACCACAAGAGATATAAAGATGAGCCGATACTTACGTATCGGCTTTTGAATTTGAAAATTTGACAATTCTGTGCGCGCATGGTATAATATAAATAGAGTAAAAAATTCAACGGAGGAAATGCACACGCATTAATATATATATGGCTAAAAATAGACTTAAGCTCAACTTTCAACTTGAAAGCGCAGAAGAGCGCAAACAATTTCTCGAGACCTATCTCGTTCAATTTGATTCTTTGAGTCCAACTGAACTTGCAACTCTTGCCGACTATCTTCTTTGGGGTAAAGACTCCGATGGAGTCCCAATCGGCGCAGAAACCGAATTACGTACAAAGTGGACAAAAGATGATGAGTTCGAATCGCTTGATTCGCTTCTCGAAAATCCAAACTTCAACGACCTACAACTCCATACGATGGGTGAGGCCGTTCCTTTACGTAGACCGAAATCGGTTTTTGATCGTAAAGAGGCTCTCGCAAACGCACCAGACGAACTCAAAGAAACTTTCACAAACCTTTGGCGCCAAATTGACGAAACCGACCTCTTAATTAATTTCTACGAATTTGAGAATGGGAAACGTGAAAAGCCTCCTCGTGACGAACTTCTTCGTAAGTTCTCCAACGATGAAATTAACTCAATACGTGCGCGGGCGCTTCAACTTTCACAATTCGTCTATCTCAAAAAGCGCCACGAACTCATTGAATTGAGACGTGAACAATTTACGCTAAGAGACTCTTTCTCTAATGCGATCAATCCCCAAACTCGCGTCAATACTCCACTTCCTCCGCTTCAGATAAGTTTTGATGCTGATGTTGATGTGCGGCCGCTCGGTTTGTGTACGGGTTTTCCACTAATCTTTGATATAAATTGCGACCCCGCGCACCTCAATGATCAACAACTCAATCAAATTTCAAAGTTTCTACTTCAAAAAGAAAAACCCGCTTTACGTACTTTCGACTTCAGAGAAGTAGAACCCGTCTATCAACTTCTACTCTACTACGACGAACTCATCGACCGCGCGCAAGAAGCCAAAGAAGCACATCTCGTTGAAAACAACATCAACGACCTACTCCAAACTCTCGACTTTTATATTACATATGCGGACTTAACAGACGTTCAACGCGAGATTCTAACAAAAAAAATTCACCACGAAAAAAACTCCGACATTGCATCTTATATCAATAGGAAATATGGAAAGTCTTATACTGCGAACTATATAAGTACAATTTTTAGACAAAAAATTATACCGAAGATTAACGAAGGGGCGCGCATGCATTGGGAAGTTGTAAGCAATTATTTCTGGCCTGAGAACTTTAAGAAATGTACGTGCTGCGGCCGTTTGCTTCTACTTCATGAGTATAATTGGGTTAGGAAATCAAGAAGTAAAGATGGATTTCAAAGTAGATGTAAGAGATGCGAGAAGAAGCTGAGAAAGAAATAGGTTAGGAGGATAGAGACGTATGAAATTAAATTTAAAAGGTAATTTGTCTGAAAAGATTATTAATAGATTAGTTAAGTTAGACCCAGTTGAGTTTCTTGGGGTATGTCAAATTTTAAAGGTAAGCCCCTTAGACGATAAAGGAGAGGGGCGTCCTTTCGAGGAACTCTGGGAGGAGGTCTGTGATAAAATTGATAGCTTAAATAGGGTACAGAAAAGAAATTTAGACGTACTTGTGCGCGCGGCCATAAAAGATAAGGATAAGGAGAAGAAATAATGGCTCTGAAACCTACAATTAAATTAGATTTCACTTATAAGAATTGCGAAAGTTGCGGCCGCGCCCTTGATTCGCTTTCTTTCCTTAAAACGAAATCTTTTCTTTTCCCTTCAGGCTACATTAATATATGTACTAAGTGTCTTGGAGAGGAACTTGACCGTAATAACAGAAGTTGGAATGCGATGGACCGCATTTGTCAATATCTGGATATACCTTTTGAGCCAGAGAAATATGAGGAGCTGTGCGCGCTCCATGAAGATACCGAACAACTTCTGCGCGCTTATAACATGATTTACTTTAGTGAAGAATATGAGGGTATAGATTGGGGAAGCTATAATGAGGCTTATAAAGAACTTCAAGAAACAAATAGTCTAATTGAGGTTTGCCCTGGTTTAGCAGAACAAGAACGTCAAAAGCTCCAACAAAAATGGGGTTCAAACTATGACGATGAAGAGTTGCGCTATCTCGAAGACCTCTACAATGGAATGACTTTGACTCAAAATATCAATGGCGCATTACAGATTGACCAAGCACTTAAAATTTGTAAGATTTCGAATGAGATTGATAAAAGTTTGCGCGCGGGCCAAGATATTGATAAATTACTTGCCTCATATGATAAATTAGTTAAGACTGGAGACTTTACTCCTAAGAACGTAAAAAATGCAGGCGACTTTGAGTCAATGGGAGAGTTATGCCGCTGGCTTGAAAAGAAAGGATTTGTAAATCAATTCTACGATGGAGAAACTCGTGACGTTGTAGATGAAACAATTAAGAATATACAAAGTTGGAATCAACGTTTATATACAAATGAATCTGGTATTGGTGATGAAATAACTGAACGAATCCGCGCACTTAAAACTGCGGCTGAGCTTGAAAGTTATTATGACTTACAACCAGATACAGATTATGATGACTATGAGAATGAAGGGTTCAACCAATTAATGAAAGACGATGAGTTTGCGGCCGACCTCGATTCATGGAGTGGAATAACATGCAATCAAAACGAAAAAAAATAATTTTAAATGCGCGCCAGCAGCTTATGAGTGAGCAAGTAGAGCGCGCAGAGCGAGACGGGATTGAACTCGAAAAGGGTGCAACTATCACAAATGAGTGGCTTGAAAAGCACTATGAAATGCTTAAACGATGGGTCACTCTTTTTACTGCCTATCCCGATTACTATTTAGATATAATCAAACCAGTTGATTCAGAATTTGGCTTATTTTTCTACCAACGCATTGTTCTTCGTGTAATAATGCGTTTTAAAGATATATTTATAACTGCGCCGCGTGCGTTTTCTAAATCATTTATTATCATACTTGGAATGTTTCTACAATGTATATTTATACCGGGGCGCAAAACGTTCATTTGCGCGAACACGAAACAACAAGCTGCGCAGATTACAAAAGAGAAAATCTATGAAATCTATGACCATTGGCCTCTACTTAAAAAAGAAGTCATTGGTCATGAACTAAAAGAATATCCAGGGAACTTCGGTAAAGATTATGTAACAATTCGGTTTAAGAATGGTTCCCAACTTGACGTTGTGCTTGCTGGCGATGCCCAGCGTGGCGGCAGACGCCACGGGGGTATGATTGATGAGATTAGAGACGGTGACGAAGAAGCTATTAACTCTGTAGTTATCCCTCTTGTAAACGTATCTCGTCGTTTACCCAACAACACAGTAAATGAGAAAGAACCTAATCAGCAATTAATCGCTGCAACATCTGCAGGAAGCAAAACCTCATTCGCTTACGATCGTCTTATAGACACATTCGAAAATGCAGTCATTGACCCACAACACGCCTTTATGTTTGGATGTGACTGGCGCCTTCCCGCGATGCATGGACTTATTGATAAACAATATATCAATAAATTAAAGATGAGTCCATCTTATAATGCAGAGTCCTTTGCTACTGAATATCTGTCTCTTTGGCAAGGTTCTAGCGAAGATTCTTGGTTCTCTTTTGAAAAACTTAGTAAATATAGAAAAATAAAAAATCCGGAAACGCACGCAATTAATAGACCCGGTTCCGAACAATTCTACTTAATATCAGTGGACGTATGTTGAATTTCTGACCAGACAGCAGGTTGCGTTTTTAGAGTTAATATAACAAAAGCTAAGTTTTATTCTACTTTAGTATATCATCTGGAT
>ODAI012609792.1_pt1 | contig 23496 bp, 18 predicted proteins | sample 1539321 | NCBI WGS metagenome assembly ODAI01 (sample SAMN02144231, study PRJEB22623) | gut metagenome | biome: sheep rumen | host: Ovis aries | place: New Zealand | reverse complement strand
GGCTAAACAGAGCCCCAGGCTATTCTGATGTTAATAAAGAGGAGCTTGAGGGTATTCAGCACAAAACCTGGAAGGAATATCTTTGCGGCCAAATCAGCACTAATTTCCCTGACAGGACACCTGCTGATATTAAGATATTGGACGTAGGAGCTGGGCCAGGCTTTATTTCTATCATTCTTGCAGAGGAAGGCTACAATGTGACAGCCTTCGATTTTGCCCAGTCCATGATTGATGAGGCAAAGAAAAACGCAGGTGCACTTGCAGATAAAATCAACTTTATCCAAGGTGATGCTATGAATCTTCCATTTGAAGATGAAAGCTTTGATGTTGTCTTTTCAAGAAATCTTACTTGGAATCTGCCTCATCCAGACAAGGCATACGACCAATGGATTAGGGTTCTTAAAGCTAAGGGTTTGATGATGGTTTTTGATGCAAATTGGTACACTTATTTAATCGATGAAAATAAGCGTAAGGAATACATGAAAGACCGCGAAAACGTTAAATTGTCCAGCCTTGAGGACTATAATATTGGGGCAAATTTTGATACAATGGAGCAGATTGCTTTCGATATGCCACTGACACATAAGTTAAGACCTGCATGGGACGTGGAATATCTTAACAGCATACACGCAGGTTCGGTGAGCAGCGTGGAAGATATAGGCAGTATTTTATATTCCGAAAAGGAAAAGATTAATTACTGTTCAACACCAATGTTTTTGGTAAAAGCAGTGAAAGGGTAGTATAAATAATGGGCGAGTTACATCATATCGCATTTGAAGATGAAGCAGGAAATATTAAAGACAAGGTAGAAAGCTATTGGACAAAAAGAGCAGATAGCTTTTTTGAACTTAGACATGACGAAATAGAAAGTGAAAAGTCAGCAAAATGGTTGGAAGAAATCAAGCAGCTACTTCCAGCTGGTAAGAGTCTTAATATATTAGATTTAGGCTGCGGAACAGGTTACTTCGAAGTAATCCTTGGTAGAGAGGGACACAAGGTTACAGGCATCGACCTTACTGAAGAAATGATTACAAAGGCAAACGAGATGATTCGTATATACGAATTAGACTCTAACGATGTTAAGGCTATGGTTGGAGATGCTGAAAATGTTGCATTTGCAGATGAAAGCTTTGATGTTGTAATCACACGTAATCTTACATGGACTTTGCCACATCCTATTGATGCATACAAGGATTGGTATCGTGTTCTTAAAAAGGGTGGAGTGCTTTTAAACTTTGACGCAGAATATGCAAAGGGTGCTCACAACCTTAATAGTCCTGAGAACATTGCACACAAAAATGTTTCCAAGGAATTAGCAGATGAATGTCACGACATTTATCACATGCTTACAATCAGTACATTAGACAGACCAGAGTGGGATGTTCATATATTAGAAGAAATAGGCTTTAAGGATATTATCACAGACAAAACCTTTGGGGACCGCATCTTTGTGGAAAGAGATGAATTCTATATTCCAGACAAGATGTTTAGTATAAAAGCTATCAAATAATAGCGAGGGGAAAATATGGAGATTAAGCAGCTAAAGTATTTTGTGGTTGTAGCTGATGTTAAATCATTTAGCGAGGCAGCCAAAGTACTTTATACAACACAATCCAGTGTAAGCAAGGTTATAGCAGCCTTGGAAAATGAACTTGGATATCAGCTATTTAAGCGAGAGGGAAAGGGCATAGCCCTCACACCTGACGGCACCCGTTTTCACAGTCGTGCCAGCAAGCTAGTGTTGGATTTTGCATCCTTAGAAACCGATAGTATTAAGCATCAAAAAAATATGGTTAAAATCAGTGCCAATCATAGTTCGTGGTTGGCTAATTGTTTTTCTCAGTTTTATGAGCTTCACAAGGATGAGGATGTTTGTTACTCATTCCATGCTGATACCACATCTAACATTGTAAATAGGGTACGTCTTATGGAAGATGAGGTAGGCTTTGTATACGTGTTCCCAGAAATAAGATTGCAGTTTGAATACGAGCTTAAAAAATATCAGCTTACATTTGAAAAGCTAAAATCAGTGGATGGAATGGTTTATTTTCAGCCTGATGATACCGTAGGCAAGCTGGAGAAGACTGTTGATAGTATTCACAACATGAAGTTCATTCAGTCTGAGCAGGATGATTATTTCAGAAATGGAATGTGGCACACCGAAGATGGGGAGCCTGTAACCATAAAAGACGACATTGCAGTCATAACTAATAGTGATTATGTCATGCATGCTTTTTTGGAAAAAAATTCATTAGCTAACCTTAGTGCGGATAGTTTTAACAGCTATGATTCAGGTGTAAGACCAGGGCTTAGATTGAAGAGTGACGGTGGTGAAATCCAATTCGGAATTCTTACAAATGAGAACGGAAAAATAAGTCCAATAGTTAATGAATTTATAGAGTATATTAGAGGCCAATTGTGGCATAACTAGAAACCATTTTTTAGTTTACCACGCTAAAGTGCCTAAAATAAAGGAATGTTGGGGAACCACTTATAAAAAAGAAAAAATAAATTTTGTGAAAAAAATGTGAAAAAGGTATTGCGAAATTTTGAATTCCATGTTATAGTCTTAAACGTACTAGCGAAAAGCTAATACCAAATTTTTCATAACTCAGCGACCAAGGGTAACTTTGGTCGCACTCCCCGAAAGTTCAGCCAGCATTTAGTGCTGGCTTTTTTTTATGCACTTTTTGTAAATATTTATGACTTCTTCTATGCTAGAATTGCATAATGTCAAGCTAATACTGGACAGCGAGCCGGGAGTGGGTACAGAAATAAAGGTGGTTTTTTAGTATAGGTATGAGATATAATGGTCATGGGCCTGATGGCCTGTGACTATTTTTAGGAGTATAGAAAATGGGTGAAGTTAAAGTAATTGAAATCGGCGAAAGCGTTTTTGCAGAAAATGATGCAGCAGCCGAAGCTATCAGAAAACAGATGAAGGAGCAGGGCACATTCTTCCTTAATGTAATGTCTGGCCCAGGCTCAGGAAAGACAACAACACTTTCCGCTATCATAAATAGAATGAAGGATAAATACAAAATCGGAGAGATGGACGTTGATATTGAAACCAGTATTGACGCTCAGCGTGTAGCAGATGCTACAGGTGTAGATTCTATCCAGATTCACAACATGGGCCTTTGCCATATCGATGCTGATATGACTAGCCGTGCTTTGGTAGAATACGACACAAAGGATTTTGATTTACTTATCCTTGAAAACATTGGTAACCTTGTTTGCCCAGCAGAGTTTGATGTTGGTGCTAACAAGAATCTTATGCTTTTGTCAGTTCCAGAGGGAGATGACAAACCACTTAAGTACCCACTTATGTTTGAAATCAGTGACGTAGTACTTATCAACAAGATTGATACACTTGAATATTTTGATTTCAGCAAGGAAAAGGTTACAGAAAGAATTCTTAAGCTTAATCCAAATGCTAAGATTTTCTTTGTAAGTGGAAAAACAGGCGAAGGCTTAGACGAAGTAATTGCCTGGTTGGAAGAAGAGATTGCAGCCGTAAAATAAAAAAGCCTTCCCCCTTAAAAAGGGGGAAGCCTATTTTTTTATCTAGGTGTAATCATTTTTGTTAAATCTACGCCTGCAGCCTGGCTGGCCTGCGCAATTACATTAGGGTCAGTCACATTCTTGTAGAATTCGTATCCCATCTTATGAGAACCATCTAAGTTTGTAAGTCCAGAAACCATTCCCTGGGAAATATCAAATTCATGATCTCTTTCTCTTGAAATAACAAGTCCATCTACATAGCGGTTATTTTCTGCTGAAAGATAAGCGTATACTAAATCGGCAGCCTGTGCGGCCTCGCCGTTAGCGCTAGAGTATCCAACCTCTGAGCATTTAACAGTTCTAACTGCTCCTGTTGAAGAACGCATTTCAGGAGTGCATAAGAAATCTGTTAATACATCTAAGTTTGCCATAGTAATATATGGTGAATTTTGGTTATGAGATACGTTCTTTCCTGTAGTCCATGCACCAGCTGCATAAAGAGGTGCATTGTATGGATGAACGGCAACTCTCCAATCAATATTTCCTTCGCTCTTAATATTATTATTTAACTGAGTAAGGAAGTATTTTCCAGAAACGTAGTAGCTAGCCTCTGCACGTGCCCACTGGTGATCGATACATGCATAAACATTTGCGTTTGCATTTTCAGATTTAATTCCGTTATACATAATTCTGAAGGCATCAGAATATTCCTTCATAAATACTTCGTTAGAACCACAATTCATATAGTTCCATAAGTACCATGCATTAACTTCATTACCAATGATAAAGTTATCAACCTGGCCATAGCCGATTCCTGAATAATGTTTAGCAAGATATGATGCTGCATGTTCAAGAGCTGCTACGCCCTCATCTGTGTGGGCGTTAAGACCGTAGTTGTTATGAGAACCAAAAGCGTCCATAGAATATGGATTTACAAATGTTGCAGGTGTGTTGTTATCAACTAGGATAATAAAGTTAACCTGCATGCCAAGACTATTGTACTTACGAACTGAATAGTCAAAGCCTGCTAATGAATTAAGTCTTGAAAGAGGAAAATTAAGGTTTACCTGCTTTGCACCTAAATCTGCTGGCTGGTTTAAATCAGCAACCGATTTTAATAAATCAGGAAGTATACCCTTTTTACCATAATCCATTCTTGCAGGAGCGAAGCTTGCGCAAGCCTCTGGATTTGTAATGTACATGCTGTTTGAAACAGGCTTTAAAGCACCACCGCTTATTACACAAACAGTGAATTTCTTAAACAGCATAGAATTAGCTGTATCCTTTGCTAAAGGTATAGAGAAATTAGCTGCAGCAGCAACTGGAACCTGGGCAACATCAGTACCAACAGGTGCTGTTTGATTTGCATTAGATGCAACCAAATGATATTGGCCATCCTCTGAAGCTACAGTTCCTGAGGAAGCAACTACTACGTTGGCTCCTTGAATCAAGGCACCCGCAATAACAACCTGCGCGCTTCCTTTTGCTTCAACATTTGGTAGAGCGTAAAACAATGAAGCAGAAAAAACAAATGTGAGAGCAAGTGCTACACTAAAAAACTTCTTTAACACTTTCATATAACCAAACTCCTTTCACATCCAAACTTACATCAGTAAGTGAGATTAAATATACTACCAAAATATTAAAAAACTGTGTCTGTTTTTAAAATTTAAAATAAAAATAACAAAAATCAATAATTGACGAATATTATTTTTTAGATTATGATTAGATTATCATAACTGGAAACGTTTCCAGTAACGATTCCAGATGAAATAAAATCATATTGTGTTTTGGGTAATATTATGACAATAAAAGATATTGCAAGGCTTGCTGATGTCAGTGTAAGTACAGTATCAAGAGTTCTTAACAATCATCCAGATGTCAGTGCAAAAGCTAAAGAAAAGGTGCTTGCTGTTGTTGATAAATACAACTACATTCCTAACACAAGCGCCAGAGAATTAGGTAAATCCACATCCGATAACATTGGTGTGGTTGTAAGAGGAATGGCTAATCCTTTCTATACCAAAATCATCACTGTTATGGGCGGCCTAATAGAAAATGCTGGCTTTACCATGGTTATGCAGCAGATTGACATATCAGATGATGAGATTATGACAGCAGCCATGATGGAAAGGGAAAAGCATTTGCAGGGGCTTATCTTTTTGGGAGGTAAGCTGGATTATACTAAGGAAACAATGCAACGCATCAGCGTTCCTTATGTATGTCTTACATTTAATAATCAATATGGAAACCTGGATGATTCAGATTATTCCAGCGTATGTATTGATGATAACCAGGCAGCTTACGAAGCTGTTGAAGCTTTGTTTGAGCATGGGCACAAGAAAATCGCCGTGCTATTGTCTGGCGCATGTGATGGTTCTGTCAGCCAGGTGAGATTTGCAGGGTTCACAAGAGCTTTGAAAAACCATGGTTTAGAACCTGATGAAAATCTCATCATAGAGATAAACAGCTACAACATCACAGATGCCTATGAGGGTATGAAGCAATGGCTTGAGAAGGGTCAGGAATTTACAGCACTGTTTGCTATTTCTGACAATATGGCTATGGGCGCCATGAAGGCTCTTCGAGAGGCTGGAAAAAAGGTTCCAGAGGATGTAGCGGTAATTGCTATTGATGGAATAGAGGCTTCCGAATATATGAATCCGGTTTTATCTACCTTCTGTCAGCCTATGGAGGAAATGGGACGAGAGGCAGTTAATTTGCTTGTGGATATTATCGAAAAGAAAAAGCCTAACAAGCATATTACTTTAAAACCTTTGTTAAGAGTAGGAGAAACTCTTAATTAACAAATTATAGAATGTATAGGAGATTACGAATATGAAAAGAAGTAGTGGAATTTTACTACCTGTATCATCTTTACCAAGCCCTTATGGTATTGGTACATTTGGAAAGGCTGCATATGAATTCGCAGATTTTTTAAAGGCATCTGGCCAGAAATACTGGCAGGTGTTACCTCTTGGTCCAACAAGCTACGGAGATAGCCCATATCAAAGCTTTTCTACCTTCGCTGGAAATCCATATTTCATCGATTTAGAGGAGCTTGTTAAAGAAGGACTTATCACAAAGAAGGATATAGAGAAGGAAAACTGGGGAACAAATCCAAGATATGTAGACTACGGTCAAATCTACATCAGCAGATTCAGAGTTTTGGAGAAGGCTAAGGCTAATGGATTTGCAAAGGCTAAAAAGGAAGTTGCAAAATTCCAGGAGGAAAATCCTTGGGTTGAAAATTATGCATTGTTCATGGCTTTAAAAAAGCACTTCGGTCAAAAGAGCTGGCAGGAGTGGCCTGAAGAGGATATCCGTATGCATCAGGAAGCTGCTGTTAACAAGTATAAAAAGGAGCTTAAAGAAGATATTGATTTCTTTATTTTCATCCAATATCTTTTCTTTAAGCAGTGGACAAAGCTTAGAAAATATATTAATGATTTAGGAATCGAGGTAATCGGAGACCTTCCTATTTATGTTGCTCTTGATTCTTGCGATGTTTGGGCTGAGCCAGAATTCTTTAGCCTGGACGAAGAAAACTATCCGGTAGAGGTTGCAGGAGTTCCACCAGATTATTTCAGTGCAGATGGTCAGCTATGGGGAAATCCATGCTACAACTGGAAGGCACTTAAGAAGGATAAATATCGTTGGTGGATTCGTCGTATAGAAGGCGCGGCAAAGCTTTACGATGTGCTTCGTATAGACCACTTCAGAGGCTTTGATGAGTACTGGGCTGTTCCAGCAGGAGATAAGACTGCTAAAAACGGAAAATGGAAAAAGGGCCCTGGAATGGATTTAGTTGGACTTCTCAATAAGAAGTTTAAGAATATAGAATTTATCGCTGAGGATTTGGGGGAGCCTTCACCTACAGTAGTTCAGCTTCTTGAAGACAGCGGATGGCCAGGAATGAAGGTTCTTGAGTTCGCATTTGACTCAGGAGAAGCTAACAACTATCAGCCACATACCTATAACAAAAATTGCATCTGCTACACAGGCACACACGACAATGCAACTGTTATGGAATGGTACAAATCAGCTAAGAAAAAGGACAGAGATTACGCTAAGAAATATCTTGGTATCTCACGTTCAGAAGGCTTTAACTGGGGGATGATCAGAGGTGGAATGAGTTCTGTTGCAGTGCTTTTCGTTGCACAGATGCAGGATTTCCTTGGTCTTGGAAAATATAATCGTATCAATGTTCCAGGAACAAAGAGCGGAAATTGGCAGTGGCGTTTGTTGCCAGATGAGCTTACAAAGGAGCTTTCTGAAAAGATTAAAGATATGTCTATATTATACGAAAGAACATCCTCAGAATTTTGATTTTATGCATGCTTTGTGTTAAACTAAGGCAAGATTTGTGTGAACACGGAGGATATGCAATGAAAAATAGATTATTAGCACTTGCCTTGGCAACAGCTATGGTTTTTTCAATCACAGCATGCGGAAAGTCTGAATCAAAGGACAACGCCACAAAGGACACAAAAACAGAATCATCAAAGTCAGCTGAGATTGAATACGATGTTGATGAATTAGTTACATTAGGTGACTATAAGGGCATTGAAGTAACAGTTGAGGGCGAATACGAATACACTGATGATGGCTTCGACAAATATGTTGAGGATACTATTGCTCAGGCTGGTATTTTCGCAGAGGACAAGAGCCAGAAGGAAATCAAAGAGGATTCTATCGTTAACGTAGATTACGTAGGTTCTCAGGACGGCGTAGCCTTTGATGGTGGTTCAGCAGAAGATCAGACACTTGATGTTGCAAACAACTGTGCAGCTGGTACAACACAGGGATTTATCGATGGATTTACTGCAGGTCTTGTAGGTCACAAGGTTGGCGAAGAGGTAGCTTACGAGGTTACATTTCCTAAGGAATACGGCAACGCTGATTTAGCTGGACAGACTGTTGTATTTACATTCCAGGTTAACTACATCGCAAAACCTATTTCTTCTAAGAAGGAATTAACAGATGATGTTGTTTCTGAAAAGTTTGGATACGACACAGTTGATAAATACATTGATTCTTTAAAGGAAAGCTATCAGAGCAAGCTTGAAAGCAACCTTAAGAACGATACAGAAACAGCTGTATTAAATGCAATTATCAACAACTGCAAGGTTGCTGAAATACCAGAAGATTTACTTCAGGCAAGAGTAGATCTTATCATCGCTATGCAGGATCGTCAGTATCAGGCTTATGGCACAACACTTAAGGATTACATCAAATCTATGGGTTATGACTATGATGAAGAAATAGCTAAGCTCACAGAAAACATCAAAGAGTCAACAAAGACAGAACTTATCCTTGAAGCTATTGCAAAGGCTGAGGGAATGAAGATTGACGAAAAGGATTATAGTGATTTTGTTTCTAATCTTTATACTCAGATGGGCTATAAGGATGAAACAAGCTTCTATGATGATTATTCAGTAGAGGGCTATGGCGGAGAAAAATATTTCAGATTAGCTTATCTTACAGAAAAAGCAAAAGATTTCTGTATTGAAAATGCAGTTGTAAATTCTACTAACGTTGTTGCTGAATAGGAAACACTTTATATTTTCCCAAAGCTGTAGTATAATTTACACTAGCTTTTTAGCTCGATGGAGCAAATAAAGAAAAGGAGAACTAATATGGAGCATATTAAGACACTTAATACTAAGAGATTACAGAACACAGTTAAAGAAGGCGGATGTGGCGAGTGCCAGACATCATGCCAGTCAGCTTGCAAGACATCTTGCACAGTTGGTAACCAGAGCTGTGAGCACAAGAACTAATCTTGTAAAAATTTAATATTCAACCACAAGACCGGTCTCCCTGAAAAAGGGTGAACGGTCATTGTGCGTTTATGAAAGGACTTATTTTTTAGTGATACATCAATTTAAAAACAACGGCTACAATGTTGTTATAGATATTAATAGTGGAGCTATCCACGTTGTAGATGAAATTACCTACGAATATCTCGGCCTTTGGCAGGAGCAGGGTGAGGAATCTGCAACAGCAACCATGAAACAGAACCATTCAGAGATTCCAGCTAGTGAAATCGATGAGATTCGCTCTGAAATTAACAAGCTAATCGAAGATGGCTCACTATTCACAGAGGATAATTACGAGCCTCGCATAGTAGATTTTACAGCTCGTCCTACAGTTGTTAAGGCATTGTGCTTACACATTACTCACGACTGTAACCTTGCTTGTAAATACTGCTTCGCAGAGGAAGGTGAATACCACACAGGTAAGCGTGAGCTTATGAGCTACGAGGTCGGTAAGCAGGCATTAGATTTCCTTGTTGCTAACTCAGGTAGCAGACGTAACCTTGATGTAGACTTCTTTGGCGGCGAGCCTCTTATGAACTGGCAGGTAGTTAAGGATTTAGTTGCTTACGGTCGTTCTCTTGAAAAGGAACATGATAAAAACTTCCGTTTCACTCTTACAACAAACGGTGTTTTATTGAATGACGAAATTCAGGAATTCGCTAACAAGGAAATGGGCAACGTAGTACTTAGCTGCGATGGTAGACCAGAGATTCACAATCTCATGCGTCCATTCAGAAAGGGTGCTCCAAGCTACGAGCTTGTTATGCCTAAGTTCAAGAAGTTAGCAGAGTCTCGTAATCAGGATAAATACTATATCAGAGGTACATTCACAAGAAATAACCTTGATTTTTCAAAGGACGTTATCCACCTTGCAAACGAAGGCTTCAAGCAGATTAGTGTTGAGCCTGTAGTTGCACAGGAAACAGACGATTACGCTATTCGCGAAGAGGATTTACCAAAGCTCTTCGAAGAATACGATAACCTTGCAGCAGAAATGATGAGACGTCAGGGTACAGACGAAGATTTTAACTTCTTCCACTTCATGATTGACTTGGAAGGTGGCCCTTGTGTTTACAAGAGATTATCTGGCTGTGGTTCAGGAACAGAATATTTAGCAGTTACACCTACTGGTGAGCTTTATCCTTGCCATCAGTTTGTTGGTAACACTGATTTCTGTCTTGGCGATGTTTGGCATGGGGTACAGAAGACAGACATCGTTAATGAGTTTAAGCATTGCAACGTTTACGCAAAGGAAGAATGCAGAAACTGCTTCGCAAGATTCTATTGCAGTGGCGGATGTGCAGCTAATGCTTACAACTTTACAGGAAGCATCCTTGGCAACTATCATGTTGGCTGTGAGCTTCAGAAAAAACGTATTGAATGTGCTATTGCTCTTAAGGTTCACGCAAGCCAAAAATGAATGCGAGCAGATTAGAGCACATTATTAATAGAATAGGAGAATAAATATGAAACGTTTAAAAAAGGGACAGGGTATTGCCTGGCTAGTAGCGTTCGTAGTAATTCTTGGTTTACTTGGTTACTATGCAGCTATCGTACTTACAGGCACAATCAAAGAGAATGATGACAGCTTAAAGCTAGGCTTGGACCTAGACGGCGGTGTATCTATCACATATCAGGCAGTTGGTAAAACTCCTACAGATGAGCAGATGCAGGATACAATCCTTAAGCTTCAGCAGCGTATCGAAAATGATTTGGGCGAAGAAAGCTCAACAACAGAGGCAAATGTTTATCGCGTAGGCGACAATCGTATCACAGTAGAAATTCCTGGTGTTACAGATGCTAATGCTCTTTTAGAGGAGCTTGGTACTCCAGGTACACTTTACTTCATTGCTCAGAGAGATAGCGAAGGAAATGAAAACTATACTTACGGCACAGATGAAAATGGTGCTCCAGGTTATGTTTTAAACAGCGACATTCAGACACTTATCGATAACGGTTCTGTTATCGCAACAGGTAAGAATGTTAAGAGCTCTCAGGCTGGTTCACAGTCTAACCAGACAACTGGTGCTACAGAATATGTAGTTCAGCTTACATTCGATGATGAAGGTACAAAGGCTTTTGCTGATGCAACAACAGCAGCAGTAGCTTCTGGCGAAACAATCGGTATCTACTATGATGGTCAGTTTGTTTCAGTTCCAAAGGTTAACCAGGCTATCACAAACGGTAACTGCGTAATCGAAGGAATGGAAGATTTTGATGCAGCTGAAAAGCTTGCTTCATATATTCGTATCGGTGGACTTGACATCGAGCTTGAAGAATTAGAGTCACAGGTAGTTGGTGCTTCACTTGGTGCTGACGCACTTCGTACATCACTTATTGCAGCAGGCGTTGGTCTTGTTGTTGTAATGATTTTCCTTATTGCAATGTACTTAGTACCTGGTGTAGTTGCTTCACTTGCACTTGCACTTTACACAGCAATGCTTATCAGCATTCTTAAGGCATTTGATATTACACTTACACTTCCTGGTATTGCAGGTATGATTCTTTCAATCGGTATGGCAGTAGATGCTAACGTTATCTGCTTTGCTCGTATCCGTGAAGAAATCAAAGCTGGTCGTCCAGTTATTTCAGCTATTGAGACAGGTTTCTCAAAGGCTTTATCAGCTATCTTAGATGGTAACATCACAACACTTATTGCAGCAGCTGTTCTTGGAATTCTTGGTTCTGGTACAGTTAAGGGCTTTGCAATTACACTTGCACTTGGTGTTGTTTTATCAATGTTTACAGCACTTGTTATTACAAGAATTCTTATAAATTCATTCTATGCACTTGGCGTTCGTTCTCCAAAGGCATATGGCAAGGCTAAGGAGCCTACTAAGTTTGATTTCGTATCAAAGAAGGCTATCTTTATTACAATTTCAGTTGTAATCATAGTTGCAGGCTTTATCACAATGGGTGTATTCAAGGCTAAGGACGGTAGCGGTCTTAACTACTCTCTTGAATTCTTAGGTGGTACATCTACAACAGTTGATTTCAACGAAACATATACACTTGATCAGCTTGATGACAAGGTTGTTCCAGAAATCGCTGATACACTTGGTGTAAGCGAAGGAACTATCCAGACAACTACAGTTGATGGAACCAACCAGGCAATCTTCAAGACACGTACACTTACACTTGAAGAGAGAACATCACTTAACGAAATGCTTGAAAGCAAGTTCAACGTAACAGAAGAATCAATTACATCACAGAGTATTGGTTCTACAATCTCAGGCGAGATGCGTAGCCAGTCTACTATCGCTGTTATCGTTGCAGTACTTTGCATGCTTGTATACATCTGGTTCAGATTTAAGGACCTTAGATTTGCATCATCTGCAATCATCGCCCTTATCCACGATGTACTTGTCGTACTTGCACTTTATGCATTTGCACGTATTTCAGTTGGTGCAGCATTCATTGCATGTATGCTTACAGTTATTGGTTACTCTGTTAACGATACAATCGTTGTATTTGACCGTATCAGAGAAAATCACAAGGCAATCAAAACAGAAACAGCTGAGAACCTTGCAGAGCTTTGCAACAGTTCTTTGGCACAGACATTGTCACGTAGTATTTCTACATCAATCACTACAGCAATCATGGTACTTATGCTTCTCATCCTTGGTGTTTCATCAATCAGAGAATTCGCATTACCACTTCTTGCTGGTGTAATTGCTGGTACATATTCATCTATCTTCATTGCAACACAGCTTTGGTACATCTTTAAAATCAAGATTGCAGCGAAGAACTAAGACAGAGATTGGAGATTTAACATGATTGACATTAAGTTTTTACGTGAGAACCCAGACGCAGTAAAAGAAAACATTAAGAAGAAGTTTCAGGAGCACAAGCTTGGCCTCGTTGACGAGGTCATCGAGCTTGATGACAAGAGACGTGCCACACAGCAACAGGCTGATGACATGCGTTCAGAAATGAACAAGGCATCTAAGCAGATTGGTGCTCTTATGGCTCAGGGCAAAAAGGATGAGGCTGAGGCAGCTAAGGCTGAAGTAGCTGAGCTTAAGCAGAAGATTAAGGAGTTAGAGCCAGTTGAGAAGGAGCTCGCTGATAAGGTTGAGGAAATCATGATGAAGATTCCTAACATTATCGACCCATCTGTTCCAATTGGTCCTGATGATTCTTGCAATGTTGAAATCGAAAAGTTTGGTGAGCCAGTTGTTCCTGATTTCGAGATTCCATATCACACAGATATTATGGAGCGTTTCAATGGTATCGATTTAGATGCAGCTGGTAAGGTTGCAGGTAATGGCTTCTATTATTTAATGGGAGACATTGCTCGTCTTCACTCAGCAGTTATTTCATATGCACGTGATTTCATGATTGATAGAGGATTTACATACTGCGTTCCTCCTTTCATGATTCGTTCAAACGTAGTTACTGGTGTTATGTCATTCGAAGAAATGGATGCCATGATGTACAAAATCGAGGGCGAAGACCTTTACCTTATCGGTACATCAGAGCACTCTATGATTGGTAAGTTCATCGACACTCTTAATGATGAAGCTAACTTACCTTATACACTTACAAGCTACAGCCCATGCTTCCGTAAGGAAAAGGGTGCACACGGTATTGAAGAGCGTGGTGTTTACCGTATCCATCAGTTCGAGAAGCAGGAGATGATCGTTGTCTGCAAGCCAGAGGATTCAAAGAAGTACTATGATATTCTTTGGAACAACACAGTTGATTTATTCCGTAGCCTAGACATTCCTGTACGTACACTTGAGTGCTGTTCAGGAGACCTTGCTGATCTTAAGGTTAAGTCTTGTGACGTTGAGGCTTGGTCACCACGTCAGAAGAAGTACTTCGAAGTTGGTAGCTGCTCTAACCTTGGGGATGCACAGGCTCGTCGTCTTAAGATTCGTGTTAAGGCAGAGGACGGTACAAAGTACTTCGCTCACACACTTAACAACACAGTTGTTGCTCCACCACGTATGCTTATCGCATTCTTGGAGAACAACCTTCGCGAAGACGGTAGCGTAGCCATCCCTAAGGCACTTCAGCCATACATGGGCGGCAAAACCGAACTCGTACCTACTAAGTAATCGTAGAGTTTTGAACGTGGCATCATAGTACTCCGTGCTCCCGCAGGCCATCTCCCATACTGTCGCTCCGGTGCGGTAGCTCCTCACTCGGTATGGGGCCCTCCTGCTCGCGCTCGCGTAGGTTCTGTTGCCACGTATTCTAAACTATCAAATAACGATTTTAAGTGAGCTGGTAGATAACAAGAATTATATTACTAAAGGGAGACGTGCTGTCGACCGTAGTAATATAATTCTTGTTAGCGTAACCAGCGGACTAGGACCAGGGGTTTTTACGGTACCTAGAGTTATGCAGTAGAAAAGGAAATTTTATGTCAGTACAGAGTAGAGAAGATATTAGAAACATTGCAATTATTGCGCACGTTGACCACGGTAAAACTACACTTGTAGATGAGCTTTTAAAGCAGTCTGGTGTATTTAGAGAAAACCAGGAAGTTGCCGAGCGTGTCATGGACTCAAACGATATTGAGCGTGAGCGTGGTATCACAATTCTTTCAAAGAATACAGCAGTTTACTACAAGAACACAAAGATTAACATTATCGATACACCAGGCCATGCCGATTTCGGTGGCGAGGTAGAGCGTGTACTTAAGATGGTTGACGGTGTTGTACTTGTTGTAGATGCTTTCGAAGGCGCGATGCCACAGACTAAGTTCGTTCTTATGAAGGCTCTTGATTTGGATTTACCTGTTATCGTTTGTATCAACAAAATCGATAGACCAGAGGCACGTCCAGATGAAGTTATCGACGAAGTATTAGAGCTTTTCATGGACCTTGATGCATCTGATGAGCAGCTTGATTGCCCATTCATTTATGCAAGTGCTAAGGAAGGTTATGCAATGAGAAGCCTTGATGAAGAGCCTAAGGATATGACAGCTCTCTTCGAGACAATCGTAGATTACATTCCAGCTCCAACTGGTGATCCAGATGCACCTACACAGGTTCTTATTTCAACAATCGATTATAACGAATACGTTGGACGTATCGGTATCGGTAAGGTTGAGAATGGTTCTATCAAGATTAACCAGGACGCTATTGTTGTTAATGCTCATGATGAGAGCAAGAATAACAGAGTTCGTATTTCAAAGCTTTTTGAATATGATGGATTAAATAAAGTGGATGTAGATGAAGCAAAGATTGGTTCAATCGTAGCTATATCTGGTATTTCAGATATCCACATTGGAGATACAATTTGTGCAGTTGATGCACCAAATCCTATCCCATTCCAGAAGATTTCTGAGCCTACCATTTCAATGAACTTCATTGTAAATGATAGCCCACTTGCTGGTCAGGAAGGAAAGTATGTAACATCACGTCACATCCGTGAGCGTCTTATGAAGGAATTAAACACAGACGTTTCACTTAGAGTAGAAGATACAGATTCACCAGATTCACTTAAGGTTTCTGGACGTGGTGAGCTTCATCTTTCAGTACTTATCGAGAACATGCGTCGTGAAGGCTTTGAGTTTGCTGTATCAAAGGCAGAGGTTCTTTATCATACAGATGAAAAGGGACGTAAGCTTGAGCCAATGGAACGCGCCTATGTTGATGTTCCTGATGAATTTACAGGAGCAGTTATTGAGAAGCTTTCACAGCGTAAGGGTGAGCTTCAGAACATGACACCTATCACAGGTGGATATACACGTATCGAATTTAAGATTCCAGCTCGTGGTCTTATCGGCTACCGTGGAGAATTCATGACAGATACAAAGGGTAATGGTATCATCAATACTATTTTCGAAGGCTATGAGCCATACAAGGGAGACATTGCTTATCGTAAGCAGGGTTCACTTATTGCATTCGAAAGTGGTGAATCAGTTACTTATGGTCTTTTCTCAGCGCAGGAGCGTGGAACATTATTCATTGGACCTGGCGAGAAGGTATATTCTGGTATGGTCATTGGACAGAGTTCACGTGCAGAGGATATCGAGCTTAACGTATGTAAGAAGAAGCATCTTACAAATACTCGTTCATCATCAGCTGATGAAGCACTTACATTAGTACCACCTAGAATCTTAAGTCTTGAGCAGGCACTTGACTTTATCGATGTAGATGAGCTTTTGGAGGTAACTCCTCAATCTCTTAGAATTAGAAAGAGAATTCTTGATCCATTAATGAGAAAGAGAGCTAGCATCAGAAAGTAGGAGAATCATGGAAAAAGGAACTATACAAGTTTTCTACGGAAACGGACAGGGTAAATCCGCAGCAGCGCTTGGAAATGCAATACGCTTTGCGTCGCAGGGTAAGAAATGCATTATTATAGAGTTTCTTAAATCAGAGACGAATACAGATTATTTTGAAAAGCTTGAACCTGAAATCAAGCTTTTCAGATTTGAGCGTTCGAAGGATGGATTTGAAAATCTTACTGAAGAACAAAAAGAAGAAGAGAAAATCAACATTCTCAATGGCTTGAACTATGCCAAAAAGGTTCTTGGAACTGGAGAATGTGATTTACTCATTTTGGATGAATTCTTAGGAGTTTTGGACGAGGGCATTGTTGATGAAGAAGATATCATCAGTGCTCTCAATAACAAATCTCTTATTACAAATGTTATTTTGACGGGGCAGAACATGTCCCAAGGCTTATTTAAAATAGCTGATAGTGTATTAAAATTAGAGTCAGAGAAATAATCTCTGGCTCTTGTATTTTATTAAGAGTTTTAATAAACTTTTATTAAAACGTGAAGTAGAGGTGATTAAGATGGTTAAAGCAGTAATGAATGGTTGCAACGGACACATGGGTAGAGTTATCACAGATTTGTGCAAGAATGATAGCGACATCACCATCGTTGCAGGAGTAGATAAATTTAACTAAATAGACAATGAATATCCAGTATTCGATTCTATTGATAAAGTAGATGTAGATTTTGATGTAATAATAGATTTTTCTAATGTAGCTGCCGTTGATGGCTTACTTGATTATTGTGAGGCTAACAAAAAGAACATTGTTTTATGTACAACAGGTCTTACAGAAGACATGATAGCTCACGTGGATAAGGCCAGCAAAGCATGTGGAATACTTCGTTCAGCAAACATGTCATTGGGGATAAATACTCTTTTTGACCTTTGCAAAAAAGCTACTCAGGTATTTGCAGATGCAGGCTTTGATATTGAAATAGTAGAGAAGCATCATAACCAGAAGCTTGATGCTCCAAGTGGAACAGCACTTGCTCTTGCAGACGCATGTAACGAGGCTCTTGAAGAGGATTACGAATATTGCTATGGTAGAGCAGACAGAAGAGAAAAGCGTCCAAAGAACGAAATCGGTATTTCATCAGTTAGAGGTGGAAACATCGTTGGTGAGCATGAGGTTATTTTCGCAGGCTTAGACGAAGTTATCACTATCAAGCATACAGCTTATTCTAAGAGCGTATTTGCAAAGGGCGCTGTTGAGGCAGCAAAGTATTTGGCAGGAAAACCAGCCGGTTTATATGATATGAAGCAGGTTATTGCAGCAAAATAAACCATTTAAATTAACAGAGAAGGTAATGAGGGCAGATTATGTACATTCAGCTAAATTCACAGGTTATATGCTATGAGAAGACCGGCCAGGGGAAGCCGGTTATTCTTATACATGGAAATAACGAAGACCATCATATTTTTGATGCGCTTGTTGAAACCATGAGCAAATATCACACTGTGTACGCTATGGATTCCAGGGGTCATGGGGAAAGTGCTACACCAAAGGAATATCATTATGATGACATGGCAAATGACGTAATCAATCTTATTAAGGCATTGGATATAGAAAAGCCAGCATTAGTTGGCTATTCTGATGGAGGGGTAATAGCTCTTTTAGTTGCAATTAAGGCTAGCAGACTCCTGTCATCTATTGTTTGTTGTGGAGCTAATCTTTCACCTGCAGGTATTCACCACAGGGATTTAAGAGAAATAAAAAGAGAATATAGAAAGACTAACGACCCAATAACAGGAATGATGCTTGTGGAACCAGATATCGAACCATCTGATCTAGAAAGAATATCGGTTCCAGCTTTGATTATTGCGGGAGAACATGACTGCATAAAAGAAAAAGAGACTAAAAAAATAGCTAATAACATCAATAATTCTAAAATTTTAATTCTTTCTGGCGAAACTCATAGTAGTTACATCGAGGGCACAGATGCTCTTTACGGGTACATATCTGGTTTTTTGGGGTAAATGTATTTGTTGTCATTCGTAATAAATTGTGATAGAATTGTTATAAATTTGTGAACAGGAACAATAAAGTAGATTATTTATAACATTTGTAGAGATGAACAACAGTCATAAAAACAATAAGGATATCATTATTTCAAAACTATATACCATTATTTTATTGATAGCTGCGTTTTTAATGCTAGCTTGTTATTTTGGTACAAGTCAGCATAAAGAAGACAAAATGATTATCATTAAGCCTTGCGGATTAGCAAATCTTGCTGACGGTTCTACAGAATATTTCTTTAATTTAAGTGAATACGATTATCATAATTCTGGTTTAATGTTCTATACCGCACATCAGAAGGTAGAAGTTTTCAATAAAGGAAAACAAATATACTCATTTACAAAAACTGGTGGGATGTGGACATCTAGCACAGGTGCCAAATATCATTTTATCGATATTAATCCAGATATGCATTTTATATCTGTCAAAATTAATCCTATATACGAAGTAGTAGCTGACCAGGTTCCTGAATTCTATATCGGTAGTTCATATGGAATGTACAATTCAATACTGTTAGATTCCTTGCCAAGATTCGTTACCAGTCTTTTGATATTAATGCTTAGCTTGGCTATTTTGGGATATTATGCCATTATGCATAAAAAACAGCATCTTACAAAGGAATTACTTTACCTTGGCTGGCTTACATTTTTCTGTGGCCTATGGTCTATCAATGAAACAGACTTTGCTACTCTTGTGTTTACAAACAAGATTATTAATTCAATCTTACCTTACATCTGCTTAATGCTTGTTATCCCGCCATTCATTATGTTCTTCGACAGCTATTTGAACATATATGGCAAGGTATTTAAGAAGATAATAATATGGGCAGCCTTAATTCAGTTTATATCATTAACAACATTACATGCACTTAAGATTGTAGAGTATAGAGAAAGCCTTATTATCATGCAAGTGATGCTGGTTTTTGCAGCTTTGTATATGGTTATAGGTTTATTTGTCCAGCTGGCAAAACGTAGGATAACAAAGCACATAGAAATTTGTGCTGCTGGTTTATCGGTATTCACAATATCATGCATAGTTGATATTATTCATTTCTATAATGCAAGTGGCGATGCAGACAAAATTGGAAGATACATATTCTTCATTTTCATATTTATTCTTGCCAGAGATATGATTGCCGATGCTAATGAAATTATTACAAAGGGTAATCAGGTCAAGCAGCTAGAAATATTCGCTCTTACAGATAGTATGACAGGACTTTTAAACAGAAATGCTTTTGAAAGTCATGTAGATAGTAATAAAAATCTGGAAGGTGTAGTTGCAGTAGTTGCAGATGCCAATGGATTAAAGCAGTGTAATGATACCTTTGGACATGAAGCAGGTGATGAATACATTACCTTAGTGGCAGAAATATTTAATGAAGTCTATGGCAAATATGGAAACTGCTATAGAACAGGTGGAGATGAGTTCTGCTGTATCATTCCTGCAAATCATTCTGTTAATACAGATAGACTTAAGCAGGTATTTTTGACAAAGATATATACAGCGAACATGAATGGAAGCTACGATTATAATATCGGTGTTGCTATAGGTGACGCTTGCTATGATTCAAATAAAGACGAAGACTTTAGAGCACTTGTAAAGCGTGCCGATGCAGACATGTATGAAAACAAGAGAGCTGCTAAATCGTCGTAGCGTTCATCCAATCTACCAGCTCCTGCAATCCTTCTTCTGTAAAAGGAGCTGTGTTAGAAATCTTTTGTTCGTCAGGAGTGTTTTCAGAGCTGTAAGGTCCTGGCCACATTGTGGCCTTGAATACAGGCTCCTCTGCTCCCTCTTCTAAGAACTTTTCAATTTTATAGCATTTGTTTTTATCGCTCCCTGTAAATGAGGGAGCTTTTTTGTAATATCCTATTGATAATAATCTTTTTCGTTCAATCATAGCTCTTATTTTAAAGAAACTAAAAGACTTTGTCACTAATTAATGCTAAAATAATAGTAAATACTAGAAAAATATTAGATTGGGGGCATGCATATGGACAAAGGACGTATATTCAGAATCATCTGTGGGGTTATGATTGCAATCATTGTTGTGATATTGATTGCGCTATTTGTTAGTGATGATGATAATGTTAGCAATGTGGCAATTGATACATCAGTGCCATATGCTGATACTACTGAATGGATGAGTCACATCGATGATGATGTGTATTTGTCTCAAATTACTATTCCAGGTACCCACAATTCCTGCTCGAGAAATGTAATGCTAGGTTATGTAATGCGCTGCCAGGATACAGATATTAGCACCCAGCTTGAAGATGGTTACAGATATCTGGATTTACGAGTTGCGATAGATGATAAGAAAAGTGATGGCAAGCTTAAGCTTGTGCATAAATTCGCTAATTGCCACAAGGCTGGCAATCTATTTTCTGAGTACATATATTTTGAAGATGTGGCTAATGATTTATATGATTTCTTACAGCAGCATCCAACAGAAACAGTAATAGTAAATATTAAAATAGAAGATGATAATCATTCAACTAGTGACATCCAAAAGGAGTTATTAGCTGAGATTAAGGCCAATAAGGACTATTGGTACACAGAAGACGAAATCCCAACCTTGGGAGACGCTAGAGGTAGGGCTGTTCTTGCTACCCGATTCAACGATGAAATGGCCAGTGGAATTACAGGCTTAAATATGATTTGGGCAGAGCAGAACAACAGAGTTGCAGCTGATATCCCATACGAGTTATACGTATTTGATAACTACAGATTATGGGTTCAGGATAGATACAAATATTCAGTTGAAAATAAATATGAAGCAGTAGTAGATGGCTTAGAAAATTGCGAGGCAGATGAAAATACATGGTTTTTCAATTTTACTAGCACCAGCGGAGATGGTAAAATTGGCCATCCAAGGGGATATGCCAAATCTCTTAACGAGCTTTTGTTAAACTATGAGCTAAAGCCAGAAACAAGTTATGGAATAATCATTGTAGATTTCGGGGATAAAACATTAGCTAGACATATTTATTACACAAATATTTTCTAAAATAACTCAGTGGACAACATAATATAGGAGGCATAATATATGGAAAAAGATATGGAGCAGAAGGTAAACCCAATTCTACTAGAGTTCTTAGACACAGATTCATTCGAGGAAAAATACAAGCTCTTGGTAGCTACACCAATTATGGATTTTGACAATCTATTAATTGATAATATGGCATCATCAATTGATGTTGTAATTGATGATGGCGATATTGATACAAGAGTACAGGAGCTTAAGGTTTGCGTTCGCACCAGAGCGAAATACGAAACACAACGTTTTCGCAGGTAATAAATAATACTATTGTTTGTTGTAGTTGAGGTTAATTCGGGGGGTACTATGGCAAGTGAAGTGAAGGCAAAAAAGGAAAAGGTAAGGAAGATAAAGGATAAGCTTCTCTTACTGATTATTCCAGCAGTTATTGTAATGATTATCGTGCTGGTTTCTATTTCTTCTATACTATCAAAAAATAGTATGCAGAAATTAGCAGCTTCAAATCTTGAAAGTTCTATCGGAAACCAGGCTGATAATATCAGCTCCTGGTTGAACGAAAATCTAGAAAATTTTGCTGCTATCAAAAAGGGAATTGAAGGTATGCATCCAGATGATGAAGTCTTGGTTGAATATCTATCAACTTATGTTGGAACAAATGACAATTCACCTAACAGTGTATATGTAGCATCCCAATCAGGTCAGGTAATCTGTGGACGTGGAGCAGATTTATCTATATCAAATCCTACAGAACAACAATGGTTTATTGAAGGTATGTCCAGGGTAAACATGGGATACGGAAGACCATACAAAAACGAAGAAGGTCAGTATGTTATCTCTGCATCAGGTATAGTAAACGACGGTGGTGAAGATTTAAGAGTTGCAGCAGCAGATGTTACTCTTGATCAGATTTCCATTATCGTTAATTCTGGTGTAAAGATGAAGAATGCCAGTTCATTCTTGGTAGACACAGATGACATGATGATTCTTGCCCATAGAGATGAGGATTTGGTTTCGACTACTATTAGTGACAGCAGTAGCGACCCAATCCTAAAGGGTGCCTACAAGAAGATTGCGGCAGGCGATTACAGTACAGAAGAGATTGATGGATACACAGTTGCTTTTAGCGAAATATCTGGAACAAACTGGGTGCTTGTTTCTTATATAGCAAACAGCATTATTATGGCAGATATTCAAAAGCTAGGATTAATTCTAATAGGAATAGGTGCTGTAGCAGTTATTTTGATTAGCATAATGATTAGTGTAATCATTGGAAGAGTTATCAGACCAATTTCTAGCATTACCAAAAATATTTCAGCAATGTCTGATGGTGATTTCACAATTGAGGTTGCTAAGGAATCTAATGATGAAATCGGTGTCATGGGTGAACAGGTTGGCAGGTTCGTAGTTCTGATGAGAAAGATGCTTTCCAGCATCAGCGACGAATCTGATAAGCTTAAGATTGAATCTGACAACAGTGATAAGGTTAGCCGTGACATGTTTGATGCATCACAGTCTCAGGAGAATGCTATGGTTAACCTGAAGAATACTGTTGATGAGTTGGCACTTGCTGTAAATGAAATTGCAGAAAACGCCACAACCTTGGCAATGGTAGTTTCTGATACAAGAGAGAATTCTAACCAGGCCAATGAAAGCATGAAAGAAACTGTTGAAATTAGTAAGCAGGGTCGTGCCGATATGGAACAGCTTTCATCAGCTATGGAAGGAATTAAGAATAGTAATGATGCCTTGGTTGAATCTATCAACGAGGTAGGTAAGGCGTCAGAAGAAATTACAAAGATTGTAGGTCTTATTGCAGAGATTGCAGATGAGACAAATCTTCTTTCTCTTAATGCTTCTATCGAGGCAGCCCGTGCTGGCGAAGCAGGTAAGGGCTTCGCGGTTGTAGCT
>ODAI014577338.1_pt1 | contig 23499 bp, 23 predicted proteins | sample 1539321 | NCBI WGS metagenome assembly ODAI01 (sample SAMN02144231, study PRJEB22623) | gut metagenome | biome: sheep rumen | host: Ovis aries | place: New Zealand | reverse complement strand
GAGCCTTTTCTTCAAGGAATTTCACGTCCGCAAGGCGTTGTATGGCATCGTTCTCATCCTTGAACTCGGGTTTGTCGATGATTTTGGGAACGCCGACGATGATTCGCGACGGATAGAGATTGTCGTACAATGCTTTCGATTCGCGCAGAAATTCCGGCGAAAACAAAAGGTTCAATTTCTTGACACCTTTCGCAGCATACTTTATATAAAGGCTGCGGCAATATCCAACAGGAATCGTACTCTTGATGACCATCACGGCATCGGGATTGACGCTCAAAACAAGGTCAATTACATCCTCAATGCAGTGAGTGTCGAAGAAGTTTTTCACTGGGTCATAATTAGTCGGCGCGGCGATTATCACAAAATCCGCATCCTTATAAGCCGCCGCACCATCAAGTGTTGCTGTCAGACGCAACGTTTTTTCTGCAAAAAACTTCTCGATGTACTCGTCCTGAATCGGCGAAATGCGCTTGTTGATTTTCTCGACCTTTTCGGGAATTACGTCAACGGCAGTAACGTCGTTGTGCTGCGAGAGAAGTGTCGCCATAGAGAGGCCGACGTAGCCAGTGCCAGCGACGGAGATTTTTATGGGCTTCATATTAAGTGTATAGATTATTGGATTCAACGCCTACTTCACCACACTTTTCTCCAAATTTACTATAATGGAGACTAGTTGGTAGAAGGAAATCTTATACGGATTCCAACCGAGAGTTTGGCGCCATGGTTGGCTTTTATAGCAAGTTACAGAATTCTTGTATTGTATATAAATTTGTATAAGGGAAGTATGTCTCTTTCAATATGTTAAAGTGCTTCATCAAGGATGCCTTCATCCCAAAGTCTGTCAGCTTCTTGCTGCACCTTTGCCGCGTAATAATCCGCGAGGACTTGTTTCAGGTCATCCTCGGCCTGCTGACTGCGGCAAAAACTGAACATCTCTAAGATGTGGAGTTGCGAAGGATTCAGAGGCTTTGTTTTCGTTGCTACTTTTGTTGCTGTTGCTAACATAATTTCATCGCTTTTATGTGAATTATGTCGCATAATATAGATATTTTTTTATTTACAAACATTATTTTAATGTTTTTTCTGCAAAATTATTCCAACCACTTTTTTCCGTTGTCTTCGAACCAATCATTGATGGCTTCTTCAAAACTCCGCTCAAACTTTTGCAAACAGCAATCCCTTATAGTACGATATGATGACGTACCACGTGGGAGCAAAGTTTATAATTTGGAGAATCTACTTTACTACGCCTTTCTCCAAATATTCGGCAAGGTTGGTGCGCATAACGCTTGCAACGTGTTCGGCGGCAACCTTTTCCATATCGTGCTTTACCATAATGCTAATTTCACAATATCCTTTACTATATTTTCTGCTGTTATTCCGTATTCTTTAAGAACTTCGGAAGCATTATAACCATCACGAAATTCTTTTTTCAATCCATAATTTAACACCCGTACATCAGAACTTCCGTAGAAAGATGCAATTTTTTGACCGAAACCGCCATCAAGTATGCTATCTTCAAGTGTTACTATTATTTTGTGCCTCCTTTTTAATTCTGTAAGCGTCGTAGTATCAAGTTCGGATGCGCAAATAGGATTTATCAATGTTGGAGTAAAGCCTAAGGTCTGTTTAATATATGAAACGAGACCTTCTCCCATTTGATAAAAATCACCCAAAGCAAAGACAGCGATTTTCTCTCCTTCAAAAGCTATGTTATACTTAATATTATTGTAATCCTTTGTAATTGATTTTGAAGAATGATATACTCCATTTCTTGGTATTCTTATTGCAACAGGACGGTCTTGTTGCTCGATACTCCAATCAAGCATTGCAAGATACTCTTCGCAATTCGTTGGACACAAAAACAACAGATTGGGAATATTAGAAAATAATGCCATATCAAACCATCCAAGGTGTGTTACGTCATTACCTGCCCATACCGAGCCATTTCTAATTAAAATGGTTACAGGACATTTATTAATACATATATCTTGTGAAATTTGGTCATACGCTCTTTGGTAGAATGTTGAAAAGGTGGCGACAACAGGTTTCCCTCCATTTTTTGCAATACCTGCTGCCATAGAAAGCAAATGTTGTTCCGCAATATCAACATCAATAAACTGACTACCTGCCGCATCCCTATGTTTTTTGTCAAACGCTATGGTTGCTGGCACTGCAGCGCACATTACCATTACTGACCGGTCGTTCTTAATTTTGTTGAGCAAAAATTCGGCAACAATGTTGTCGTAATTTTCTCCTGTCATAGGCTTCCGTTTTAAGCCCGTTCCTTGAATAAAAGGGGGAAACCAATGCCAATCTTCCTTTTGTTCTTCGGCAAATTTATAGCCCATCCCCTTAACGGTACAAATGTGTACTACTACGGGATGTTCAATATCTTTGACTTTATGGAAAACATCTATCATAGATTCAATGCTATTGCCATTGCCTTCATAAATGTAGTCATAGCCTAATGCCTTGAAAATATTATTCTCTGATTTGCCTTGACTTTCACGCAATTCCTTTAAATGGTCATACAGTCCGCCATTAACGTTAGAAATTGACATTTGATTGTCATTGAGAAGTATAATTAAATTTGAACCTAATCTTGCACCGCAATTTAATCCTTCGTATGCTTCGCCTCCGCTCAACGATCCATCTCCAATAACTGCAATTATATTTTCTTTTCGTCCATTTAAGTCTCTTGCCTTTGCCATTCCGCACGCCATACTTATTGATGTAGATGTATGTCCCACAGTAAACATATCGTGTTCACTTTCTTTGGGTTCTGTATAGCCTGTAACGTTTCTGTAACATTCTGCTTTAAGAAAAGCATCCTTACGTCCTGTAAGTATTTTATGCGTGTAACTTTGATGCGACACATCAAAAAGAAACTTGTCTTTCGGAGAATCGAAGACATAATGCAATGCGATGGTGGCCTCTACGATACCAAAATTGGCTCCAAGATGACCACCACACTGACTCATTTTTTCCAGCATTGCACATCTAATTTCTTGTGCAAGGATATTTAATTGATTTAAGTCTAATGATTTTAAATCCTGTGGACTATTGATTTGTTCTATATACATACAGATTTAATTAAGATATGCTTTCATTGTTTGACAAATACCATCCCTCAGACTATTGTTTACCTTCCAACCCAAAGCCTTTAATTTGTCATTATTTAAAATCAAACCGGCTTTCCTTTCACAAGGTTTTGATTTGTATATAATTGCTGACCTTTTATTTGAGCGCAATTCGTATGCAACATCTGCCATTATCTGTGCTATTTCATCAATTGCGGCAAAATTACCATTATCACCGCCCGATGACACATTGTAGGATTCTCCCACTTTACCATTAGTACATAATGTTAGAAGACCATTCACCGCATCATCGATGAAAATATTGTCCCTTCTCGGCATACCAGCATTGTTTAATATAATATCTTCTCCCGCAATTATTCGTTTGATAAATTCATAAAATGCAGTATTTGGCATTTGATTGGTATAACCATACATATAGCTAAACCTTGCTATCAATGTCTCTACACCGTATTCTTTGTAATATGCTTTTGCCATCACTTCGCATAAACGCTTTGATTCTGAATACGGTGCATTTGTGGCATCCAGTGTATCAGCAATTGATGTTTTGTCTTCTGATGCTATAAAATCCAACGTTGTTGTATTGGCATATACTGTCGCAGAAGAAAAAACTACCATTCTTCCTTTCCCTTGTTTTTTGAGGTAATCCAAACAATTAAATGTTCCCATAATATTGGGTTTGATTACACTTACAGGCTGTTCTCTTATAATATCGCCAGCAATAGGACTGGCAGCGTGAAATATATAATCTACATTTTCGTAAATATTCGGGAACTTGTCTGCTACATCACATTCTATAAATGACAACCTTTCATTTGCAAGATAATCTTTAAAAACATTTTCCAACTTGTTTTTGTTTCTTCCAATACCAATGACTTTTGTGTTACCAGAGGCAATAAACTTGTTGACCAAATGAGTACCTATTAGACCCGTTGCACCGGTAATCGCCACAGTTTTCCCTTTAAATTCTTCCAACATTTTAAAGATTATTCAATTGTTCGTATTTGTTTTTTTCTAAATATGGTGTCATATTCTGACAAGGCATACCAGCTGGTAAAGATGGGGTAAGTTTTTCGTCAGAATCAACTACTATTTCAAGTATGCATGGTTGTGAAGAAAGAATATCATCTATATTATTTGCATAATGTAGACCATACGCTTCGGACAGTTTTTTATATACAGGATTGCTGTATCCGCTGTCAATGGTTGTATGCAGGAAATAGTCATATTTCACGGTTTCTCTGTCTTTTATCATACAAGAAGCGTTGTTGTTTATTAGAACGATTAATATTGGTAATTGGTTTTGTACTATATACTGTAATTCCTGTATATTAATTTGAATCCCTTGATCCCCTGTGAAACAAACAACAGGTTGTGTCGTGGCATAGTACGTACCAATAGCCTTCGCAAGTCCGCATCCTAAACTGCCAAACGATTTGGAATACAAAACCCTTCCATAATATTTGGAGTGTACGCATGCTCTTGAGAGCCAAAACTCATTATTCCCAACGTCAGATACAATAGTAATATTCTTTGGAAGTTTTCGTATAACCTTTTCAATTATATTTGTTATTGTATTTGTATCTTCGTCGTAAAGCTCTGTTTTTAATCTATTGCATACTTCCAACCAAGACTGATGATACCCAAAGTTGTTATCTCCAATTAGCAAACTATTGATGACAAAACTTAAATCTGCTTGTATGTTCTGGCTGTTGGGTATCCGTCTTTCAAACTCTGTATCATCAATATCAATTCTTATTATTCGTGACTTGTCTGTTATTTGTTGATAGCTTGAAGATGTGGTTGGGAAATGTAACCTATTTCCAATAGACAATATCAAATCCGCTTTTGAAAGTACAAAATTGGCGTATCTGATACCGTGACTGCCAATATAACCATAATAATAGTCAGAATTACATAAAACATCATGCGAACATCTACTTGATAATACAGGAATTTGTACCTTTTCTGTAAGTTTTCTTAATTCAGCGGCTTTATTTGCCTGATTAATTCCATCGCCAATCAACAATACGGGTCTTTGTGACTGTTTAATGGATTCAACTATTGACACATTATTATTTAAGCAATAATAATTGTTTTCTTCGACGGTGGTTTCATTTGAAATGTCTTGAGCAAGCACCTTAGATGAAATATCCAATAGTACTGGACCTTTTCTACCGCACATAGCTTCATTATATGCCTTAGATATGATGGAAGGTAATTCCAATGGGTCATCCACCCTATAAGCATGTTTTGTAATCGACTTGACAATTGCACATGTATCAATTTCTTGATCTGTCTCTACACGCATCGTATTGTTTTGCGACAACGTTGTATGACCCGTAATAAATAAGACTGGAAGTGATTCGCAGTAGGCTTCTGCTATTGCGGTAATAAGGTTAGTAAATCCCGGACCTCGCGTAGCGTAAGCAACTCCAAGTCTACCGGATGATTGAGCAAAACCGATTGCTGCAAAACCAGCCGCTTGTTCGTGGTAGCACAAATGAGGTGTAATGCCTTTACACTTGTCAAAAGCATACAATAAATCCAATATTACGCCACCTGGAATTCCGAAAGTATCGGTAACACCATGCGTCGCTAAAAAAACAGCAATATAATCACAGACTTTCATATTACACGCTAAAACCACGTGATGTCAATATGTTCACCAAATTGTCTTTGGTATATCTATTTCTTAAATCATTAGGCATATCTTTCAAAATGCCATTAATATCCTTGAATGAAAGATGGTATTGGTTTCGTAGTATCAGTGCGTATTTATATGCTGTCTTGTAAAGAGCTGGTAGCAACCTCGTAACAGAATATCCCCACAAATTGGATGGTATCATTTCTTTATCAAGAATTTCACATACATCTAATACTGATTCAAAATTATATTTTTTACCGAAATGGGTATTAAGATACGGAACAGCCAATTCTGTTTGTAAATTGCCTGCACCTTGACCCATACCTGTAGCACAAGAATCTATTATCAAATCTCTATCGGTTTCCTCATTGAGGAATGATATTACATTAGAATAAGCCAAATTCATATTGTTGTGAGCGTGGAAACCAATTTTGATATTCTTGTCCAATTGTTTGTTGAAGTAATAAAAAAGTCTGTTTATATCTTTTGGTTCCATATAACCATAACTATCAACAAAATAACAAGCAAATGCACCCATATCATTTGCCATTTCCAATACCATATCAAGTTCGTTGTCGCTGTACCGCATTGTCAACATTGGTTGTACAAATACAGAATACCCTTTCTTAGATAATGCTGCGCAATATTCAAGAGATTTTCGCAATTCAGAATAGCGTAAAATAACCCTAACACCTTTCACTAATGTTGGATTCCACTCTGGAATTATGTCAATGTCTGTATCAGGACCAATGTACAAGCCAATATACATGGCTGACGACCTTTCTTGTGTAGGCTTGTACTTGGATAAATCAGATATATTTTGATAAATAGCGAAACGGCTTTTGTCGTCAGCCGACGGCCCCATTGCGCCTAATTCGATAATCTCAATATTTGACTTGCCTAATAGATTGATGATTTTGTATTTGTTTTCTTCTGTAAAATACTTGTCTGAAAAATGGTTGTTGTACAAATCGTCCAATCCTTGTCCACCATCTCTCAATGTAGCATCCAAAAGAAGTACATTTCCTGCCATTATATCAGTTTTTTAATTGTTTTCTGTTCTATATTTTTCTATCAGTTTTTTTATCTTTTTCACGCGCCATCCATTGTAGATTTTTTCTACGATAGACAACAATGGCTTTCTTGGCATTACATCAACTACAAATTGCACAAATTTTTGCTTCAACTTCCTTTTGTCGGGGAAGTCTGGCTCTTCTTTCCATGGCGTTAGACTTTTGTAATGCTGATAACGGCTATGTTCGGGATGGTTCGTATTTTCATACCATGCTCTATTGGTAATCAGGAACGAATTTGTCAAATGAATGATGGCAGGTTTTGCGACAGCTTCTGCAACTTCCTCTTTTGTATAAAACCGTTCCATTTTTCTAAGACGGTATATGTCATCATAACTTAGCCATTGCATCATTGAATATGTATTGTATTTTGGATGCAATATATGGGTTTCTCCTTGCATTACAGCATTGAAGGCTGTTTGTTCCATAAAGAATATATAGCCACCGTTTTCTTTTGAGTATTTCCTGATTCTATCTCCGATATTCTTTTCTTTCCATAGACTCAAATCTTCCAATATTACTCCACTATTGCAATACCGTGCATTTTCATTAAGTCCAAGTAACTTGTAATATTCTTCACCAAGACAATCAATAACGCCCGCTGCGCAACAGCCTTTCATATCCGTATTAATCAATTCCGTCAAATCGTCCACAACTAGCACATCGCTGTCTAAATAAAGCACGCGTTCCACCGTGGATGGAAGATACTCGTCGAGGAACAATTTCATATAGCTGTTGAAAAACCAGCCATCCTTTACTGCTTTAAGTCCCAGCCTTTGATCATTATTTACATCGGGCATTTTGATAAAATGCACCTGACGTCCATATTGATTAGCAAGGAATGTAAGTTTGTTTTTGTTGTCGTCAGACAAAGGATTTTCAAAAACATAGATGTGTATTTCATCCATGCTTTTGTTGTTTTCAAACACCGATGCCATCGATGTGCCTAACACAGGAGCAAAAAGATCACTACTATGATAGACCACATTCAAAACTTTATTCATGCTTTCAAAAAGTTATCGATTTGTTCCACACACAATTGATATACATCCTCTATACGATAACGCTTGTACCAGTCGGCTGTCAATACAATACACTGCCTGATGTCCGTACGAGGTTCCCATCCCAATTTGAATTTTGCTTTGCTGATGTCCAACATGAGAAGTTTGGCTTCGTGTAAAGTATCTGGATTGGAAACATCTTTTAATTCGCCCTTGCCATAGTTGTCAACAATCAATTTGGCAACATCCCAAACAGGTGTGATACTTTCTGTACGAGGTCCGAAGTTCCATCCTTCGCAATATTTGAGAGGCTCTTGCAACATTTTGCATGCCAAAAGCATATAACCACTCAGTGGCTCCAATACATGCTGCCATGGTCTGATTGCCTGTGGATTGCGGATTTCAATAGGGTTGCCAGCTTCCAAAGCTCTTATGCAGTCAGGTACGATACGGTCATCTGCCCAATCGCCGCCGCCAACTACGTTCCCCGCTCTTACACTTGCAATGCTAATGTGATGTTTTTTTCCATAGTCGTTGGGATTGAAAAAACTCCTTCTCCACGAACTGATGGCTATTTCTGCCGCTCCTTTTGATGAAGAATAAGGGTCGTAACCTCCCATTGGTTCATTTTCACGATACCCCCAAATCTGTTCTTTGTTTTCGTAACACTTGTCGGTGGTAATCATTACAACAACCTTCACGCTATCCGTCACACGAGCTGCCTCCATGATGTTGATACTGCCCATCACATTGGTTTCGTATGTTTCCACGGGAATTTCGTAACTTAGTCTAACCAACGGCTGTGCCGCAAGATGGAAAACAATATCAGGTTGATATTTTGCAAAAATATCCTTCATTTCCCTGCCGTTTCGGATGTCAGCCCTCAGGTCTGCCTTGATTTTTTCCCCAATGCCTGAGAGCACATAATTATCTTTTTCCGAATGAGGGTCGAGACCAATACCTATCACTTCGGCTCCTATTTCATGCAGCCATATACTCAGCCATGAGCCTTTAAATCCTGTATGTCCAGTTACAAGGACTCGTTTGCCTTTGTAACAACCATTGAATATGTCAATCATGTTGATGTGCTTTTAATACGATTTTTGTGGGACTGCCCTTTCCCATTTTTTCCATGGGGCTTGATCGGCTTTAAGCAATTTTTCAAGCATGTCGCGCTCGCGAACATTATCCATGCACTGCCAAAAGCCTTCATGTATGTATGACATTAATTGTCCTTGTTCTGCAAGTTTTGCAAGCGGTCCGCTCTCAAACACTGTGTTGTCTCCTTCTATCAAGTCGAATACTTCCGGCTGCAAAACCATGTATCCCGCATTGATTGGCGCACCGTCTTCAATATTTTTCTCTCTGAAAGACTTTACTGCATTGTCGCCACCAATATTCAAAACGCCTTTCTCTTGTTTTTGTTTTACCGCCGTCAATGTAGCAATTTTACCATGGCTTTGGTGAAACTTTAACAAATCATTGATATTAACATCGCATACGCCGTCGCCATACGTCATAAAGAATGGCTCGTTGCCAACGTATTTTTGTACTCTCTTGATACGTCCACCTGTCATTGTATCATAGCCAGTATCAACTACAGTTACTTTCCATGATTCTAAATGAGAGGCATGCACTGTCATCTCATTACTTCCATTTCTAAAATCGAAACTTACATCAGAATTATGCAAAAAGTAATTTGCGAACCATTCTTTGATATAGTCCTGCCTATACCCCGCACAGATAATAAATTCATTATGCCCATAATACGCATACTCCTTCATAATGTGCCACAATATCGGCATTCCTCCAATCTCAATCATCGGCTTGGGCTTAAACTGAGACTCTTCGCTAATGCGAGTGCCGAAACCACCAGCGAGTAAAACGGTTTTCATTATATTGTTTTGTTTAAAAATTCATTGTTATTTAACCAAAGAACATTTGCCTACACGGCCTCGCAATCCATCGTAAAAACCTCTTAGACAAAATCGAAACTGCTGCAAACGCTTTGGACCACATATCAAACTTATACCGAATTTACCAAATACAAGTTTTAAATAATGGCGTCGTAGAGCTTTGGGAAAGATCTTTTCTTTTTGGATTAATAGTGTATTCCGACAGTCAAAATATCTGCGGAAAGGTGAGTAAATCCCAATTTTCCTACCACAAAGAAAGATTTGTCTATCACCCATCTGATGTTGCATACAAGCTTTCTTGGTCACAATTGATACAAAGCCATATTTTGCTGCGCGAAAGCAATATTCAAAATCGATATAACCAATGAACCACTCTTCTCTAAGTAATCCAATTTTTTCGAATACCTCTCTCTTTATAAGACTTCCCGATGCAATAATGTGGCTTACTTTACAATAGTTCGCAAAACTGTCAAGTGATTTTCGAACAAACTTATTATTTTCAATGCTGCATATTGGATATTCAAAACCATCATAACCTCTATAAATTGGTCCCGTCAATCCAACATTCAAACCTTCTGTAATAGCCATTGATTCTGCTTTGTATAAGTTATCAACAAAATTAGACTCGACAACAGAATCTTGGTCGAATAATATTATATGTGTTACGTCTTCAGAAAGGGCAAATTTAATACCTACATTTTGTGCAGCACCGATACCTAAGTTAGAGTCATTGTTAATTAAGCAAACTTTCTCTTTCGACATTGCCCAATTGTGTATTTCCGATTTATTAATTGAACAATTATCTACATAAACAATTTTGTCAACCTGAGGAATTATAGAATCATATTCTCTGCTGAGTAGGGGTATGTCAGGATTATATGATATAATTACAGCATAAATTTTCATAATAATCTTTTAAACAAAATTGCTATTCGTGTTACGATGATTAACATATCTAAATTTTGGATTTAATCTAAGATTATTTCCCAAATTACCAATATCATCAATTGTGTATCCAATCTTCCATACAACATAAGGAAGTGACAATTGATCACGCAAACTCTCGCTTTTTATAAATTCATTCCACCATTTATCAAGAAGGTCTAGACCATTTTTATTATGCATATCTGTTAAAATAATAGTACATTCGAGTAATCCAAATTTTGCAGGGAACTTCTCACTTTTGTATCTTTCAACTTGGTCTTTAAGTTTTGTTAAATTCCCCTTTTTAAGAATCCTGCACGCCTCATATTCGTCATAAATACAATTGCGGGAAGAATGACGGTGTATTGCTAACCCTGTTGTCGAAGATACTGCATTGACAATATTTCGGATATTGGACATTATTTGCACATTGCCATCAACGTAAATAGCATAATCAAATCCTTTGCCTATTACATCAGGATGCATTTTTAAATATCTATTTACAATAGTTCCGTTACCAAGAGCCATAATATCAGATGGTATTGCTTTTACACGCCAGCCATCAACACATAAATTGGTATTGTCAGAAAATAAAATGTACTCTACATTTACAGGTGAAAACAAAGGTGGAGTTGGTAAGTCATAATTATTAGTCACACAAGCATATACTAATATTCTTTTATTGTTATCAGGATATTGTCCATATTTAAAATCGGAAGTTGGTTGCATTACATTATATTTCCTTGCGCGCTTCATTCGCCATTCGTTTCTTATATTATCAAAAAAACAACCTTTTTTTATCGAATTAAAAAAATTATAAATCTTTAATGCAATTCGATATAATCTGGAATATTCAATTGCTTTTTCAGAACGGTAGGAATCTTCCAATATCTCAAAATAATTTGTCATATACTGATATTTTTATAATTTAATTGTTTTCAAAAAAAGTTTTGTATGGCACATATCTATCATATTCCATCGTACCACTTACATCTTTTTTCATAAATGCCAAATGAAACCAAAATGAATAGAACATAATATATAAAACAACTAAGAAATTATGAAATTTCGTGCCCAATATTTTTTGTTTCATCAACAATCCATACAACATAATTCCATTACCACAAATAAAGAAATACAAAGATATTCTCACTAATACACCAAAATTTCTACCCATAGCACTGAATAAAATTGCTATTAAAAAATTAAGCAAAAAATATTCCTGACTTTTGTTTTCTCCTTTCAAATAACATAGCAAAACAAGATAAGCATACATTAAATACTTCATCACTAGACCCAATGTGAATTCAGATTCAACTCGTGTTCCAAATTTATCAGAATCTGAATAAAGTGTAAAAAGTTTGCTTAAAGTTTCGGGCAAAAAACTAGCAGACGAAATTATATCCAAAATTGAATGAACAAATGTTTCACCATATATTTCAATAATAACTGTTGTCGCAAAAAGAATTATGGCGGTATAAGGTTTGATTTTAATATTAGAAAAGTATAAGGGGAAGGCAACAATAGCTGTTGTATGGAACTGCATTGCTAATAAAACAACTAAACACCATAAAAAGAACCTCTTTTCCCTTATATACTTAGTGCCAATAATTACTATAACCATTGCGAACCCCTGTCTGATAATTACAAAATTAAGAAACAAATAATAAAACACATAAAAAATGAATAATATAAAAAGTGGAGACTCATGCTTATCTTTTATATTTTTAAAAAACACTATCAACATAAATAATGAAAGAATTACTTGCATAAAATAATAATTCCCGAAGATATACTTAAACAAACAATTCAAATATACATACCCGCTTTCTACTTTATCTCTATCAAAATCCCAATTCAAACAATATTTGAAAATATTCTGGTAAACTCCATAATCATTCCCAATATTACCTCGAAATATACACAATATTATGAGAATGAAAGCAAAAAAATTAAACAACTGAATGTTCCTTTTTTGTGCGACAACCAGATTGTCTTTTTTTTGTGCACTGATATACTCGTACAAGCTTAAAAAGGCAAGGGAAAACAATATAAAATAATAAATCATTTTTTTTATTCTTTACAACACAAAATATTTTACTTTTTTGAAAAATATTGTTAAGCAAGTATATATAAATATTTTTTATGCCGATAGGTTCATATTACAGAAATATAAAGTCACTTTGGAATTATTGAATTGTTATAGTTAAAAAAATAATTAAAAAATTTTCAACCAATTTCCTAGCTCATAGTTCCATTTTTCTGGTGTAATAATTTCATAGCCTGAACCATGGTAAAAAGTTAACTCACCAAAATAGATTTTGTCATCTATAACATAAAAGTCTGTTCTTATATGGGGAATGCCAATACTTAATGTTTTTGCCAATGCCAACATTTTATCCAATACAATGGGTTTACGAATAGTTTCATCAGATGGATGCTGTATTTGAAATGGCATTAAATTCCAGCTCGTGTCATAAATATTTCGTCTGTGATTTGTAAATCTACCGTAATCAACTTGTATTAATTTTGGCACTCCGTCAAAACAAAAAATCTTGTAATCTTTTAGTTCTTTTCCGCTTTCATCTTCCATATATTTTTCGGCAATGACTTTCCTCTGTACATTTTTGTATGGCCATTCCCTACCCATTAAATAAAAATCTCTTTTGAGACTTTTATTAATTTTTTTCCTTGCTCCCTCAACATCCAATTTTGATTTATCTTTACAAATAACCAATCCTCCTGAATCATGTGTGCATTTCAAAACAAATTGGTTAGGAAGCTGCTCAAAATTTATGTCTTCGAATTTATCCCATACTCCCAAAGTAGGAATGATGTATTCCTCGCCTATTTTGTCTGCTACATATTTTTTTACAGCATACTTGTCCACCATAACAGTATATTCCGGTTTACGGTCGTAAAGTTTCAGCCACTGGAGTTTCTCATTGAAAGTTTTGGGATTTTTTAGGTCAAGTTTTTTCCCGAAAGCAAAACGGTATTTCAATTTCAAATACATTTTGTCAGGGAATATAAAACTCAAACGGGTAATCAACCCATTAAAAAATACAAATGGATGTGAAATGTAGTAACCTATTGACTTCATATAAATTATATTTTATCTTTATTCCATTCTAATGCTCCATTATTGCTAATTATTTTTGCAGGAACACCAGCAACAGCAACATTTTCTTCAATAATATCCTTGGTTACCACGGCATTAGCACCAATAGCTACGTAATTAGCTATATGAACACCACCAATTATTTTAGAACCAACACCAACAACTACGCCATTTCCCAAAACTGGACTGTTACTTGTTAGCCCACCTGCAGCAATTGCTGTATCGATATGCAGAGAACAATCTTGTCCAATGCAACTTTTTGGATTAACCAAAACTGGACCAACATGCATAATTTTCAAACCTTTTTCGAAACAATTAAGTGGGATATGCAAACAAAATTTATTTTGCAAAATATGCAATCTAAACAATGTCAAGGTAGCCCCAATTTTTTTCCCTGTATTAATTTGGAACTCGGCTTTGCGCAATAACTTAATATGTTTCCTTAGAATAGCAGATTCTGTGACATTGAACAATTCGAGTACCCACCATAGTTTTGTTTTTGGATATTTTTTTAAATCATAAGCAAGCCATTCTTTATATTGAGAACGACTTAAAATACGTTTTTCGATAGGTAACATATTACTGTTTGAGTGTTTTATTCAGATAATATATCAATTTGTCGCGATGGGATTCACAACAAATAAAATTTTCGGCGCAAAGTTTTCTTTTTTTTGAAACAAATGAAGGAGCTAAACCACGTTTTACTGCCGCAAGATAATATCTGTTGGATACGGGTTCGATAATCTTTCCCCATGCTTGACATGTTTTCGAGTAAAAATCCTCTGTTGCTTTTAATAATTTTTCATCATCAATAATTATATCATTCAATTCAGAAAGTTTAGCATCAAACGCATTTCGTTCCAGCATTTTAACGGAAACATCAGAACCACATTGTATATAAGGATATAAAGCGTAATCTACTTTCTTTTTCGCAAAAAACAATTCCACCATATACCCATAATTCCAAGTGTCATCAGTTTTTATAGGCTCAATATCAAACATAAAGTTTCCCACACCGTAAAAAATCGGCTTATTTTTGTAAAACTCATACCCACTGTAACAATGCTGATGATGATTCACAACAGCATCAGCTCCAGCATCTATGAAAAAGCGGTATATCTCTTTCATTCTAGGACTTGGCAGTTGATAAAACTCATGACCACCATGAACAATTACCAAAACATAATCCGCATTTTCCCGAGCCTTGGTTATGGCATAAAACTGTTGAATCGGATTCAATGGATTGGAACCTGCTTTATTAGTTTGTGCAACTGAAAATTCATGTTCACAACAATTAATAATTGCCAAACGTTCGCCATTTATATCCTTGTAAAATATCTTTGAGGCTTGTGCAATATTTTTCCCTCCTCCGCAATAATCTATTTCAAGTTCAGCTAATGCCGACAAAGTATCATCGACACCGTTTTCGCCGAAATCATAAAAATGATTGTTTGCTAAAGTGACGCAATCAAAGCCAGCATATTTAATGCCTTTCAATCCGTTTAAATTGGTTTTAAGATTTGGACCTTGTTTCGTAATCGGCTTTGAATCTTTTATTACAACAGGACATTCAAAATTAACAATTGAATAATCGCTTTGTTTTATGACATCTTTTGCTTCAGACAAAACAGACGAATAATCGTCTTTGTCAAATAGAGGCTGAACCCTGTAACGAGGGCAAAAATCACCTGCAATCAAAACTTTCATAATCAACTATTTTTCGATTAAATTGACCGCATTTAAATATTTTTGTGCGATTATCTTACAATCAAAAAACTTTTCCGCAGTTTCCCTAGATAACTTTTTTATTGTATCTATCCTTTCTGGATTTAGTACTAATTCTTTTAGCGTTTCATAAATTTGATTGCTGTCAGGCTCTATATAAATAAATGGGATGTGTGGAATTTCCATCTGTTCTCCATTTTCTTTTTTACAAACAGTTAACACACATTTTGCTTTCATTGCACCAATTGCTGCATTAATTCCCCATCCATTACCAAATTTTGATGTTTGATCAACAAGAATATCTATCTCATCAAATAATTTGACATATTCAGAATAAGCCATTTGACCCTTACAAATGCACTTTACCAATTCAGGATAGTCATTCTGTAGTCTATTCATTGCTTCTTGTATATACGACGTTCCTTTGTTGATAGGTCTATTAATTCCATGAAATATGATAATTTTATTTCCTACACACGATTTGAAAACATATTTTTTTTCAATTGTTATAGGCAGTGGGATAGATTTGTTTATTTTGACTCTGTAACCAAATTTATCGCAATACTTAGAGCTTGAATACCAATACATATAACAGGTTGGTATTAAAATATCGGAAAAATTAAGTAGAAAACTATATCTATCGTCTGCTAATTTTTCCTTGACTCCAATCATTTTGTAATAATCAGGATAAGTATAATAAAGGGCAGGATCTCCACCACATGCTGACATTATTAACTTCGTTCCATTTACTATACTTTTTTTTATGAAATTAATATGTACCCCTACTGTAAATATATTCGTGCGTAAAAAAGCATAGTTTACCACAAATATCAAATCTATTTTTTTTTGACAGAAACGTTTGTTTAATTCGTTTGTAATATATCTATTGTTCTTTAATGCAAAAATATATTTACTGCCTGGTATTTTTAGTCCTAATAGTTTCAAACAATTATTTTCGTAGTAAATATCATCAGAATCTCCCTCAATTTTCTTCCAGCCATCACCAGTCTTAACAATAGTTACATTATGACCTAGTTGTTTAAAACCATTTTTAAGATGTTTAGCAAATGCAGAAAATTCACCTATGATCAAGATATTCATTTTCCCAATCTTCCTTTTATCATTTTAATTACATTCATCCTCTTGTCCAACTCTCTCAACGAGTACACCGCGCAAACAGCAAACACCAAACCTGTCGGCAGATACATCCAATTGGACTTCCATAGTAGCACCGTCACAAATACGGCTGTTACCATCAGAATTTGTATCGTGTACACTTTCTTGAAGGACTTTGTGAATGAAAATTCATATCTTTTTTTTGCTATCAGATATACCTGAACGCTATATGCTAAATATGTCAGCATAAACGCAATTCCCAATCCTGCAAGGTTGAAATAATGGTAGCCTAATGCGCTCAATCCGAATGAGTAGATATTGGTAATGACCTCGTTGATGATGAACAATTTAGCTTCCGCTTTTGCCAAAAATACAAAGGCGATTACCCACGAGAAAACTTTGAACATCATTCCCGATACAGCCCAAAGTATATAGTCGTTTGCGGACAAAAATTCGTCGGAATATATCAATCTGATGATGAACGGCATCAAAATCATACACGAAATCAATATCGGTGCGATTATAAGTGTTGCTATCTCGCCTTGTTGATTGATTACTTCGGTACATTTTGCATTGTCCTGATTGACAGCCGACAGGCGCGGATAATAATCCGTTCCCATCGCATTGAAAACCATACCTACGTATGAGTTTGTCAGCATAAAACCTGCCGTAAATAGTCCAACTTGTTCCGTGCCGCCCTCGTATCTTATGAATCCGCGTAGCAAATACGATGTCAATGTTACCATTATGCCGCTTATGCTCATCGCCAAGCCCATTTTCAACATTGACTTACCCTTTGCAAATGTTTGCTCGTTGGTGACTTCTACTTTCTCAACTTCAACTTTTTTCGAAAAATACCATGTGAGGCATAGCATTGTAACTGAATTGAGTATCAGCGTTGGAACAATGCCTTGTACGCCAAACAGATAGTACAATGGAATCGAAACTACCAAGCCAACCGTTGAGCCTATCGCCGTAGATTTTGCAAGATATTTGAGTTTTCTCATTCCCTGCAAGACTACTTTCTGACCTGCGCTAAGTTGGTCTAATAGTAGTATTACAGAAAGAAATATGAACGGGATTGTGTAATCGTAGTTGCCAAAAGTGGTCTGGCTCAGTACCGGCGACAAAACTGCCGTTGCGACAAGTCCCAACAATCCAGTTATCCAAACCAACCGTTTGACAACCGCCACCGTCAATCCGATGCGCTTGCTGTCTCCGCTTCCATTGGCTTCCGAAACATCCCTCACTGCGCTTTGCGACAATCCCAATGACGAAAAACTTTGTATCAACTGTATTGCAGACTGATACAGGCCTTGTATGCCCATTCCCGTCGGTCCTAACAAAATGGCAACAAATTTGGATTTGATGACGCCGATAAGGATTTGGTATGCCTGGACTCCGCCAAACAGCGATGTCGCCTTGAAAATGCTTCGGTATGAGGATGTTTTGTTTTCGGATTGTATATCCGTTGATTCGCCGGACACTTTAGTATATTAGTACTTATTGATAACCCTTACCACTTCTGCAGCTTCGTCCAACGTCAATACAGGACTAATAGGCAGACTGAGTTCCTGGTTGTGAATCTTTTCCGTTGTTGGCAACGATATACCATTCCAATCCTTGTAACATTCCTGCTTGTGCGGAGGAATGGGATAGTGAATGAGTGTTTGGATTCCGTTGTCTTTAAGATATTGCTGAAAATCATCACGTTGTTCGCAGAACACAGGGAACAGGTGATAGACATTTTGCGCGTCGCCCAATCGAGTCGGCAAGGTGATTTTTGGATTGTTGATATTTTCGTAATAATATGCGGCAATCTTCTGACGGCAAGTATTATCTTCGTCCAAATGTTTGAGTTTTACGTCCAAAACAGCGGCCTGAATCTCGTCCAAACGCGAATTTCTGCCGCAATATTTAAAGACGTATTTCTTTTGTGAACCGTAGTTTGCTAATGCGCGGATACATTCGGCAAGTTGCTGATTGTCCGTAGTTACCGCACCAGCATCGCCCAACGCGCCAAGGTTTTTGCCGGGATAGAAACTATGTCCGGCGGCGTCGCCAAGCGAACCTGTCCTTTTGTCTCCAAAACGACAGCCGTGTGCCTGAGCATTGTCCTCGATGAGTGTGAGATTGTATTTTTTGCAAAGTGCGCCAATCTTTTCGGTGTAGGCACAACGTCCATATAGATGGACAATCATAATGCCCTTGGTTTTGGACGTGATTCGTTCCTCGATTTTGGTATCGTCAATCTCCAAATTGTCAAACGTCGGCTCCACCAAAACGGGCTTCAGGTTGTTTTCCGTGATGGCGAGGATAGAGGCGATATAAGTGTTGGCAGGGACGATGATTTCGTCGCCATCGTTGAAAACGCCCAACTCCTTGTACGCCCTCACAATCCAAATCAGCGCGTCCAAACCGTTGGCAACGCCGATGCAATACTTTGAGCCAATGTAATTTGCGTAGTTGTTTTCAAAAGTTTCGTTCTCCTTTCCTTGGAGATACCAACCCGATGACACAACACGCTCCACCGCCGCGTTAATTTCATCAGAATATTTGGCAGTGATGGATTTTAAAGATAAAAACGGTATTTGCATATTTTAAATTTTTCTGATAAATTTTGCCGGATTACCAAACCAAACTTCACTAGACGGAACGGATTTTGTAACAACACTTCCCGCTCCAATCATCGCGTTTTCGCCGATAGTAATACCAGCGAGAACTGTAGAATTTGCGCCGATACTTGCTCCCTTTTTTATTATTGTTCTTTCAAATTTTTCAGGATATACCTTGGATCTTGGAAATAAATCGTTGGTAAATGTTACATTTGGACCAATAAAAACATTGTCTTCAATTGTTACACCATCCCAAAGTTGAACTCCGCTTTTCACGGTCACATTGTTCCCGATTGTAACATCATTTTCAATCAACACGTTAGCACACACGTTGCAATTATTTCCTATTACTGCGTTTGGAAATATTACACAAAACTGCCAAATGGTTGTATTGGTTCCGATATTGGCGGATTTACAATCTGCAAGGGAATGTATCATAGATTTTTATATTTTAAAAATTCATCGTAATCCCTAATATAATCTTCCTTTTGGTATGGCAATGATGCCAATACAAGACATATTGAACCCGAAGAAAAGCCCTGTTCAGATGCCCAAATTCCCGGAGGAATGTGAAGACCGTAGAAGGGTCTGTTCAAAAGAACTGTCCGTTTGTTGCAGCCATCGTCTAAAAGCACTTCATAACTTCCACTCGCTGCAATCAAAAATTGGTGACATTCTTTATGTGCGTGTGCACCGCGCGATTCTCCACCAGGGATGTCGTATGAGTAAAACACACGTTTGATGTCGAACGGAATGTTTTTGAATGTCTCAATCGGAGTTATATTGCCTGATCTATCCGTTATTTTCGGCAGTTCAATGACAGAACATCCGTAAACATTTATATCTTTTGTGTTATCCATTTAGTTACAGGATTCAGAATGTATTTAACTGTCAACAAACTTAGTAATATTGTTGTCATTAGACATATAACAACAAATACTATGTGATTGTCAAAATGTATGATTTTTTTGAAAAAAACATCAAAATATCTTATTACCAACTGATGAATCATAAAGAATACAAAGCTGCACTCGCCTAATTTCACCAGCCAACGCATTGATAAATATCCTCCACTATTATTAACGCCTAATAAAGATGTAGTTATTATTAATAATGTGATTGGTAACCAATAAAATACAGCCATTGTCCTTTGGTTTTCTGTCAGTATATTGGAAATGAATATTAATCCCGCCACTAATAAGATACAAACAATATGCAGCAATATATGTTTGGATTTAACAAATAATTCCATTCCTTTGCTTTCTTGTAACTTTACAAAAAGTAATGCTACATATATTCCAATAACGAAATCAATTGTCCTGACCAAGGGGGTTATGTAAAATACTGCGTGGTAAAACTTTTCGGGCAGCAAAACCGTTAACATAGTATAAGAAACGGCAATTGCAACGGCAAATAACAAATTATTTCTAACACTGGTTTTTATTATGAATTTAAACAAGGGCGGAAAAACCAATGCAAAGAACACAGTGTCAGCCAAATACCACGAAACTGCATTGTATGAGAAATAAACCTGTTGCAATGGAATCCATGATTGAACCAATAAGGCATTCAGTATAAAATTTGGTATCTGCCACCATTTGAAATTCAAAATCACAAACGGCACAGCCGCCAATAGGCATATCCAATGTAATGGATAAAACTTAATGAAACGTTTTTTGACAAAGCTTTTATAGGAAAAATCTGATGCTAAAATTTTTTCCCTATATCCCATTGTCATACCAAATCCTCCAAGTACAAAGAAAAAAGCTACTGCCATAGTACCTCCCCCCTTGAATAATGCGGTATGGTGCAGGAAAATGAAAAAGATAAAAATGAATCTTAAAGATGAAATCTCTTTTATCATCAACCAATTTGTTCTTTATACTTTATAAAATCTTGATAGTCCCTAATATAGTCGTTTTGGTCGTATTTAGTAGAGGACAATACCAATGCAAGAGAATTAGTTGAGAAATTATCCATCTCTCTCCACAATCCTTTTGGTACATAAAGCCCGTAGTAAGAGCGATTCAATGGGAAAGTTTTTTTCTCGTTTCCGTCATCCAAAATCACATCAAAACTTCCAGACAAAGCGACGATGAACTCCTGATTCTCCTTATATGCATGGCTGCCTCTGAATTCACCACCGGGAACGTCGTAAATCCAATATGTCCGTTCTATCTTAAAAGGAATATCTTTAAACTCCTCTATAATCGAGAGATTGCCGCGAGGGTCGGTGATTTTTGAGAGTTGTATTATTTTTGCATCAGAGATATTCATTTTTCGTTTTCTTCTATAAAAGAATTATGTACAGATCTACTCTTTATAAAATTTCTTATACCATTCCGCAAATTTTCTCAGACCTTCCCTCAGTCCTGTCTTAGGCTTGAAACCAAAATCGCGCTCCAATGCACTGACATCAGCGTATGTGGTTGGTACGTCACCGGGTTGCATCGGTACAAGTTGCTTGTGGGATTCAAAATCATAATCCGAAGGTAGGACTTCGGCGCGGATAAGTTCCTGTTGAAGTATGTCAACAAAATCCAAAAGGTTTTCAGGATGATTGTTGCCGATATTATACACGGCGTATGGTGGCAACGGCAGACCATCATCTCCAACTTTCTTTTCGGGCGCACCATACATAACCCTAACTACACCTTCTACAATGTCGTCAACGTATGTAAAGTCTCGTTTGCAATTGCCATAATTGAAAATTTGGATTGACTCGCCTTTTACAAGCTTGTTGGTAAAACCAAAATACGCCATATCGGGACGACCAGCTGGACCATAGACAGTGAAAAACCGCAATCCCGTAGAAGGAATATTGTAAAGTTTTGAATATGCGTGTGCCAAAAGCTCGTTGCTTTTCTTTGTGGCAGCGTATAACGAAACAGGGTTATCAACCTTGTCGTCAGTGGAGTACGGTATCTTTTTGTTGCTGCCATATACCGACGACGAACTTGCATACACCAAATGTTCTACAGGATAATGGCGACAAGCCTCCAAAATATTGTAAAAACCTATCAGATTGCTTTGTATATATGCATCGGGATTTGTAATTGAATAGCGGACGCCGGCTTGAGCAGCAAGATTGACAACCACCGTCGGACGGGATTTTTCAAATAAACCGTCAATTATCTCCTTGTCTGAAATGTCTCCCTTGACAAATTTCCAAACAATTTCCGACGGCACAGATTCTTCAATCTCTTTGAGACGAAACTCTTTGAGCGACACTTCATAATAATCGTTCATATTGTCGATTCCAATGATTGTCGTTTGTTTTGTGTCTTTAAACAATCGTTTTACCAAATTTGAACCAATGAAACCAGCTGCACCAGTTACAAAAATAGTTTTTCCGTCAAGACTAATCTTTTCCATTATCATTCTATTTTTCGATGCATTATGCATTGACCCTCCTTATCCACGCCCCCGGCACATACGCCGTCGCGTATCTCCCGACCCCTTGCAATTCCACGAACACCCGTTTTTGATGCTTGTATTTCATCACTACGCCCTCAACTCCCGCAAATGGCCCGCCGATGACAACAACGGAATCGCCAACCACGAAGTCTGGCATTTCATTTTGCCGAACAAGGATATTCTCATTCCCCGATTCTACGATTATCTTGAAACTCTCCATCTGCCTGTCCGGCACGGTGAGGAAATCGTTTTTGCCAAATTCGTTCTCGTAGAAATGGTTGTAATATGGCGTCATGCCGGGAAACATTGTTTCGTATTGCAAGAGGGCGCGGAAGTCGTTGACTGTGGAGCGGAGGAACAATAATCCTGTGTCCAATGGCTTGTCCGCGATGTATTGTGTGGGGTTGTTGAAATCTTCGTTGGTGTATTCGATGTGGCGAAGGATTGGGAGGTAAGGTTCGAGGCAATCGTTGCGCAGGGAGATTATCTTGTCGTAGATTTTCTGGGCGCGGTGGTGCGTGGCGCGGATTGGGAACCAGTATTTGACATCAGGCAACAGAGCGTACTCTACCGACTTCCCGTTTTTGGTCTTTCCTCCTTCGGGATTATACGGAATTATGCGTTCCGTATAGGCGGCAGTGCCGCTATGTAGTTCGCTTTGGATTGTTGTTGCCATCTTTCCTTTGCGTTATTTTGGGCGGTTTGCAGGGATTTTCACCGAAAAATGGGTTTGAAAATATCTCCGCGACATTTGGTCGGGAGTTTTGTGTGGTGAAAATCTGTTTTTTAGCCAAATGTCAATGCCCCAAAACAAGCCGTTTTAGAGGCGATTTTGACGAGATG
>ODAI012124339.1_pt1 | contig 23500 bp, 39 predicted proteins | sample 1539321 | NCBI WGS metagenome assembly ODAI01 (sample SAMN02144231, study PRJEB22623) | gut metagenome | biome: sheep rumen | host: Ovis aries | place: New Zealand | reverse complement strand
TGGTTTGATATTGTCACGTTTAGCGCTGGTAAAAAGTCCAAGCTCGATGACGAGAAGCAGAAGGACATGATCCGCGAATGGCTCGAGTATGGCCAGTTCAACGGTATCGGTCAGTGGAGAAACGCTGGCTTCGGAAGCTTCGTCTACAATGAGTATGACGAGGAAGGCAATTTAATTGGCGGAAACGCGTAATGATATTTAGGAGGTAGCTATGACTTTTGAGGAAGCAAAACGGAAGTTATATACTCGAGAGCGTTCGTCCATGATTGACGCACTTGCGTATCCTGACAACGAATATTGCGAAGGTGTTTTTGATGGATTGCACGAAGCTGTTAAGATATTCACGCTCGTCGAGCCTGAAATTGTTCGGTGTAAGGACTGTAAGTTTTATACGCCAATGAACCGTGAAACCAAAACTGGAATATGCAGTCTGACACTTCACCAAAACTTTGGAGATGATTGGTATTGTGCGGGAGCAGAAAGGAGAAGCGAATGATTGTTTGTGGATTTCCGGGAACAGGGAAAAGTATGATGGCAAAATTCTCTCAATGGGTTGATTTGGAAAGCACTCCATTCCGTAAGAATTGGAGGCTGTATGCGGAAGTAGCCAAGCACATGAGTGACCAAGGGTACACAGTGATGATTTCCACTCACTCAGAATTATTAGACGAACTGGAACAGCTTGAAACGAGATACACGGTGGTAATTCCAGATGTAACCGACATACAGACATATATGCACCGTTTTGAGCAGAGAGGTAATTCTACAGATTTCTGCAAAAAAGTATATGACAACTGGTACAACTGGATTGAAGCCATAATAAACAGGCACACAGTAAACAAAACACTTGTAATATTGCCGAAAGACGGATGTATCGAAGCATGGGCAGAAAGGAGAACCGATGACTGAACAAGGAATAGACCGATACGGTGCAGAGTATAAACGAACTAATAATGATTTTCACGTCAGGTATCTTGAACAGGGCAATGGAGTATGCTCCGTTTGTCATGGGACAGGAGCAAAGATAGAAATCCGATATGTTGTAAGAAATTATGAAAGCGCAAGGGTGAAAAAGAAGATATGCAAAAACCTGCAAGCACATGAACGTTATCTTTGGATATGCCCGAAATGCATTGATAACTTTAAGCAAAAATTATCGGCGATAAATGAGCGAAACCTTGTGCAGCCGAAACCATGCCCTAACTGCGTCGCGAAAATGGAGGAGAGCGAATGATAGAACTGTTGCGGTTTTGGATGGCAAAGAACCTTGCTGAACTAGTGTTCGCGGGAATAATTTTTGCCATACTTACAGTGATTTTTCTGGTTTGGGTGTTGATTATCGTGATCAAGGACAAGCGAGATAAGAAGCGAAAGAGGAGGACGAATGAAGGTAATAGAGATATTAGATAAACTGAATATTCGCATTGGCGACATAAAGGAGAAGTATTGTGAGAATTGTCAGGAATGGGACTGTGACGAATGCCCGTATGAAATGGAGGAGGTAGAACAATGGGAGAAACAATGAATTTTCCGGATACAGTGGATGAGTTTATGGATATGTACAAGATCGTAGACGTCGAGGATGTATACACCAATGGTATTGATATGATCCCGATATTCCGTATGAGACAGTGGTTAGATCACGTTAAACAGGTTAACGACTCTGAGGTGGAAGATCTTAAATACCATATTAATTACCTTGAGAAAAAGATCTGCATGCTCGAGGGTTATATTTCCGCCTTACGGTTTGTGGTTCGATGCGATGGTATTAGTGGTGGCGACGTTAACGACACATGCGAGAAACCGTTTATATAAGGAGGTAGCTATGCAGATTGTGATAAAGATTTCGGAAAACGCCTACGATTATATTCGGGATTGCGATTCTGAAAACTACATTGTTACTACGGAATTATACAATGCGGTTTATAACGGCGTTCCTTTGCCTGAAAATCATGGTCGGCTTATAGATGCCGATGAGTTGGAATGGATGGTTCCGAATATTGAGGACGAATATGAGCATTGTCACAGGATTATACGTGACGCACCTACAATCATAGAAGCGGAGTAAAGTGATGAAAAAGACGTATGAAATCTCCTGCCCGAAATGCGGAAGGCCGATGACAGTATGGGAAGATGAGATAATTTATGACTTCGGTGTGTATAGCCGTATAAGGCTCGAATGGAATTGCGTGTGCGGAAACCGAGGCGTGATTAATAAAAAGGTGAATAATGCGCCTTTTGCGACCTTGTTTAAAGAGGACTCGGGTGACGACTCTTAATGATATTTTGCCATTGCTACAGAAAGGAGGCTATTAGCAATGGCAAGAAACAGCTATTCGGTTCCTGTGGCAGTCGCCGCAAAAGTTTACGGAAAAAATCCCGAGTGGGTTCGTTCCGGAATCATTTTGGGGTGGCTGCCCATCGGAATCGCAACTCGTAACGGAAAACAAATAACGACTCTCGATGAGGTTGGGACCAAAAAGGGGCGAATATCCTTTTATATTTCCCCGAAACGATTGTACGAGCAGACCGGTTTTATTTGGAAGGAGGCAAAGTGATGGGCACTATTATTCGACCTGAGATCTCCGAAAAGAGAGACTGGTATATCGAGAAGCATCGTTATTATGAATTGAAGCATTTCTGTCTTCAGTATCCAACTTGGGAAAAACGTTACAATGCTGCAGATGGTCTTGAGCAAAACCCGATGGGAAAAATGATATTTGCTAGATCGAATAATGTCAGTGACCCAACCGCCAGGTGCGCTGAAATAAAGACATATTACGCGCACAGAATAGACATGCTTGTTCGAGCTGCAGAAGAAACCGATCCGGTTTTAGGCAGTTATATTTTGAAAGGCATTCTGGAAGGCAAGTCGTATGACACGGTTCGCGTTATGTATGATATTCCATGCTGCAAAGACGTTTACTACAACTTATACCGAAAGTTCTTTTGGATACTGAGCAGGGAAAGGAACTAAATGAACTCGGTATTAGAAATTATATTTTTGGTTGTAGCGTTTGTTGGAGGCTTCGTATTTGGAGGCCTCTTTTCTATGGCAACGAAACTTAAAGGAAAAGCGTTCGGGACCATTCGCGTTATTGAGAGCGAAACTAACGATAAGTACGCCGCGATTGCTTTTTCTGATCCAGACGTTGAGAAAGCTCTGGAAAACAATGACTATGTGATATTACGAGTTATTAAGGAGTGAGGTGCGGCATTATTCGTATAAAAATCAATTCCTATAATGGAATACCTATATTTCAGAAAGGAGATTTCTATGAGAATCAACGACGAAGTAAAGAAGGAAAAGAAATGGAAGTTTGGATTTAAGAAAAAGATTAATAATGCCAAATCTTTTGATGAAGAAATTGCCAGACGTCTCGAAGAGGCATCGCTCTTTAGTGTCGATTCGGACGAGTATCTTCATGCTACCGAAGCTATTAAGAACATGACGGAGTCTAAAGCCAAGCTGGAGGATTCAGCAAGCAAGAAGACTTCCCTCATTTCTCAGATCGCTTTGGAGGGCATTGGGATATCGGCCGACATTGGCTCAAAGAGGATGATCATGGACTACGAAACGGACGGTGGCTTCTTTGATGGCATGATGAAGAAATCCATAGCCAAAAAAGATATTCGGAGAAAGCGAATTAGAATCGAGTAAACGAAACTAAGTGTATTCCACTCAGAGGGTCTCAGAATTATATTCTGGGGCTCTTTGTTTTTCTTTTGTAAAATTCGTGAAAAAAACAGTCCCTTTAATGCAAAGAATCTAGTCCATTTACGAAAGGAGAACTATTATGTGGAATGCAAAGAACGGATTTTCGAAGTTTTATGAACTGTACGTTAAGAATGGAAACGATTTTGTTTTGAGGCGAATCTTATACGTCCTGAAACAGATCACCGGGCGGGAGCCTGAGGTAGATCAGTTGGGGGACGAATACGTTGTGCGCTTCATGGCAAATCTGGTCCAGCACGCGTCGGTCATGAAGACGTTTAAGAAGATCGCTCGAGATGCAAAGACGGTTGGAGTCATCATGGACATAGACGAAATCTAAAAGGATGGGTCTCAGAATTATATTCTGGGGCTCTTTCTTTTTGGCTCGGAAAGGAAGTTAAAAATGGACGACAATCCAGTCATTAAAAGGACCAATCATGAAACGATAAGCAGATCAATTATATTTGAAAAACGGCAAGGCGTTAGAGCGGCAAAGCAACTCGGATACGGCGAAGAGTGCGTTGAGAAAATTAATAACGCAGAAACCATTTCGGAGATTTATAGAATACTTCAAACTTACCGAGAAGCAGAATAACAAATTTATATTCAGAAAGGAGAAAAAATGGACAACACTAACAAGAGAGAATTGGAAAACCTTAATAGGAGCATGAAGGATCTGGCAAGGACGTTTGAGAAACAAAATGCAATATTGTCTGGATTTTGCAAGAAAATCGCTCCCGTCGTCGACGAGATAATGAAACAGGTGAAAGAAGAAAAAGAGCTAGCTATTGATCGCGGCAGAACTTTTAGCATAACCATTGACAAGAGTAATCCGGCTCATGACGACGACAACGACTACATGCTAGGATTACTCCATGCCTATGAACTTCATTTTAACGACGTATTAGAATCTTATGGGTTCGTGACCGTGAATGATATCTACAGGCTTTTTTGCATTCCTAGGACCACGGAAGGAATGACGTACGGATGGATATATAAAACGTTCAAGAAGGACCAGATCAAATTTGACACCAAAATTAAGAAAACACTTATTGACGAGGGCGAGTGGGAATCGACTTATATTATCGATCTCGTTACTGACGGTAACATCTATGAAATAATGAAAGGAGATATGGAATTAGACGATGAAGACAAGAACGAAGACAAAACTTCTTTTGACCGGATCGATTACTGGGACTATATTAACGGCGATTCTTTCCTCAGTAGCGGCGGTCAAGACTCTTCGAAAGATGGGTTACAAGATCGAGAAGATCAAGATTAAGGAATATGCAAAGGCTGGGGCGGTCTATTATATTCCTACCGGAGTGGCGGTTGGCGGAACGATATTTTCAATCGCGATGCTCAACAAAACGCACGAGGGACATCAAAAAGCTCTTGCCGGCGCATATGCAGCTCTTTGGGCAATGTATGATGGATATCGTAGGAAGATCCGAGAAAAATACGGAGAAGATGCCGACGGAGAAACGTTTGAAGAGGCTCGGAATGATATTCAGCATGGCCTGACCTATCCGAGTTTTAGTTACGAGAATACGTATTATGAACCTTATAGTAACCAGTTCTTCAAAGCTTCGCCGAGTCGAGTCATTGACGCTGAACACGCTTTAAACAGACTGTTTGCGCTTAGAGGCTACGTCTCGTTAAAAGACTTCCTTGTAATTTTGGACCTGGATCAACCCGAAGGAAGCGAGGGAATCGGATGGTCGATGGACGTTGGCGAGACTGTTTATGGATATTCTTGGATCGATTTCTCACACGATCTTCACGTGATTAACGACGCGTATGATTCCGAAACCATCGAGTACTACGAGATCCGGTATCCGTTCGAACCAACCGAGGATTATTTGGATTGATATTTACCAGAAAGGAGAAACAAATGGCGGATTCGTTCAACACGGAAATGATGGACAAGATCGACTTCATCGTTGAAAACAACTTAAAGGACAAGTTCTTTTCCGCTTTTGTCGAAGAGGCTAGAAGTAGCATAAGGGATATGTTCGAACATCTTGTTCGTTCTATGAAAGAGGAGGAACACGCTACTGACGACGAAATTAGAAGCGAATGCAACAAAATAATTCTCGAAGCGGCCGACGAGTTGCGTCAACATATTACCGAATACATTGTGAATAATTCCTGTCTCGAATGGGAAGACATCGATGGCGACGACGAATCAAGGGGCGTGGTTTCGTATTTTACCATTCGAATCTTAGACTTGGCTGTTCCTGATATTGAAGAATGTTTAATGGCCAATTCGTGAAAAAATCTGGCACTGTTATGGAAACATGGTTTCCGAGAGCATTTGTGAATAGCAGATGCTCTTTATTTTTTGTTCACCAAACGAAAGGAGAAATGGCATGCAAACAAAAAAAAAGAATTTTGAGATACTCATTGCTTTAGGAGCATGCGCATGTTTTAGCGGATTATATTTGGTCGTAGGGTTTAAGAAACGCGCATTAGCGAAACGCTATAAAAGCATGTCAGATGTCGAAAAATTTGAGTACTTGATGAAAGACAAGGACATGAAAAATTCTATAGAAGAATTTCGTCGCGATTTTGTTGAGAATTTTGTAAAGCCCTATATTTCCGAAATGCGCTCTGCCGGCGCGGACGATAAGCACATTGAGACCTTATATAACAAACTAGTATATTGTTATGCATCGGAGTTTGTAGCCTTGGCATCCGAAACCTTTTCAAAAATGGGATGGAGCGATAAAAGTGTTTCGTATTGCGCGCTACGATTGACGGGCATGATGTATCCTGATATTCGAGAGTATTTAGAAACAAATTCGTGAAAAATCCGGCACTGTTATGGAAACATGGTTTCCGAGAGCATTTGTGAATAGCAGATGCTCTTTATTTTTTGTTCACCAAACGAAAGGAGAAAGTAACTATGAAGAATTTTGGAAATAACGGTATCAGCAAGTTTGCATTGATCGGTATGGGCGCGGGAATTCTTGGCGCTATCGCATCGGCTCTTTCTGCCTGGGTAGATAGACGCCAGACGGAAGAGTATATCGATCAGAAAATCACCGAGCGGATCGGCCTGCTTGAGGTTAGCGACGATGAGGACGATGAAGAGGATGACGAAGATTAAAAGAAAAGACGCAATACAGTTTATTAAAAATTATATTCAGTTTACAGAAGCTACTCGTCAATGGCATGCGCTCATGACTGAGACCGAATTCGCGCAATGTTCATACAACGAATGGGCGGCCAGGGAATGTCTTCGTCACGTTCTAAGATATCCTGAGATGGACGTTCTGGACGCTGTTGCAGACTTTGCGGATAAGATGGACGAATATTGTCTAAGGCACGATGTTTATGTGTGCAGTTTTCCGTTTTCGGTAGCTCACGACACGGCGATTAATATTTATGATCAGTTAATGAGCTATTACGAACTTAATGATTGGAAAGGAAGCGATTATGGCAAAACCGTATAATTTTGTGAACGTAGACGGGGAGTATTATGGATTGCAATGTCCGTATTGCAGACACACGGTTTCCGTCATGGACGTTATATTTGGCGATTTTGACTACAGTGTATGCCAATTTTGCAAAAAAGAAATTGATATAAGTGTTCTAGACTATGACGAACTTTTGGAATTCGCGGAAGGACAGAAGGGATGAATAAAGCAAAATTATATACTAGGCTCGGCGTTGTTTTAATGGCGGGCGGAACTGTTTTGGCCGTTGTGGTCACGTGTAAGAAGAAGCCAAAAATTGATTATATTCTTAGGAGGTATAAGGAAGACAAAACTCTCGATAAGAAGAATTTGGTAAAGGACGTTGCCAAAGAAGCGGTTCCAGCTGCAGCACCGGTTGTCTTAATGGAGGCGGCCGGTGCTTACTTGATATTTAAAGGGGAGAAGAAACTCGTTCAGGGAGCAGCGGCACTTTCTACGGCTTATGCAATCAGCGAAGCCGCGCTGAAACGATACAAAGAAAATGTCGTAGAAGCGATCGGCGAGAAAAAAGAGCGTGATATTCACGACAAAACCGTACAGGATATTTGCGACGAAAGATCGCTCCCTGAAAACCAGGTAGTTTTCACGGGTTACGGAGACACGCTCTGCAAAGATCTTCTTAGCGGACAGGAATTCATGTCAGATATCGAAAAGATCCGAAGCGCAAGAAACGAGTTCAATGATTTCCTCAACCATGAGGATTTTGCCAGCTTGAACGATTGCTATGACTTTATTGGCATCGAAAAGAATGATATTGGCGAAATGCTCGGGTGGAATAGGGACCGAGACGGTCTTGTTGGAATCAACTACAGTTCGGTTCTTGTCAGAGGAAAGCCGTGCTTGGCGATCGAGTTCGATCCTGCGCCGCGATACAACTTCGACAAGTTTGGTCAGTAATGGCAACCAAGTCATTTATATTTTGAAAGGAGAAACATTATGAGTAACAGAAAGTCAAACGCGAGTTTCGGAAAGGATATTCTTCTGGTCGTAGGCGGAATTGCGATCGGGGTTGTGTCCATGATCGTGAAGGGCAAGGTTAGCTCTAACGGAAAGCTTATGGACAACCTTGATGGCGATTTCTGGTCGGAGTATGAAGATTCGGAAGGCGAAACCGAAGACGACGAAGCAACCGAAGACAGCGAGGATTAATTTTCGAAAGGAGCATTTATGGAAGATTATCCTTCTAACTCAAACAAATCCAAACGAAAATTGGAAGAAGAGGCTCCGAAACCGGTTGTTATCAAATCCGAAGACGCAGTAAAAAATCCGAAAGCAGAAATCGTTGAGCAGGACGCGCTTGGGCTCAAATCATATTTTATGAATGAGATTTTTAATGGCGTCATCAAGCCTGCTGCTCAAAACACCATAATGGATATTTCCAGATCGATTCTGAACGGCATCCACGATGCGATTGATGACGGATTGAATGCTGTTGTCTACAAAGGTGAAAAACCTCCTCGCGATAGGCGCGAAAGCTTCACAAGAACATCTTACGATGCATATTACGAAGATAGGCGTCGAAGAAGGAGGAATTCAAATAGCAACCGCGAGCCTGTGGTTTCTAGATCAAGATCCTCATTCGATTACGATAACATAATCTTCCCGACGAAAGACGAGGCAAAAGACGCACTCGATACTTTTATCGGGATATTCCAGGATAATGGGATCGCAACCGTTATGGATTTATATCGCTCGGCAAACATTAAATCGGATAACTACATGTACACGAAATACGGGTGGATCAATATTGACAGTGTCAGAATTGTACCAGTGCAAGATGGATATTCGATAAAGCTGCCGAAACCAATGTACATCGATGACTAAAAGGAGACGACATGAAAAAAATGATTGTATCAAGAAAACTTAACGCGATCGGTTTTGCGTTAAAGGAAAACTCTTCAAAGATCTGCTTAGTTGGCGGTCTTATTGCCGGCGGAGCGTGCATCGTAATGTCTGTACGACAGACTCTCAAGGCTTCGAAAAGAATTGATCAGATGCACGATGATATTTCGGAGATCGAGGAAGCTGTCGGAAAAGAGTATTTCCAGGAGGATAATGATCCAGAATCCGAAAACTCCACGACGCTTGTGTATACGGAGGAAGATGCCCGGAGCGATTCCATCATCGTTCATCGCAGCTTTATCGTTGATATTGCCAAGCTGTACGCACCGGTTGCCGGTCTTGGCGTTCTTTCGGTGCTTCTGATTCTCAAGTCTTACGGCATTGCGAAGGCAAGATATGTTGCTACCGCAGCGGCCCTGGCTTCGGTTGAGAAGGCATTCGGCGAGTATCGCGACCGGGTGCGAGAGCGTTACGGCGACGAAACGGAGAATGATATTTTCCATGGCGTGAAGCAACTCGAAATCGAAGAGGTTGATGAAAACGGAAAAGAGACTAAATCGACAGTCGACTGCGTTGATCCGGATACCGAGAGCGTTTACACGAGACTGATTCGTCATACCAACCCAATTTTCGACCCGAACCTCGATTTCATGGCCAACGTTTGTAACATTCAGCAGAAGCTGGCCAATGATATTCTGATTTCAAAGGGTTTCCTCACGCTGAATGAAGTGTACCGACTGTTCAATCTCGAACAGACCCCTTCCGGAATGGTGTTCGGCTGGATTTATGACGACGATAATGAAATCGGCGATAACATGGTGGAGTTCGACGTCAAGAGGGTCTGCATCCTTGCGGACGACGGAAAGAGCGTGGTTCCGGCATATTCCATCAGTTTCAATGCCGACGGAAACATTTACAAACGACTGACCGCTAAATATTGATATTTAAAAATTACTTATAAGCACTTGAATACCCGTGGCCGTTAAACAGCTGCGGGTATTTTTGTGCACATCAGAAAGGACCAACATTATGAAAAAGCCCGAAGCATTTATATTTGCAACTGCTATGTCGGCAGCGTTAATTAGCGGAACCATTCCAGTTCATGCAAGCGAATCTAACAGAGTTTATATTCGCGATGGGGTTAACACGCCAGCGTACGAAGAGGTCGTCGAAGAAACCGAGCCGGAGTACGTATACGCTTTTTCTCCGTACGAAGAGGATTTGCTTCTCAGGATGGGGATGGCTGAAGCTGGAGATCAGGGCACATATGGGATCGCGCTTGTTATGAGGGTTTGCCTTAATCGAGTTGCTAATCCGAGTTGGCCCTCGACGATTGAAGGTGTAATTACTCAGCCAGGACAATATTCGACGTGGCCCGGCCCAATCCAAAACTGCACACCAAGCGCCGAATGCTATGAGGCATTGGAATGGATCAAGAACGGTTGGGACGAGTCGAATGGCGCAGAATACTTCTGTATGTACTATTTGGACTTCAGCTCCTGGGCTCAGTATTTATATTCTTATGGCGATCATCATTTCTACAGATAAGGAGAACGGTTATGAAAGGATTTATATTAGGCCTTGGTCTCGGACTGGCCATGGGCTGCGCGGGCATGTACCTGTTCATCGTTGGCAAGCGTGCACAATCTGAGGAAAATGATATTCCTGAGAAAGAAAGCAAGGGCACGAAAGCTACTGCCAATAACGAACCTCCAGTTATCATGAACAACATTGCAAAACAGAAGTCGGAAAAAACCCCAGTGGACTACACTAAATTCTCTGAAAACATGGATCCAAAAAAAGCAGAAGCTATTTTCAAAGAACTCCGGGACAATCTTAAAACGCAAAGCGATGACGAAGACCCCCACAATGATGTTCCAGAAATCATCCCGCCAGACGAATTTCAGAAAGACGAGTCGTACGATGCGATAACGTTCACATATTTCAACGGCGATGGGGTTCTTGTCGATGACGGAGGAGATCCTATTAGCAGTAAAGACGCGGCAATGCTCCTCGGCGATGACGCTTTGAATCACTTCGGCGAATACGACGACTTCGCGGTATACGTGAAGAATAATCTTCATGGTGCATATTACGAAATCATCCTGGACGACCGAAGATATTCTGACTTCGCAAAATCAAAGCCGCGTCCAGTGGAGATTGAATGACTAGACAGAGATTAGCGGATTTATATTTCGAATGGCTTTGCGATCTCGTGGACGCTAATTACTACGACGAATATTCGTATACGAAGCTAATGCGTCACCTTTTCCAAAGACCGTTCGATTATATTCTGGATCGAGACTCGAACCGTTATGAAGACGGCATCAACATGCGATATTTGTTCGGATCGTACAGAGAAATTAGCCAGTCCACGATCGCCTCATATTTAGACGACGCGGATTGCAGCATGTTGGAGATGATGGTCGCGCTCGCCATGCGTTGCGAAAGCATCATGAGTGATCCTGATAATTATGGAGATCAGACTGCTTCGTGGTTCTGGGAAATGATCGAAAGTATCGGACTCGATATGTACGACGACGATAACTTCGATATTGAGGAAGTCGACAGGCTTATTGATATTTGCCTGAACAGAACTTATGAGCCGGACGGAAGCGGCGGATTCTTCACTTTATACGATCCGCCAGGAGATATGCGAGATGTTGAGATCTGGGTCCAGATGAGTTGGTATCTTAATTATATTTGCAGAAAGAGAGGAATCATATGATTAAAGCAGCTATGTTAATCGCTTGCGGTTATATTTGGGCAGTGGCCCTTGAAGAAACCATCAAAATCACCAAGGCATGAGAAAGGAGAAATCATGAAGGAAAAAGATATTTTAGTAGCCGAGGCCGTTGACGAAGTGGCAAGAAACGAGCTTAAAAGGCTTAACTCGGTGACGAACTCCATTGTTGATGCCGTAAACGGTAACGCGGAGTATCTGATTGGTGTTGGCAGAGGACTCGCTTTCACGTGTGTTGTCGTCGGAGGAATGTTTGCCATTTCGAGAATCCGTCGCAAGAGACTTGAGAAGAGGGTTGATATTCTCGAGAAGAAGCTTTCAGAAAAGGAGTCTGAAAAGACAGGAGAATAATACGAATGCTGGATTTCATGATGGTCTCGACTCGTTCTAAGAAGGGCGGGTACATTGAGATATATCCTAAGTTCATCGTCGGCAATAGAAGTAAAGATCTGATGATACGAGGAAGAGACTTTTATGCTATCTGGGTTGAAGAACTGGGTCTTTGGAGCACACAGGAAGACGACGCGATCGCTCTGATCGATCGAGAGCTTGATTTATATTACGAAAAGAATAAAGACAAGTTCGAAGGAAACGTTCGAGTTCTTCATATGTGGGATTCCGAATCGGGAATGATCGACAACTGGCATAAGTATTGTCAAAAGCAGCTCAGAGATTCGTTTAAGATGCTGGACGAGTCGTTGATATTCTCTAATCAGAAGACAACGCGCAAGGATTATGCGTCCAAGAAGCTGAGCTATCCTCTCGTAGAGGGTGACTATTCTGCTTACGACAAGCTTATGTCAGTTTTATATTCTCCGGAAGAACGAAAGAAACTCGAATGGGCGATCGGGGCCATCGTGAACGGCGATTCTCGAAAGCTTCAAAAGTTCCTGGTTATGTATGGCGCTGCTGGAACAGGTAAGTCGACAGTACTTAATATTATTCAGAAATTGTTTGATGGATATTATGTGGTGTTCGACGCTAAAGCGCTTGGATCCAGCAGCGGTGTATTTGCGCTGGAATCGTTTCGATCTAACCCGCTTGTCGCGATCCAGCACGACGGGGATTTGAGTCGGATCGAAGATAACACTCGTCTTAACAGTCTGGTTTCCCATGAGGAGATGACGGTTAATGAAAAATTCAAAGCCACATATACAAATCGCTTCAAATGCTTTTTGTTTATTGGCACTAATAAGCCGGTGAAGATCACCGATGCGAAATCCGGATTGTTAAGACGACTTATTGATGTTTCTCCGACTGGAAACAAGATCCCGGTTCGCGAATACAACAGGCTCATTAAAGAAATCGACTTTGAATTGGGAGCAATCGCTTGGCATTGCAAAGAAGTTTATGAAGATGATCCACGAGCATACGACGATTATATTCCAACGGCGATGCTTGATGCATCCAATGACTTTTACAATTTCATTGGCGATTTGTATTTTGACCTGGTATCCAGCAATTCGCTTCTGTTGACTGACGCGTGGAAGAAGTACAAGGAATATTGTGAAGAAGCAAACGTCAGCTATCCGTTAAGCAGACGAGCGTTCAAGGAAGAGCTCAAGAATTATTTTCTTAACTACGAAGAACGTGCAACTGTGGATGGAAATCGTGTACGAAACTATTATTCAGGGTTTAGGACAGATCGTTTCGAAAAGAAAAAGAAGTCCGAAACCAAGAGCGTTTCTTGGTTGATATTCTCGGAAGGCCCGTCAAAACTGGACGAGGTTTGTAAAAACTGTCCGGCGCAATACGCCAACGAGGCCGGAACTCCTATGAAACGGTGGTCTTCTGTAAAAACAACTTTGGGTGATATTTCCACTAGCGAACTTCACTATGTAAAACCTCCTGGAAATCTGATCGTTATAGATTTTGACTTGAAGAACAAAAAAGGAGAGAAAGACTTCAAGAAAAATTTAAAAGAGGCTGAGAAATGGCCTGCGACGTATGCGGAATTAAGTAAGTCGGGAGCGGGAATTCATCTTCACTATTTTTATGATGGAGACGTGAACGATCTCGACAGTTTATATTCCGAAGACATCGAAATCAAGGTCTTCCCGGAGGATAAAAACTCGTCTTTACGCCGACAGCTGACAAAATGTAACGAGCTTGATATTGCGACCATTAGCTCTGGTTTACCAACGAAAGGAGAAAAAGTGGTTAATAGAGGAGCAATAAAAAGCGAAAACGGAATCAGGCGAATGATAATTAAAAACCTCAATAAGGAGATTCATGGTGACACCAGATCGAGCATCGACTTTATTTATAAGATTCTCGATGATGCCTACAACAGCGATATTAGCTATGACGTAAGCGACATGGAAAGAGCCGTGATCCCCTTCGGATCCCACAGTACTCACCAAGCCGATTATTGTCTGAGTCTTATTCCGTCGATGAAGTTCAAGTCTAAAGACTACGAAACCCCGTTTCCTCCAATGCGAGAATATGAAAAATCCGATGTCGAAGTTACTATGATATTCTTCGACGTGGAGGTTTATCCAAACCTTTTCGTTTTGTGTTACAAAATGCGAGGAAAAGACAAACCCGTGGTCAAGATGATCAATCCAACGCCAAATGATATTTCAACCTTTCTTGCCGTTTGCCAGGATAGTAATTATGGGTTGGTTGGTTTCAACTGCCGGAAATACGACAATCATATTGTATATGCCAGAGCTTATGTATCTTCTCCGTCTACTGGAGATATTGGATACACAAACGAGGATCTTTTCTATCTATCCCAGGCAATCATCAATCGCGGACGGAAAGACGTAATGTTCGGTAACGCTTACAATCTTAGCTACACCGATGTTTACGACTTCAGTTCGAAGAAACAGTCCCTTAAGAAGTTTGAGATCGAGCTTGATATTCACCATCAGGAAATGGGAATTCCGTGGGATCAGCCCGTTCCTGAAGAATTGTGGAATTCTGTCGCCGATTATTGTGGGAATGATGTTTTGGCAACCGAGGTGGTGTTTGACGCTAGATATGCAGATTTCATCGCTAGAGAGATCCTGGCAGCATTGGCCGGTATGACTGTTAACGACACCACAAACACTCTGACAGAAAGGATTATATTTGGATCCAGTCCCGGTCCCGTGGACGGTTTCAATTATAGAAATCTCGCTCTTCCGGTCGGTTCGAATCGGTATGGATATTACCGTCAGCGGTTCGGACCTGATTATATTTTCAGGGTGTTTGACGCGAAAGGTAACCCCACGTACGAAACCTATAACGGCGAGATCAATCTTCCGGACGGCTGGAGCATCTTACCATTCTTTCCTGGATATTCTTTCAATATGGTTGGAAAGAAAAGCGAGTGGTCCACGTATCGTGACGAAGGCGTTGGCGAAGGCGGATACGTCTATGCGGAGCCAGGTATGTACGGCAACGTTGCCCTTCTTGATATTGCAAGCATGCATCCTACCAGCGCAATAATGGAGATGGTCTTCGGATCAAACACTTTTACATTTGCCGAGCTTAGAGAGGCCCGTATTGCAATCAAGCATAAAGACTTCAAAAAAGCCCGAACAATGCTGGACGGAAAGCTTGCGCCGTTCCTGGAAGACGAAAGTAAGGCCGGCGATCTCGCAAATGCGCTAAAGATTGCCATCAACAGTGTGTATGGTCTTACTTCGGCAGGGTTTTCCAATCCATTCAGGGATCCGAATAATCGTGACAACATCGTCGCGAAGCGCGGGGCTCTGTTCATGATTAATCTGAAACATGAGGTTCAAAAGCGTGGATTTCTTGTCGCGCATATTAAAACAGATTCTATTAAAATTCCCGATGCTACGCCAGAAATCATCCGGTTCGTCATGGACTACGGAAAAGAGTATGGATATTCGTTCGAGCATGAGGCCACTTACGATCGAATGTGCCTGGTGAATAACGCGGTTTATGTTGCCAAGTACAAAGATGCGCAGGAATGCATGGATCTGTACGGTTATATTCCTGACAAGAACATCAAGAGCGGAGGAAAATGGACTGCGACTGGAACAGAATTCCAGGTACCGTACGTTTTCAAGAAACTGTTCAGTAAAGAGCCGATTGAGTTCAAGGATTTGTGCGAAACGAAGTCCGTTACCACGAATTTATATTTGGACATGAACGAAGATCTTCCGGATGGGGAGCACGCGTATCATTTCGTCGGTAGAGTTGGTCAATTCTGTCCTATCAAACCCGGACGAGGCGGAGGGGAGCTTCTCAGATCGCAAAACGATAAGTATTATGCGGCGACAGGAACAAAAGGATATCGATGGATGGAGTCCGAGATGGTTAAAAACCTTAACAAGGAGGACGACATTGATATTTCGTATTACGACAACCTTGCCGCGGAGGCCCAGAAAGACATTATCGTGTACGGAGACGCAGAATGGTTCTTGTCCGATGATCCTTACGTAGCGCCACAATACGTGACAGACGAGCTCGGAACCCGGCCTGATTACAGCGTTGAACTTCCTTGGAATTGATATTCACCAGAAAGGAGAGGTTTAAAACGAATGAAAAATTAACGAAGAAAGATATTTTGATCAACATGTACGATAACGAACCAAAAGATTTTGAATGATAAAAAGGAGAAAAACTATGAATAACACTACCACAAAGTACATTAAGCCCATCGAACTGTATGACGTTGATATTCTCGGAGGCGCTTGGAAGAACTTCAGCGGTGCCGACAGAGGCTATGGTTCTCTCGGAAACGGAAAAGGTTCTCTCGCCATCAAGTTTAATGATAAGACCACTCTGAGAGTCACCGACGATGATCACAGAAAGATCGAATTCACCGGGGAAGACGTCGTTAAGTACCTCAACGATGAGGGGTGGAACGTCAGAATCTATTCGCCGAAGAGAGAAGACGAGGTTCCGTTCTATTTCATGAACGTTAAATTCGCATATAGAAACCGTCTCGGAAATGAGGTTGATAATCCGCCGGTAATCACGAGGATCGCGTTCGATAGCCGCAACAGGGCCGTAAAGACAGAACTTAACGAGTCGTCGGTTCGGGTCCTTGATCGAGATACCATCATTTCGGCCGACGTCAAGCTGTCTGCGAACACAAACTTCGAACAGTTCAAGCAGACCGGGAAGGCAAGCGCGTATCTTAAGGCCGGCAACTTTGTTTGCGAGGAAGACTATTTCAACTCTAGATATTCGTCGACGGCCGACGACGATGATGTCGATGAGCTTCCCTTTGGTTGATATTTGCCATGGGCGTAAGACTTTATGACTATCAGCAAGACGCCCTAAAAAGAATGAAGAACGGCTGCATACTTTGCGGAAATGTTGGGTCTGGAAAATCTCGTACGGCCATAGCGTATTACTTCACCAGGAACGGTGGTAAATTGGGTGATATTTATGGCCGTATGAGGGACTCCTGTAAGGATCTATACATTATCACAACCGCGCGAAAAAGAGACACTAAGGAATGGGATGAAGAACTCGCCCCATTCCTTTTGTCTACTGATCCGGAAACCAGCAAATACGACAACAAAGTGATTGTCGATAGCTGGAACAACATCAAGAAGTATGTTGACGTGAGCGGATCGTTCTTTATATTCGACGAGCAAAGGCTGATAGGAAACGGCACATGGGTTAAGTCTTTTTATAAGATAGCCAAGGCTAACGAATGGATATTGCTGTCGGCAACCCCTGCGGACGTATGGACCGATTATATCCCCGTGTTTGTGGCGAACGGCTTTTATCGAAATCGTACAGAATTTCTGGATAAACACGTCGTATTTGACTATCATGTCAAGAAATACCCAAAAGTTAAAGGGTATTTTGGCGAACGAAAACTAAAGGAATACAGAGATATGATCCTGGTCACTATGGATTATCACAATAAAAATGAACAGCACCACGAAGATGTTTATTGCTCATATGACCCACTAACATACAACCGAGTAATGAAAGAACTGTGGAATGTTTATGAAGATAAGCCATTAGAGAACGCCGCGGAACTTTGTTACTGTCTGCGAAGGGTCGTGAACAGTGATGAGAGCCGAACGCAAAAACTTCTCGAGCTCGTTGAGGATCATCCGAGAGTAATTATCTTTTACAACTTCGACTATGAGCTGGATATCCTCAAAAGTCTGTCGTACGGATTTATGGTTGATATTGCTGAATGGAACGGTCATAAGCACGAGCCAATTCCAAACTCAGAAAAATGGGTTTATCTCGTTCAATACACGGCCGGAAATGAAGGATGGAACTGTACGTTGACTGACACAATTATATTCTACTCCCAGAATTATTCGTACAGGGTTATGGTCCAGGCATCGGGTAGAATAGACAGGCTTAACTCGCCGTATAGAGATTTATATTACTATCATCTCAAGTCTCATTCGAAGATTGATATGGCGATAAACCGAGCGCTCATGGGAAAGAAAAAATTTAACGAGAACATGTTTGCTGGAAAATTGATATTCAGACAGGAAGAAAGGAGAGACTATGGCTAATTACTTTTATGGCGAAAATGCCATCGAATGGTTGAGGGGACAGAACACCATGGTCGTTAGTTTGTCCGATCCGGAGCTTATTAAAGAAGTGGTTGCGATGAGCAAAGAGGATAAAGATGTTGAGATCATTGGCAAGGATAAGCACACTCTTTGCGCTAAAGTTCCACGCTCGTATCTTCGGTTAAAGAAGCCCGCTGTTAGAAAAAAGACGAAGAAAAGGAGTGCCTAAATATGAATATTTTTGGCGGAATTTTTAACAATGAGTTCGGTAAACTCGCCAGTCTTAAGACGAAATCGGATAGCGTTTCGGCGGAATTATGGGTGATATTTTCCTCGTTACTCGAGGCTGGGTTTACTCGTGAAGAATCGTTGGAATTAACAAAAACTATCCTCCAAAGTATGGTTATTTCTGGCGCAAAAGGCGCTTGAAATCTCGGGACAAAATCGGGACAAAATTGATTTTCGGGACAAAATTTTTGGCCACTTTTGATTTTAGATACAATTTTGATACAAAAAGTTCACAAATTTTTGTCCGATTTTGTCCTTTTGTCCCGGTTTTGTCCCGGTTTTGTCCCGTAAAATTCCCTTATTTTTCAAGGGATTCCGCGTTTTCGGGACAAAAGGACAAAAATTTTGCCTTATTTATATAATTGTGAATTAAAAAATTAAAAAATATATAAATAAGGCAAAATTTTTGTCCTTTTGTCCCGAGAGCCATTTTTCGGTGATATTTTCATTAATTTTGGGATTGCGTCTCCGAGTCCTTCATATTATGATTTTTGTGCCAAAAACACATGAAGGAGGTCTTGCCATGTACGGGTTTGAGATTTACAACGGTCAATCGTTCCCGTTAGACGAGAAAGAAATTTTAAAGCGCGATCTTGAATGTTCGAACGAGGATTACATTTTTATGAAATGCCCTGACTGTGGGGCGCAGATGAAATTTGAAGGAGGACCATCAGGAATGATTGACGGATTATACAAATGCCCATCCTGTGGTGTCGTAATCGATGAGACAGAAGCGTATGATATTCTAGCTGACGAAGTCGACGAGTTCGACGAAGAGCTGAAACAGCAGATGATGGATTATTATAACTCTGATCAGTCTTTGTACGACATCTGTAACGGCGATTAATCTTCGTTGATATTTGGGACGTGAAAAAATCATGCCCTGTTATGGAGAGAGAAGGAATGGATTAAATGTCCGTTCCTTTTTCTTTTTATTGATATTCACCAGAAGGAGAGCGGTTTGATGAAAGAAAGAGATTTTCAGTCAGATCTCATTAAAGAAATCAAAAAGAGGTTTGAAGGCAGCATCGTTTTGAAGAACGATGGGACCAACGCTCCTCAAGGCATTCCGGATCTGACGATTCTTTATAATAATCATTGGGCTGCGCTTGAATGCAAACGTAGTAACAAAGCCAGCGTTAGACCGAATCAAAAATATTTCGTTGATATTTTGGATGGTATGTCATTTGCGAGATTTGTTACTCCCGAGAATAAAGAGGAGGTTCTCGATGAGATGGGCAAGGCATTCGGACTTAACAGGTAAGCATGCCTTACTGGGAGCAAGTAAGTATCATTGGATAAACTATAGCGAAGAAAAACTTGTTAACTGGTACCAGCTGAGCTTGGCAAAAGAAAAAGGCGTGATCCTTCATGATTTTGCTTCGAGATGCCTGTACCTGAAACAGAAGCTGCCGAAACGAAAAAAGACTCTGAACATGTTTGTTAACGACTCTATTGATTTTGGCATGAGATCGGAACAGATACTTTGGTACTCTGACAATTGTTTCGGAACGGCAGACGCTATTAGTTTTGACGGGAGAGTTCTCAGAATCAGCGATCTGAAGACTGGGGCAACACCGGCCCACATGGAGCAGCTTTTTATCTATGCTGCTCTTTTTTGTTTGGAGTACGGCGTTGATCCGTCTTTGGTTGATATTCATCTGAGAATTTACCAGAACGATGAGATTACTTTTAACGACGATTCTAACGAAATAGTAAAAGATATTATGAACAAAATCGAGTTATTTGACAACATCATAACGCAAATGAGACTGGAGGGGGTTTAACGATGGAGAAGCTAAAAGATTATCTTGCGCACGTCGGCGTTGGGCACGATAGAGGCGGTCATTCCGGACGTTACCCCTGGGGGTCTGGGAATAATGCATACCAGCATAATCCTAACAGCATTACCGCACGCGTTCAAAAAATGAAAAGTGAAGGTATGTCGGAAATTCAGATAGTCGAAGCGCTAAATTTACGGTCGACACAGGAACTACGAAACATCTATCGTTATGAAAACAACGCGGAAAAGCTTTATCGCATTCGACGGGCAAAGAACATGGCCGAAGACGGCATGAGTGCTACGGCGATAGGCAGAGAAATGGGAGTTTCTGAAGCGACTGTTAGATCGTGGCTGAATAACGAGCATACAGAGGAACGACTTATGGTTGCTCAAAACACAGCCGACTATCTTAGGAACCAGGTAGAAAGCAAAGGGATGATTGATGTTGGTCCTGGCGTTGAGCTGGATCTTGGGGTGTCTAGGGAACGACTTAACGAAGCGCTCTACATTCTTCGTAGAGAGGGCTATGAGGTTTATTCCGGTCGAGTACCCCAGCCTACGAACCCAAATCCCAAACGAAAGACCACGCAGACAGTTCTTTGTCCGCCTGGGACAGAACAGCGCGAGATTTACCTTTATTCAAACATTCATAGCGTCGATCCCATTTCCAGAACTCTTGATTCTGGAGAAGTTGTATCCACCGGGAGGGCATTTAGAATGCAATACCCCGAGAGTCTGGATCCAAGTCGCCTTACCATTTGTTATGGCGATCAGGGAGGAAAAGAAAAAGACGGATTGATTGAGATCAGGCGCGGCGTTGAGGATTTGAGTCTTGGAAACAATCATTATGCGCAGGTTAGAATTCTTGTTAACGGAACCCATTACTTGAAAGGTATGGCGGTGTATGCTGACGATCTTCCAGAAGGCGTTGATATCAGATTCAACACCAACAAACCGTCTGGAACACCCATGCTGGCCATGAATGATGATGGAACCCCAGGCAAAGGGTGTGTTCTTAAGCCGATCAGCACGAGCGATCCAACGAATCCTTTTGGATCTTTGATTAGCTCACAGTCGACGTACATCGGACGCGACGGAAAAGAGCATCTGTCATTGATTAATTCGAGATCGAACTCGGGCGATTGGAGTGAGTGGGCTGATAGATTGCCGGCTCAGTTTCTTGCAAAGCAAAGCACCACGCTCATTAGAAGACAGACCAACCAGTCTATCCGAGAAAGAGAAGAGGAGCTACGGAGTATTGAGAGATTAACAAACCCCACTATTAGACGACAGCTTCTCAATTCCTATGCTAGTGACTGTGATTCGGCTGCTGTTCATCTGTATGCAGCAGCTTTGCCTAGTCAGAAATGGCACGTTATCCTTCCAGTACCCTCACTCCCTGACAACGAAGTGTATGCCCCCCAGTATGAAAACGGAACGCAGCTTGCTCTGGTCCGATACCCTCATGGCGGAACGTTTGAAATACCCATCGTGACGGTTAATAATAGACGAAGAGCGGCCGCTGCTGTGGTAGGAAACACATCTGTTGATGCAATCGGCATTAACGCGCGTGTCGCGGCCCGTCTTTCTGGCGCAGACTTCGATGGTGATACTGTTATGGCCATCCCTACTGGCGGATCTACTGGCATTACCATTAATAGTAGACCCCAGTTGGAGGGACTCATCGATTTCGACCCCGGTCTTGAGTATCCTGGAACTCCAACAAGTCGCAGAATGACTAAGCGATACCAGCAGATTCAGATGGGTGTTGTATCTAACCTGATCACCGACATGACTTTGCAGGGTGCTAACGATGACGAGCTTGCTCGAGCAGTCAGACATTCAATGGTCGTCATTGATGCTGTTAAACACGGCTACGATTATAGAGCAAGCTACATCGACAACGGTATTCGAGAGCTTCAGAGACGCTATCAGCCTCAAGACAACGGACGTTTTGGTGGTGCGGCGACTCTAATCTCCAGAGCGAAAGCGCCTGTCGAAGTTAACGAGCGTCAAGGCGAGCCCCATGTAAACCTTAGAGGTAGTTCGCACTATGATCCCAGCCGTCCAGAAGGTGCCATTCTATACACACCCTCAGGGCGTATGAGATACGCGCGAAATGAAGACGGAACTTACACACAAACCGATAAGCCAAGGACCCAGACCTCAACAAGGATGGCGGAGACCGACGATGCGAGGTCGCTCATCTCTATAATGCGTACCCCACAGGAAGAAATCTATGCCAACTACGCCAATCGTCTTAAAGAGTTGGCCAATACGGCAAGAGTTGAGTCCGCTAATACCGGTCGCTTAGAATACTCCCCCTCTGCCGCTAGAGTATACGCCTCTAATGTTAGCCATTTGATGTCGGAGCTGAACCTAGCCGATAGAAACAAGCCCCGTGAACGCCAGGCCAGCCGTATAGCCACCAGTAGGGTGGCCGCCATACTGGCAGACAACCCCGATTTAGACGATTCCGAGATCGGGAAGATCAAAGCGCAGCAAATGGCGATCGCTAGAGAGGAAACCGGGTCTAGGCGGCACCAGATTAATGTTACACCGTCTGATTGGGAGGCCATTCAAGCAGGCGCAATCTCTGATTCCACATTAACAAGAATACTTGCGCATACTGATTTGGATACAATTAGAAATTATGCAACGCCTAGATCTAGGGCAAGTCTTAATTCAAGCCAGCAGGCAAGGATTAGGACATTATACAATTCTAATATGAGCGTATCCCAGATCGCTGAGTCTCTTGGTGTTTCCGTCTCTACCGTTCGAAACTATTTAACAAACGAGGTAATTCGAAATGGCAGATGAAAACGATCTTTGTCTACTGACAACTATTGACAATCCTTTTTCGCCATTCACAAATTGGATCAAATGGTTAAATTATGACAAAGCATTTGGTTACAATACTTGCGAATTCTTAGCTCGACTTTGTCCAATTTCTAATTCGTTAACAGATGAAGAGAATTATAGAAATATTAATCTCGCTGTTGACGAAATTATTATTAATGACTTTCGAAATATTTATAGAAAAGTTCGAGAAGACGATTACGAAGTGAATGGTTTGATAAAAGAATCAACAAAGAAGCGATTCTTATCTCATTCTAATGCAGAAACGGGTAAGGCTGAAGAGTAAAAAGCATAGGGAGGGGGTCAAAAAAATACACCCCCTCCCCACAT
>ODAI010004327.1_pt1 | contig 23525 bp, 19 predicted proteins | sample 1539321 | NCBI WGS metagenome assembly ODAI01 (sample SAMN02144231, study PRJEB22623) | gut metagenome | biome: sheep rumen | host: Ovis aries | place: New Zealand | reverse complement strand
GGAGGCTATCAAGATCATCCGTGAGAAAGGTAAGCTCGTGGCTGCAAAGAGGGCTGACCGCGAGACCACCGAGGGCGCTGTCCTTGTCCGCACCAATGGTGACAAGGCCGTCATCGTCTGCCTTGGTTGCGAGACCGACTTCGTCTCCGCCACTCCTGATTTCAAGGCTCTCGCCAATGAGATCGCCGACACCGCTATCGCCGCTTTCCCGGCTGATGCTGAGGCTCTCAAGGCCAGTGTCTGCTCCAACGGCCACACTGTCGAGGAGGAGATCTCCGCTCAGACAGGTAAGACCGGTGAGAAGCATGTTCTCGCCTATTATGCCGCTCTTGAGGCTCCGTTCGTGGGACAGTATGTCCACTTCAACGGCAAGCTCGGCGCTATTGTCTCGTTCAACAAGGAGGTTCCCGAGGATCTCGGTAGGGCTGTCGCCCAGCAGATCACCGCTATGAACCCTGTCTCTGTCTCTGAGGCTGACTGCCCTAAGGAGGTCATCGACAACGAGCGCGCCGTCGCTATCCAGAAGACCAAGGATGAGCAGGTCCAGAAGGCTGTTGACGCCGCCCTTAAGAAGGTCGGTATCAATCCTGCCCATGTGGACAGCGAGGATCACATCGAGTCCAACACTGCGAAGGGATGGATCACTCCTGAGCAGGCTGCCCAGGCCCGCGAGATTATCGCCAAGGTCGGTGCCGAGAAGGCTGCCAACCTCCCTGAGCAGATGATCCAGAATATCGCCAACGGTCGTGTCCAGAAGTTCCTCAAGGAGAACACCTTGGAGAATCAGGATTTCGTACAGTCCGACGAGAAGATCTCTGTCGCCGACTACATTAAGTCGATTGACAAGGACGCTAAGGTCGTCGCCTTCCGTCGTTATTCACTGAACGACTAAAGATCAGCGATATGTTTAAAAGGGAGGTGACTCACTCGGGTCACCTCCCTTTTTGTATATATCTGTCGGTTGGGGATTAGTTCTGCGCGAGAAGTATGTCCTCGAGGCAGTTGTCGCGGTAGATCGCGTGGATCTGGAAGCGTCCCTTGGTGTAGCGCGCCTTGGCGTTACCGATCTCCTTCTTTCCGTGGATGTTCACTGTGAGGGTGCCCTCGGGAAGGGGAACGATCGTCTCCCATGCGCAGTTGGCGCCGTCGAACTCGCGGTGGAGGGCACCCATCCTGAAATCATCCTCGTGGCCGATGTTGAGGTTGTGGTCGGTCAGGTTCTCGAGATTCGCCTCGTCGAGTCCGGAGCACGCGAAGAAGTCTTTGCGGACGACATTATAGATAGCCTGGGCCATGTCCCACTTCTTGACGGCCCTGGGATAGACCTCCACCAGGTGGGCTTTTCCACCTTTGTGGTAGATGACGATCTTGGTCTCGGCGAATCCCTTCCAGGTCCCGCGCATGATGGTGAATCTCTTCTGCTTGTCAAGGGTCTTGAATCCCTTGCTCTCGACCTCACTGATGAATTTATCGTATGGTTGTCCCAAGTCGACACCCTCGAAATCGATGTGGGAGTCCATCTGGGTAGCGTATTCCCAAGGAGCGACACCCCAGGGGCGGTCTTCGACGTTGATGGCCTTTTTCTGGGCAGAGGAGTTGGCGATGCTCGAGAAGAGGGCGATGACGGTGGCTGCGGCCAGGATGATGTTCTTTTTCATTTTATTGTCGTGTTAGTTGTTTTGTCTGATGCAAAACTACGACTGAAAAAGACGGTTTTCTGATAATTCGAATGCCTTCGAATCCTGGCGAATATTTTCGAAAAAAATGGGCTATATTTCCATGCGCCATAAGTCAAGCACTGACAATTGCCGCTTGCAAAAAACGCCCAGGTAACACCCCAGGAGGTTTAGTTACCTCTTTTCTTCGCCCAGGTATTGGCTAAAACTACCGCGACGACCGATAGAATGGCCACGCAGGATAGATGGATTGTCGCTGCTAGATCAGCGTTCTTCATCAAGTAGAGAAAGAACAGGACGGCCAGAGCAAAATGGAAACAGGCCACGATGAGCCGAAGGCGTTTGATATCATAATTCTTCCGCTTCTCCGGAGAAGATGTATTGTAACCGGCTATGAACCCATCACATTTGCCCCGAAGATAAGCTATCCCAACGAGAACCAGGATTACCGCGAGAAAGATGATCCACCAAATCATATTATTATCCTATTCCAAAAAAGTTATTTCTTTTCCGTCGCGACCAAAACACTGCAATTGACAGAGTCTCCAGAGTAATACGTAATGAAATAACGGGCATTTATGGCGGCCGCATTGGCATTTCCCGAGTCGTATGGACGTTCTCGCCCGCCTTCCGCTATTATTCTTGGCTCTGGCCAAGCGAACCCGAGCCCACGATTTTCAAGCCGTAATCGCAGTAAAATGGTTGATTGATAATTATATTATCATCTCCGATATGCCCTAGAAGGTCCTTCAATATCGCCAATTTTGAGGCGGAATCAGAAGGAGCGAGCGCATTATATTTGTGAATAATATCTTTAACAACCATCAACTCTTCCAGAAGTTGTTGGTCTATAGCCGAATACTGTTGTCCGGCAAGCATCTTTTCCTTTTCTGTCATCAATCCTGCCCCTTTTTATGTCGTCTAATCTCAGAATACATAGCCCCTGCCAGAAGAAGCTGTGAGATCAAACCGCACCAAAGCCCTACAGGGAAGTGAATCCCGCTTTCTTTATGCTATTTTTCTATTATTACTTTATTTTGATAATATAACGACTACTGTTCAAATTGGAGTATACTAGAATCTCAAGGCCAGGCCGATGCCGTTATTATAGGTGTCAACCACACCACTAAGTGTCTTGTTGCTCTTCACAAGAAGTGGAATACCTACACCTGCGGACACTATTCCAAGCCCCGCGGTAATCAACCCCGCGGTAATCAATGGTTTTCCTGCCCGCGCACCCTCTTCAGCGCCATGTTGCGCACTCTCTTGCCCTCCGATGCTTCCTACCGTTCCACCCACAGCCGCTCCAATCACACTGGCGGTCGCTCCAATCAGTAATGACGCGCCACCGCCAAGGACAGCCACACCACCACCTATGACAAGTCCAAGGCCAGTATTCCTGCCTTTCCTGGCCTTCTCCCATACCGGATTGAAATCCTGTCCACTAATATCAGCCAATAGGACTGTCCGCGCCTCAGGAGAAAGTCGTTCTCCATCCATCTCGATGTGAGACCCCACCCTTCTTATAGTTCCGCTCCCGGCATACTGAGCCCCCGCGCCAACCGAAAGAAACAGAAGCACGAACATAACGATGACTTTTCTCATAAAAAATGCTTTTGATTTGATATTCAAATATAACAAAAACACTAATTCTGACCTTTTAATCACGAAATTATGTCCAATAATGAATATTATTTTACCAAAATAAGCCATATTTGTATAAAAGATCATCATGATGAAAAAGTATTTGCTTCTTGCTGTTGTATCACTTTTAGTAGCAGTATCCTGTGCTGAATCACCCGAATCACCCTTCACCCGCAAAGTCTCGGATTATGCGGTTGTCACTTTTGACGCTCCGGACTTGAGCAACATTACTGATCACGGGAAGGAGGTCCTCAGACTTTACCGATATGCGGCTGATGTGGTTGACTCCATCTACTGGAAACAGTATTTCGGTGACAAACAGGCTCTGCTTGACGGGATAACCGATCCGCTCCAAAAGACTTTTGCCGAAATCAACTACGGCCCGTGGGACCGCACCAATGGCAACTCGTTCGTGGAAGGCTACGGCGACCGCCCGGCCGGAGCCGGATTTTATCCCGCGGATATGACGGTGGAAGAGTTCGAGGCCTGGGACAATCCCGACAAGAACAGTCCTTATACCCTTATCCGTCGTGCGGCTGACGGCTCTCTTGAAGCTGTATGGTATCATGATGCTTATAAATCCTATATCGAAAAGATTGACAATTACTTAAAGGTGGCGGCCGACATCACGATCAAGCCCAGCGTGAGGGAGTATCTCTTGGCAAAAGCCGAAGCTCTCAAGACAGACAGCTATTACGATAGCTCTATCGCCTGGCTGGATATGGATGACAGCAAAATGGATCTTGTCATCGGCCCTAACGAAGTAACGGATGATCAACTTCTGGGCATCAAGCGCTCCTATGAGGCTTACGTCCTGCTTAAGAACGAGGCGCAAACCAATGAGTTGATGCAATATGTTTCCCGCATCGCTGAGTTGCAGGAAGACCTTCCTGGGGACCCTGAATATAAGACCTTCCAGCCCGGAACCGGCTCAAACATATTCTCTTGCGACGCCTTGTACTATGCTGGAAAGGCCAATGCCGGTGTTAAGGTCATCGCCCTGAACCTGCCATTTGACGCTGATGTCCAGAGGGACCGCGGAACCCGTACAATATTGCTTCAGAACGTCATAAAGGCAAAATACGACAATATTATCGCCCCCACCGGTGAACGTCTTTTGGATGCCGAAACCGCTGAGCACCTTTCATCTGACGCCTTCTTCTGGACTATCGTGTTCCGCGAGGTGGCCCACGAACTTGGTGTAAAGGAAACCGTCAACGGTTTGGGTAGCGTGGAGCAAGCTCTTGGAAGCGCCGCCGCGACTTTTGAAGAGTTGAAGTCGAATGCAGCCAGTACCCTCCTTGTCTGCAAACTCCAGAAACACTTCGACATCCATAACCACTATTTCTACAGGGATGATGTCCTTACAACCTACTTCGCTTCCCTAGTCCGTTCCGAGCGTTTTGGAGAAGCCTCAGCTCTTGGTCGCAGCAGTGTGATTATCTACAACTATCTCAAAGAAGCAGGCGCATTCAAGCATAAACCTTCGGGGCTGTACGAGTTGAATTTGGATAAAATGGAGAACGCGCTGTCTGACCTCACCGCCTTTATCCTCAAGACACAGGCCACAGGAGACCGTGAAGGTGCCTTGGCGTTTGAGAGCAAGTACTCGAAACGCGGAGAAGACTACGATGAAGACCTGTGGAACCTCCGCTCTGTGAATATTCCGGCGGACATAAGATTCAATTTCAAGTAATAGCGTCCACTCAATTATTCGGCGTATTCCAAACCTTGGTTTCCGCACAGTGAACCAAGGCGGAAAGACCGCCGCAACTGATACGGAAATCCCCCTCCTCAAGACGCCACCTGCCATCCCGCCCGACAAAGGCCAGGGATGAAGCCGGAATCTCAAACGTAACTTCCTGACTCTCTCCCGCTTCCAGTTCAACTTTTTTGAAAGCGCGAAGCCTTTTGACATCCGGGATTATGCTGGCGACCAAATCGCTTGAATATAATAGTACAGCTTCCCGTCCGGCACGCTCCCCCGTATTCTTGACGGTAACTGAGAACTTAAGAATATCATCAGCGGTGAACGAGCTTGGCCCCAAGCACTTAAGGTCTGAGAAGGCATATTCAGTGTAACTCAGCCCGAAGCCGAAGGGCCACTGGATGTCCATGACAGCGTCATAATTATATGCCCCATCCATCATCTCCCGGTGCTCCTGAACCTTATAGTCATAGGTATGAAGGGCATTGATGTGCTTTGAATATGTGAACGGAAGCTTCCCGCTGAAGTTTTCCTCTCCTGAGATCAGGGCGGCAAGCGCGTCACCACCGAAAATGCCCGGCAACATAATGTCAACCACAGCATTGACCAGCGGTTCGATATCTCCGATAATCCTTGGACGACCCTCGTTCAGGATCAATACAACAGGCTTCCCGGTCGCGGCCAAGGCACGGACAAGATCCTTCTGGTTCACTGAAAGATTGATGTCGTCGATATTGCCGGTGGTCTCGCAATAGGAGTTCTCACCGACGCAGGCAATTATCACATCCGCTCTCCTAGCCGCGGCTACCGCCTTCCCTATTTCCGGCTTGTTTTCCCTTTTCCAATCATTGACCGAAAGATCATAGGTCACTCCGGGTTCATAGATTACGTTGTTTTCCCCGAAAGTGTTACGCATGGCCTCAAGAATAGTGTTGTATTGCGGCACATATGAGTCTCCCTCTCCTTGCCAAGTGTACGACCAACCACCGTTTAATGTCCTGAGACTGTTGGCATTGGGGCCAGTTACCAGAATCCTTTCCCCTTTCGATATCGGAAGGACGCCATCATTCTTAAGAAGGACTTCCGACTCCACGGCCGCTTGGTATGATCGCTTGGCGAACTCATCACTGGCGAACCTGTCAAACGCTTCTGTATCCCAGACCGGATTGTCGAAAAGGCCTATCCTGTACTTCATCCTCAGAACCCTTTTCACGGCATCATCAATACGTGACATAGGAATATCACCCGACCTGGCGAGATCCGCCAGAATAGCGCAGCACTCCGTGTCGTAAGGCTCCATAATCATGTCAATCCCGGCATTGATGCCGATTTTGATAGCCTCCCTTTTGTCCGTAGCGATATGGTCCCTTTCATAGAGGTTATTCAGATCTGACCAGTCGGTCACTATCATTCCGTCCCAATTGGTCTCCTCCTTGGCCCATCCTGTCAGAAGTTCCTTGTCTGAATGCAAAGGAATCCCGTTGACAGACGATGAGTTGACCATTATGCTCAGGGCTCCGGCCCGGAAACATGAGAGGAAGGGAGCGAAAAACTTTTCTCTAAGGTCATGCGGTGGAATATAGGCGGGAGTCCTGTCTTTGCCTGAGTAGGGCATGCTATAAGCTATAAAGCATTTGAGATTGGCCGCCACATGCTCCAGATCTATACGGTTGGGATCCTCGCCCTGGAGTCCGAGCGTCTCCTCAACCCCCATAACTGAAGCAAGATACGCATCTTCTCCCCAGTCCTCCCAAATCCTTGGCCAACGAGGGTCCCTTCCAAGGTCAACCGTAGGAGTAAACACCCAAGGCACCATGGCGGCACGGGTCTCGTATGCCGTCACCTCCCCCATTATTCTGGCGAAAGAAGGATCAAAAGTGGCGGCCAGGTTAATCTCGTGAGGAAAGATAGTTCCGTCGGTAAGATAATTCGCCCCATGCACCATATCCAGTCCATAAACGCACGGAATACCAATCATTTCCATCGATTTCTCCTGAATCTGACGAATCATGGAAGCCGTCTGTTCCCTAGTATGGGCCCGTCCGTTCATCACATTCAGTATGGATCCTATTTTATACACGCCGAATATCTCGTCCAACTTGGCAGGGTCGAGAGCTTCATGAGTGTCATCTTCCAAAACCGAAATGGTGAGTTGGACCATCTGCCCTACTTTTTCTTCCAGAGTCATCCCTTTCAGAGTCTTCTCCACCCGAGACTCAAGTTCGGCATCTGTCGGGATCATCCCTGGTGCCGACGACTTGTCTGAACAAGAGACGATTACGGCAGTAATAAGTATTACTTTGATTATTCTTTTGATCATAGCCCTAAATATAGTAAAAACCTCCGAATCACATTTTTCATTATCTTTGTTATTATGAAAATCTCTAGAATTATCGCGGCTATGATCGCCATTGCCGCCACAACAGGGCTATTTGCCCAGAACACCTCTAATTATGCGACAAAGGCTGGCCGGATGGATCGCGGCAAGCTGAATATTGGAGTTTACCATCTCCGGCCCTATGCCCGTACGGAGGCACATATCAAGGATTTGGCTGATTGCGGGATTGATTTCGTGATATGCATGGAAAACGATCGCCCGGCTTTGGATCTGTTCAACAAATATGGCGTCGGCGCCATCGTCAGCGGAATCGTTCCAGGCTGGTGGGGCGGCGACGGAGACAATGCCGGCAAACTGGAGGAGACCAATCCCCTGTCAAAATACGAGGAAGCCTCGGCCTCTTTCCAAGACCATCCGGCAATATGGGGCATCGATATCGGAGACGAGCCTTCCGCTCTGGATTTTCCTTATTACGGGAAAGTGCTCAGGAAGGTTGAGGAACTGTTCCCAAATCAGTTCGCCTTCATAAATCTCTATCCGAACTATGCTTCCGTGTCACAGAACACAGATGTCCAGACCAAGAACCAACTGGGCACTCCGACCTATGAAGAGCATATCCGTCGGTATTGCGAATATGTTCCGGCAGACTATATCTCCTATGATTTCTATTACAAAACCATAGGTGTGGCGAAGGACTACGCCAATCTCGTTGTTGTTTCCGACGCTTGTCGTAGAACTGGCCGGGGAATGTGGGTAACAGTGCAGGTCAACAGTTCTGACCCAAAGGTTTGGATCAAGGAAAACGAACTGAGGTTCCAAGCGTATTCCGCCCTGGCTTTCGGTGCGGAGAACCTGACTTGGGCTTGCTATACCGCCGGCTGGTGGAAGAATCAGGTGGTGGATGAGAACGGAAAGAAGACCCAGCAATATGACAAGCTGAAAAAGGTCAACGCCGAACTACATTCCATTGGAAAGGACTATATGAAATATATCAACAAGTCCACATCCTTCGTCGGTTTCGACGGGACTGACATGCTCGAGGAAACTTCAGAGAGCAGTCTCAAGGAATATAGTGACGAGGTTTTTTCCAACCTTTCAGCAGGATGCCCTCTGGTTGTAGGAAAGATGGTGTCTAAGGACGGAAGCGATGCCAAGGCTCTGTTTATTTGTGTCGCTGACGATCCCTTTGACAAAGCTCCCAAGAAACATCTCCTACGTTTCAAGGCCCCCGGAAAAGAGGTCACCGTAAGAAATGGAGATGGATATATTCCTATGCGCAGGGACGCGGAAGGCTGGTACGAAATCCCTGTATCCTCCTGCCAAGGAATATTGATTGAAGCGAACACCAGATAATGGTCTAAACAGAATACTGTTATGCGGGAAAGCGCAAGGAAAGGATTCGTCACCGTAGCCACTGGAAACACCATGTATTACATCATGGCCAGGAATCTTTTGTTGTCTTACCGCCATTTCGCCACGGATCCCTTGCCCTTCGCCATCATCTGCGACAGAACCAATAAATATACAGATTGTTTTGACGATGTCATCCTGTTGCGGGATCCTACCCGCTCATACAATGACAAACTGCTCCTGCCAAGTCTTGTCCCATACGACCAGACCATTTTTGTTGATGCCGACTGCCTGGCATACAGGGATTTGAACGATATGTGGACGATATTCGCGTTAGCCTGCGCGGTCCTTGGGTACGCTCCCGCCGACAATTATTTCCCATGGATCTGCTATAATCATACGACCTTCTCTTGATAACGAAAGGAACAAAAACCGCCGTGATGGATTCTTTCCGCTTGGCCTTTTTATTCTGCAAAAAAATAACAATCAACTTCTTCAAGAGGAACTACAAGAAGATTGTCGCAGGTTAAGGAAGTGTTTCTTATATTTGTGGTACTGATAATCAACTGGAAATGAAAAAGCTTGTTAGACTTATCGTGATCCTCGCGATCGCTTTCCTGGCGGTAAAATACTGTTCAGAACATTACGGAAATGTGATCTCTCTGCCCGGAGGTTTGGGCGGAAATGGAAACGAGAACACAGAAGAGACTGATGGTGGATGGTTCACGCCTAAAGAGAAAACCTCTAAAAAAGACAACTCGAACGACAAGGATGTCCCACAGGACATCAAGGATCTGGAAAGACAGCTCGGCATCGGAGATGACGACAGTCCAACAACCACAACCACTATCCCTTCCACAACCACCACGACGGCTTCAACCCCTTTAACCTTCAAGGGAATTCCTATCAAAGGATCTCTTTCATCTTTTGGAAACGAGCTGGTCAAAGCCGGGTTTAAGAATGCCGGAAACGGCTCATTTACAGGCGATTTCGCAGGATATAGCGGATGCCGGATCACTCCTTCCGGAAATAATCCTGTCCAGGAAGTCCGCATTGACTTTCCTGTGATCCAGGATTGGGACGCGTTGGAGAAAGCCTACGATTCACTTCAGGCCTCCCTCACCCAGAAATATGGCATTGAGCCTGTCACTTCCACAGGGAGCAATCTCGCGGTTTATAACCTTCCTAACGGGACCATCTCCCTCGACGCCGACGTGAAGAACCAATCTTCCTGGCATGTGATCCTGAAGTATTCGAACCTGATGACCACAACTTCTTCAGGCACATTGGGAAGGAACCCTATTGACGACCTGTAATCATGAGGAAAGTCGCTTTTACTCTCACCGCTCTGCTCCTGCTAGCGGCCGGACAGGCATTCGCCCAGGAGGTGAAGTTCCACGGTGCCTTTACCGAGAACTTCTCAAAAGAGAGCTCGGAATACTTCGATTACAACTACAGGACATCAGGCTATGACTCTCGCTACTATTCAGGCATCCGATCCTTCACGGAAGAGGGTACTGACATAATGCTCTACCGCATTGATCCGGATGATCCGGCCGGAGCGGGAAAGGGACCGGAGATCATTTCCAAAGACTACACCTTCTACGGTAGTTATTCCGCCAGGCTTAAAGTTCCAAACGCCAGGGACGCGCAACCCAATATCGGAGCCGTGGTGGGGTATTTCACATACAATGTCGACCCGGAATTCGGACTGAGTGAGATTGATTTCGAATGGCTTCTGGCGGATCCTCGAATAATATACATCGGCACCTGGACCGGCAAGAGAGGATCGCTAAACCGTGTTGGGCGCACAATCAATCTGGCCACCGGAGAGATTCTTGAGACCACATATCGAGGAGAGACTCGCATGCCTGACGGCTCTGTCGACCGGATTCCAAGAACAGCTCTGACTGATCTTCAGAATCTGCCCGAGTCTATTGAAGCCATCGAGGGCTACGACGCTTCCAAGCAGTTTTACACCTATGGCTGGGACTGGTATCCCGACCATCTGGTCTGGTGGTTGATCCACCCTGAAACTGGCGAAAAAGTGATCTTATGGGACTATAAAGGAGGAAAAGAATTATTCCCTGGCCACCCGTCAAAAGACGGCGTACCCTGCTTGAAGACAAAATATCGCCTCAATTTCTGGCACACCAACAACTGGCCGGTGGACACCAACTCCGCATCCATCGAGAAGCCTCTGTACCCTTATGAACTTGAGACTGACTGGATGTCCTATATTCCTTTCAATTAATAGTTTCCGCACGATGTTCCTTAAAATTGCAGGAGGAAAAGTCCTGACCCCATCTGGGACCATCAATGCGAACGTCATTATCAAAGACGGCGTCATTGAGGAGATTACCGGCTCTCCTGTTGAGATTCCGGATGCGAAGGTATATGACGCTAAGGGGATGTCCGTTGTTCCCGGGGGAATAGACCTCCATATTCATGGCGGAGGAGGAAGGGAGTTTGAAGAGGCGACAGAAGACGCCTTTCGCGATGTGATGGCCTCACATGCGCGTTTCGGCACAACATCGTTCCTCGCCACCCTGCCAGCCTGCCCTGTCGAGACAATCTGGAAAGCTATAAGTACCTGCGAGAAATTGATTTCCGAGCCAGGCTCGCCTCTGCTAGGGCTTCATCTTGAAGGTCCGTATCTGAATCCCCACAAGGTCGGAGCGATCATTCCGGAATATGTCACTCCCCCCATAGAGGAGGATTATAAGTCTATCCTGGATAGCACAAAAGTCATCAAAAGGTGGGATTTCGCCCCGGAACTTCCTGGCACAGAAGCCTTTGCCAAATGTCTCCGGGAGCATTCGGTCCTGGCGTCTCTGGCCCATACCGAAGCGGAATATTCCCAAGTTCTCAAAGCCTTCGAATGCGGCTGCACTCATGCGACCCATTTCTACAACGCTATGACAAGCGTCCATAATGTCCGGGAATACAAACATGAGGGGACGATCGAGAGCGTTTACCTTATTCCTGGAATGACGGTCGAGGTGATCGCTGACGGCAAACATGTCCCGCCGACGATTCTCCGATTAATATACCAGATAAAAGGAGCGGACAGGATGGCTCTCATCACCGACGCCCTGGCCGCCTCCGCGGGCGGCGACGTGAACGGCATCTCCGACGGGCGTGTCATAGTTGAGGACGGGGTGTGCAAACTGTCAGACCGCTCCGCCCTGGCCGGCAGTGTAGCCACCATGGATGTACTTATCAGAACGATGGTGAGCGCGGGTATTCCTTTCGATGATGTCATCCGAATGAGTTCCGAGACTCCGGCTCGGATTCTAGGAGTGGAGGACCGGAAGGGAACACTTCAAAAAGGCAAGGACGCCGATATCGTCATCTATGATAACGATATCAATGTGAAACTCGTGGTGCAAAAAGGAAGGGTTATTCCAGGTACAGATACTCTTCAGGAATGTCCTGGTACTTAGCGTAGTCCAAGCGACGCCATTGAACCCTTAACCTATCCTGACCTCCTGCCTTGTCGGCCATTATCACTCTGAAATCATGGAAGCCCTTCTCAAGATTGATCCTTCCCTGGAAAAGGTCGTCACCGCTGATGGTCCAGTCATCAACGTGAAGAGTGGCTTTCCCACGACTTGTCACATGGAAAAACCAGACTCCTGTCTCTGGAACGAAGAGTTTACCGGTCTGCAGGTAACCATGTGACTCAGTATGCCTTTTGCGTACGACAAACGGGGTACTGACGACCTCTGAGGCCATCTTGGTTCCGGAAAGGATATCTTCGGCAACGGTGTAGTCTCCGATAAATTCCGTCCTGGTCAAGCCATGCTCTTTCCCTTTCGCGTCAACGGCTTTGTGAAGGGTGTAATCCAGATCCACTTTCAAAGTGTCCACCTGAACGACTCCCCCATCCTCCTCACGGACCCATGTGCGGAGACCGTAATCACCTTCTGTCAACTCGATTATCCTGGAACCAAACGGCAGATTATTGTAAGTCGTGTTCCTGCCGGAGAACCTTCCGTAAATCAGGTAAACGTCATCCTTCTTGACGACATAGTCATTGACATGGTCATGGCCGGTAAAGATGGCATGTACATCACCACACTCAACAAAAGCCGAGAATAGTCCGGTGTTCAGGTAACCCGGGCATTCGTTTTCCTCCCGGACGCCCGACACAGCAGGGACTGTCTTGATGGTTTCGCCATATTCCAGAAGAGGAATATGGAAAAATGAATATGCCGGATACGGCACACCTCCGTGGGCATTGGTATAGGCGAAACTGGTCTGGCGATACCAATCCACCTGATCCCACCTGAACCATCCATAATGTGAGTCTACGGACTCATTCATGGAGTAGTCTCCAGAATCCATGCAATACAACAGGGCGGCGATCCCGTCTACTGAAGAGGACTTGATTTCCACGGCCATATCATCCAGCCATCCGGACTTGGCCGTGTTCAGGCTCATCGGATGCGACATCACAATATCCGCGAGCTGACGTTCCGTCAGCTCCTGCTCCCTGTCATGGTTACCAAAAGTGACAACGAAGGGTATTTCTCTTTCATCAAAAGGCTTCAAGAAGTTGACCCAGGAAGAATCCGCACCGATACCTGTCACCACATCTCCGGTGAATACCGCTAGATCAGGTTTCTCTGTATCAAGCATATAGCATAGTTGATGGAGAGCCTTTATGTATTCTTCCTGATTCTCCCAACAAATGTGAGTGTCTGTCAATTGCAAGATCTTGAAAGACCCTTGGTCGTTGAAACGCAGGGCTATATCCTTTGATGTTTCAGGTTTTTCTTTGGGTGAACAAGCTGCCAGGATGATTCCCAAAGACAGTATTATGAGATGTTTGATCCTTAACAAATTTAAAGAGTTGATCATCAAGTGTTTCTAAATCCGTGGCAATTTCCAAGGTTCACGGTAGGTCTTGCAAAGGTAGGTGTCTGCCTCCGCGTCATGGAACGTCTTACCATCCCAAGTGAGCTTCTTGCCAGTACGGTACGCGATATTGCCCAGATGGGCGAACTTGGCGATATGGGCTCCGATCTGGATGCTGGCGTTGCAGTTGGGATTCCGGCTCTTGATGCACTCCAGATGGTTCTTCGCATGAAGGTTCAAGCCTCCCTCTCCATAGTTTTTCCGCAATTCGACAGCTTCCATACGCTCGACACCATTGACCTTTTCCGGAATAACTTCCCATCCCCCGCGGTTGACAACAAGGGTTCCGTTCTCGCCCACGAACCCTAGGCCATGATTCCTGCCATAAGCGCCGTCATCGATTCCGATCGCATGATCCCACATGACAGTAAAATCGTCGAAGGTGTAGACTGTCTGGAGCAGGTCAGGAGTCTCGCAAGCGTCATCAGGATAGCCGAACTTGCCTCCCGATGCCATGATGCTGTTTGGAGCGGTGACATTCATTCCATAAAGGGCATAGTCCAACAGATGGACTCCCCAGTCGGTCATCAGGCCACCAGCGTAATCCCAGAACCATCTGAAAGTGAAATGGAAACGGTTAGGATTGAATGGACGCAGCGGGGCTGGACCAAGCCACATGTCATAATCGACACCATCCGGAACCGGCTGGTCAGGCTGAACCGGTATTGAAGGGCACCAACCTTGATAAGAGAACACCCTCACAGTGCGGATCTTGCCAAGTTTGCCGCTGTGCACAAAATCCATAGCGTCCTGCCAATGAGGATCACTGCGTTGCCATTGTCCCACCTGCACGATCCGGTTATATTTCTCAGCAGCTCGCACCATTATGTTGCATTCCTCTATGCTATTGCCAAGAGGTTTCTCGCAATATACATCCTTTCCGGCCTCGCACGCTGCCACTAACTGAAGGCAATGCCAGTGGTCAGGAGTGCCGATTATGACTACATCAATATCCTTGTTGTCAATTAGTTTTCTCCAATCTTTGTATAGGTGCTTAACCTTTTTTCCCTGAATCTTCTCCGTGTCCGCGGCTCGCCCTTCAAGCACGCTTTGGTCAATATCGCAGAGCGCGACGCAATCGACCTCCGGGTTGCGCAGGAAAGCCTGAAGATCGGCGAATCCCTGACTACGGCAACCTATCAAACCGAGATGGATCTTGTCATTCGCTCCAACAGGCTTCGCGGACATTCGAAACATAAGTGGACTCATCGCGAGGCCAGCACCAAGTGCGGCACTCTTTTCCATAAACTCTCTTCGTGTCATATCATCATGTGTTTATCGCTCTTTAGGGAAGGTCAATCAGCATGTGTAAAGACCAGTAAAACCAAAGATAACGATTTATTTTGTATATTTGACCTATCAAAAACCTAATATTATCATGTCTTATCTTTGGATCTTGCTTGCGGTGTCGCTGATCATATCGGCCGTAGGTTGGAAATATTTCATCTATTTCTTCAGTCTTGGCTATGGTTATGGTATAGCCGCCCTGGCCTTGACTCTTGTGATAATTTTCGCCGGAGCCGTGACTCCACCGACAGCTCTCTTATGTGCGGTGATGTTCATATTCGGCTGCCGCTTGGGAACTTACCTCCTGATCCGTGAGAAGAAGGCCGCGGCTTATCGCAAGATCCTTTATGATCCATCCCTTCAAAACAAGAAACCTGTCGGGGTTGTCTTAGCTGTATGGATTTTCTGCGCCCTGCTTTATGTGGGTCAGGTAAGCCCTGTCGCTTTCAGGCTTGCAAACACGGCGAAGGGACTGCCCATCAACGATTTATGGGCGTGGATCGGGGCCGCTGTAATGGCCTGCGGAGTGATGCTTGAGGCAGGTGCGGACGCGCAAAAGTCAGCGGCTAAAAAGATCAATTCGAAGCGTTTCGTAGACACTGGCCTTTACAAGATCGTCCGCTGCCCCAACTACCTTGGAGAGCTTGTGATCTGGACAGGAGCCTTATTGTCTGGAATAGGCGCCAGCCTGAACGCCTGGCAGTGGGTAATCGTGGCCATTGGTTATATCGGAATCGTCTACGTGATGTTCAGCGGAGCACGGAGGCTTGAACTACGACAAGACGAAGTCTATGGGGAAAATCCTGAATATCAGGAATATATCAAGAAAACCCCCATCATACTCCCCTTTATTCCGCTCTATAGCGTGAAGAAATACACCTGGCTCCAGGCTTGAAACCTAAGTTGATGAAGCATTCTTTCCAGACCCGATACAGGGCTTTCAGAATATGGCAGACCCTGGGTTTCATCCCATGGAGGCGCGCAAAGGAAGTGTCACACAAAGACGGATTCTCTAAAGGCGCCTTTGACAGTATCCCCTTCCTGAATGAGGATGCCAAACGCACCTTCGCCCACCTTCTGCTCAGGCCTGGCTATATGATCAGGGATTACCTCAACGGGCAGCATGAACGCTATCTCGCTCCGTTGACATCACTGATTATCTTCTATGCCTTCTTCGCCTTGATCTCTTCCATCATCAATCCGAATTTCAATGCCGTCAAAGCCAAAACCGAAGGAGTTTCTCCAGCTGTGTTTATAAGCCAGGATGATTCCTTAAATTTAGATCCTACCCGGGTTAAGTTCGTGACATTCATCGCGAAATATCGGCATATATTCAGTTTGGACCTGCATCCTGAAGATGTTGACACCCCGCTAAAAGCCTCAATAGCCGCTTTCGAAGGGGCTCTGCGCAGTCAAGGCGTATATCTGTTCCTGGGTAGTTTCATCGTCCTTTGGTTAGCCATGGCTCGGACTCTAAGGAAAAAGAGAATCACTTTTTCAGCTGCCGCCGCAATCGCTGCCTATGTGCTTTGCCAGTTTTGCTTCTTCATGCTGTTTTCCCTATTTCTACCATTAGGTAAACGAGGGGAAATCGGACTCTGGCTTATGGTGATCCTTCTTGTTTTCGATTATTGCCAGCTGTTCGAAATCTCCATAAAAAAGAGCTTAGGGCTGACAATCAAGACAGGTGTGATGTATGGTGTAGTTTACATCTTCTTAATCATCTTGGTCGCGCTGATCGTAGCTGGAGGAACCTATTTGATCGTTAAATAAATCTACAGTCTGACGATAACACTGAATTTGGCGGTGAGGTCATAGAAAGACCCATCAGTGTCAATATCGTTTTTCAAGCTATGGCCGTCTTCCCACACGATAGATGGTAATCCGTTGAATCCGAATCTATTATAAGAAACAGAGGAGCCCAGGCAGAAACGATCCCAAGAGAAACTCAACCCTCCCCGGACTATAAAAGCCGGAACAATTTTTCCGTCAAACTGTGATCTGCCGGAAGAATCGACTTCCCGCAAGATAGAGTAAGTGATGAGATGGTTATACAAGGATGCCATCGGGATCGCGGAGAGATTAACCGTCAGGTTACGGAAGCCCTTGCCAGACAACGGGTTGGAAGCATTCTTGTGAATAGGTACAAAATTGAATGAATACCCGGCACCGATGGAAACCTGCCTGGTTATATACCGGCACAAACCATTTGAGAACGAAAGCATGAACTTATCGTTCTGATCCAAAGACATGTCACCTTGATGATACTTAGCTATAGCCATCCAGGAACCGGCGGAACGATGTTGCACAAAGTTTCCTTCCGTGGCCGCGGTGTACGAGAAATGGCGATGGTTGAACAGGTAATACGCGTCAAAAGTCAAAGTACGCATGATTCCCGGATAGTCCGATGTGAAAGCATACGGAAGTGACGCGCCTTCCACATCCAGATTCCCGTCAATATATTCATGGGTCTTGAAAAACTGGATTTTGGCGCCATAAGAAGGTTGCCTGACCGAGAAAGACATGAAGGTGTTCTTACCAGGGTTCTTGCTTCCGACTTCTAACGCACCAGAAAGACTGAGACTCCCATATCCAATTGACCCTCCTACCTTTTTATGGAGGTGTCTTTGCATCCGGTTTTCAAGGACAGCATTAATTGAAGGTGAATTCGGCATTGTATAGTCCGTCACTTTTATATCACTCGTCAAGTCTGACCCGGTGGAGATCAAGGTTGTCTCCAAGGAAAATGACCATGGCAGGGCAGGGCGGGTCACATATGATGAATCGAAACGAGGATCCGGACCTGTGACTTTGTCAAAAAAGCTTTTCACCGCCCGGTCGATAATGCCTCCCTGAGCGGACACCTGTAAACATGAGGCTCCGAGCAATACCACCAAAAAGGCTTTTCTGACGAACATTACTTTATTCTACTCTCCGCAATCGTACAGCTCAGCCTTAAGTGACTTGACCTGGGAATGGACAAGTGCCCTGACCTTCAGTCCAGGAGTTTTCTTGTAGAGTCTCGCTCCCAGCACTTCCACCTTTCCGGGCTGCTCATGGGTCAACTTATAGACTCTGCCATTCAACGTTATCTCCACTGTGCCCTCAAAATCAATATACAATGCCACGGCGGCATATTCAGGAGTCTCTGGATCCCAAGTGACGGATTGTCCCTCAGGTAATCTCATCGCGATTTTCCTGAAAGTACCGATCGGTTTGCGGCCGTCAGTCTGGTACCACCAGAAATCAGAAAGTTGGAACGTGACCTCGTCAGACACCGCCCTCTGCTCGTGCGGAGCCGGGAAAATAGAGGCTTGTACCTCGAATCCGGCGTCCTTGATGGTTTTGATGTAATCAGCGTCAAGCATGTCGTGTTTCATGGTGCTCATTCCGCAATTACCACCAATCTCCTGAAGCCTCTCGATGGTTCTTGGAGCCGCATCAGTACCGGGATCCAGAAGTATCAGGCATGAGGAATAATTACGTGCCTGGCTCACGGCCGCCTGGGACGCGTCAAAGGCGATGAACTTGTCCCCGAGTATCTCGTGGGCCAATTTGTAGGATTCGGGCACGGCGCTATGGAGCATGGGGATGATCCCGTACTGACGGCAAGCCTCCAGTTCCTCAAGGAGAGTCGGGATCGGGACCCTAAGCGAAGGATCGGTCGATTCAAGGACGTATTTGGTCCGCAACTCTTCGAAAGTCAAGTCTTTGACCCTGACCGGCTCGGCGATTTTCGAATAATCAGAGGCGTTACGCATCGTGCGGTTGATCGTGCCGTCATGCATGATCACCATCACGCTGTCGAGAGTGTATTTCACATCGCATTCGATAGCCGGGTAGCCGTACTGGGCGGCCATCTTGACTCCCGCAGGACAGTTCTCGTTGATGTAAAACTCATCCCCATCCATCAGCCAGCATCCTCTATGGGCGACAGATATGGGAAGATCCACATTCGCTCCGCCACCGCAGGAAAAAGCCAGTAACGCAGACACGCAGAAAAAAGCGATTCTCTTTAGCATATCTCTGAATATTAATTATTTCCAAATAAAATCAGAACAAGAAATGAAGCTTCTCGGGAAGGCGGGTGTAGTCATCGATCTTTATGTAGTCCATCCCGCCAAGACGTATCTGGCTGTCATTTCCACCATCCGCGAAGTCATCTCCAACAAAAAGAATCTGATCCTTGACATAACCATGCTCCGCGGCATAGCGCATGACAGCGTCATACTTGTTGTACTGCTTCGGCGTGATGTCGAAGGAGGTGGTGCCGCCGATGAAAACGGAGTAGTCTTTAAATATCTCCTTGACCTCGGGAAACATCTCCCTACGACGGATCTTGTCCGGGTCAAAGACCAGTTTGTCTGCCTGGTCAGCCTTGGTCCCGAGAAGGGCGAAAGTGACCATTCCTGACTGGTGATACTCATTAGGTTCTCCCTTGTAGGCCGTATAACCATATTTCTTCCGCAACTCTGAAGTCTTTTTGTCAAAAAACTTACGATCAACCGGACTGGTTTCCTCTCTCACGATCTTGAACTCCCCGTCCACTATCTGGCTCTCCTCCATCCCATAGTTGCCGAGTATCGTGATCGGATACTCTCCCATCTGATTGTATATTCTTTTGCAATTACCTCCGCCGGCCATTATGATCTCATAACGCTGCATCAAGGTGTCCAGAACAGCCCTGTTGGCCTCTGTGAGCGGCTGGCGATGCTCAGTCAAAGTCCCGTCAAGGTCGAAGACAATGAGTTTCTTTGTCTGTTTCCAGTTCAATTCCCTGACAGCCGACATCAAGTTCAGCATCGCCTGCGGCTCATCGGAACTGACATAATCCACATGATGCCTCATAGCGAAATCGGCCAGATCATAGCTGTTGACCGGCCAGAGAACTGTCTGGAGACCAGCCTCATGGGCCTCGTCGAGCAGGTGGGTCCTGTTCATCACCACTCCCATATGGTAGGACACTCCAGCGTAACCTCGCTTGAGCAGTTCCTCAGTCGTGAAAGCCTTGCTGCTGGAGATAGGGATGACCTTTGTCCCGGGACGGAGCCTCAGGATCTCGTCACAAAGGTGCTCGCTGAATGAGATGAAGGTGACCTGATCATACATGTTCATCTCGTCGCAAAGCGCCACAACCTTCTTAGCCAGAGTCGTTTCCCGTTCCGGAGTCGGATGAGCTTTCAATTCCAGGAAGAGCATCAACCCCGTGGTTTTCTTGGCCTGGGTGTAATATTCCCTCAACGTCGGAACCCTGTCACCATTAGGCAGGACGCAAGAGCGGACGGTCTTGAAATCAAGTTTCTGGACATCCGGGTAATCGGATCCGGGAATCTTCGGCCCATGAAGGATCACAAGGGAGTCCTCCGTCGTCAGGTGGACATCCAATTCAACGCCCTCGACACCCAGTTCCTGGGCGCCCTTGAGGCTTGTGAGTGTGTTCTCGAATGACCCGGGATGGGCGTAATATCCCCTATGGGACATGACTTTGGTCTGCGCCGGAAGCAAAGCCATCGCCGCAAGAATCGCGGCGGCTAAGGATAGTATTCTCTTCATGTTAACAAATATAATGATTTTAACTATTTTTGTGTATTAACAAACCTTGCTTCCATGAAGAGAATATTACTCGTAGGAATGTGCGCCCTGGTGTTCTGGGCCGTCCCTTCCCATGCCCAAAGGGGCTCCAGGGATATCCCCACTCCAACTGACGGCCTTAAAGACGCCTATAAGGACTACTTTATGATCGGCGCGTCTGTCAACATCAAAAACGTGTCCGACGCTGACCAGATAGCCATGATCAAACGTGAATTCAACAGCATCACAGCCGAGAACGCCATGAAGCCCCAGCCTACGGAGCCGCAAAAGGGCGAATTCAACTGGGAAGATGCCGACCGGATCGCCGATTTCTGCCGCCAGAACGGGATCAAGCTCCGCGGACACACTTTGATGTGGCATAGCCAGATCGGATCTTGGATGTATCAGGATGAGAAAGGCAATCTCCTTCCAAAAGAGGAGTTTTACGCCAATATGAAGCATCACATCCAGGCCATCGTGAATCGCTATAAGGATGTGGTATATTGCTGGGATGTGGTCAATGAGGCCGTGGCGGACAGCCCGGTATGGCCTGGACGACCTGAGCTTCGAGAGTCACCGATGTACAAGATCGCGGGAGAAGAATTCATTTACAAAGCTTTCGAATACGCCCATGAGGCCGACCCGGACGCCTTACTGTTCTACAATGACTACAATGATGCGGAACCTGCTAAAAGTCAGCGCATTTACAATCTTGTGAAGAGGATGAGAGATGCCGGCGTGCCAGTGGACGGGATCGGAATGCAGGGTCACTATAATATCTATGGCCCGAATATGTCGGATGTGGACGCGGCGATCGATCTATACTCAAAAGTCGTGAAACATATTCATATTACCGAACTGGACATACGGATCAACGAGGACATGGGTGGAGCGCTACGCTTCAACCAAGGCTCAGGCCAAGTCACTGACTGGGAGCGGATTCTCCAGCAAGACCAGTATGTCAATCTCTTCAAGGTCCTCCGCAAGCACAAAGACGTGGTTGACTGCGTCACCTTCTGGAATATTTCCGATAATGATTCATGGCTTGGAGCTGCCAACTCCGCTTTGCTGTTTGATGTCAACTACAAACCGAAACGGTCTTATCTCGCTGTCAAGGGATTTGATCCCGAAGCAGATAAAGCAGTGATTAAGGAGGACTTCAAGCCTTCCGAGTTGAACCAGCCGGGCCAGGAATATCCTATGGTCAACTCCCAGGGCTACGCCCGTTTCCGTGTATACGCTCCAAAGGCGACTTCCGTGATCTCCAGCATCGCTGGCGGAACTGTCCTCCACAAGGATGCCGACGGCTTTTGGACCGGTACCACCGCGGCTCCTGAGGACGAAGGTTTCCATTACTACCATCTCACCATTGATGGCGGAGTGGTCAACGACCCTGGAACCAACAATTACTACGGTTCAATCCGCTGGGAGAGCGGTATCGAGATCCCGGCTCATGACGCTGATTTCTATGCTGATAAGAATGTCCCTCACGGCAATGTTCAGCAGGTCCTTTTCTGGTCGAACAGCACTGACCAGCTCCGCAAGGCCTTTGTCTACACCCCGCCTCAATATGAAAATGGCAAGAAGAAGTATCCTGTCCTTTATCTCCAGCATGGCTGGGGCGAGAACGAGTACGCGTGGTGGAACCAAGGCAGGGCCAACCTCATCATGGACAACCTGATCGCCGAAGGAAAGATCGAGCCATTCATCGTCGTGATGACTTACGGAATGACCAACGATGTCCGCATCGGCGAGCTGGGGCGATTCAATTACAATCACTTCCAGACGGTTCTCTGTGACGAGCTCGTCCCCTATGTGGACAGCCATTTCCGCACGATCGCCAAGAAAGACAGCCGGGCCATGGCCGGTTTGTCGATGGGTGGTATGGAGACCCACACAATCACCCTCGCCCGTCCCGAGATGTTCTCTTATTACGGGCTGATGAGCGGAGGAATATACCTCCCGGACGAGATCCAGGATCCGAAACAGGTCAAGGGTATATTCATCGGCTGCGGAAGCAAGGAAGGTCCCGAGCGTGTCATGAAGGCGGTCTCCGACCTGCAGGCCGCAGGCTTCAACGCCCAGGGCTACGTCTCCGACGGCACCGCCCATGAGTTCCTCACCTGGCGCCGCTGCCTCTACCAAATGGCCCCGATGCTCTTCAAATAGTCTAGAATACGATGTCCTTAGGCTTGTCGAGATGACCGCCTTCGTTGAAGTGCTGGTTGTCTGGCAGGTCTATGTCCGTGCGGGCGGCGCCTTTGCGCATCAGAGCCTTAAGCTCAGGAAGGTAGTGCTGGTAGACTCCCCTTGGGGTCGTCTCCTTGTCCTTGCAGATGCTGGCCGCCATACCGACCACTTCGCCCATCATCGCTCCCGTTCGCATAAGCCTTGTCGAGCCAAGCGTGACATGGGTGGTCGAGATGTCCCGGCCAGCCATGAACAAGTTGTCTATATTCCTGGAATACAGGCACCTGTATGGTGCGGCATATGGATAGATCGGATTGCTTTTCGTGGCTGCCTTGAACTCATTCCCGGGGAAATTGGCCGTGTTTGCCGGATCCGGGAAATGGAGATCGAAATGCCATGTCAAAGTAAAGGAAGCATCCTCGTGAAATACCTGTTTATCAACATCATCCTGCTTCAAGACATAATCTCCGACAAGCCTGCGGGACTCCCGCTTGCCCGAGACATAGGCAACCCAACCGAGGGAGCGATTGGCGTATTCAGCCTTCTTTGAATAATGGTTTTTGAGGAAGCTCCAGTTGGAATAGACGACGAGCAGGCCATAATCCCTGATCCTCTCAAAATCGTAAATCTGGTCCAGGTTCATGCCCGTCTCCCAGGTCCACTCACCCATCTTGACCTTCTCGCAGTTCTCCTCAGTGAACTTCACACCATATTCAAACTCGGGGAAAGAACTCTTCTTCCCGTCATCCACACTGTACCACTGTACCGAGGATCCCATGGTCATCTTGTCGGCCTTTTCCGGAGCCAGGGACTCGCCATATTCATCACGTCCTTCACG
>ODAI010652912.1_pt1 | contig 23533 bp, 22 predicted proteins | sample 1539321 | NCBI WGS metagenome assembly ODAI01 (sample SAMN02144231, study PRJEB22623) | gut metagenome | biome: sheep rumen | host: Ovis aries | place: New Zealand | reverse complement strand
GCTTACAGCGTGGCAGTCATATATGTGACAGCCTTGCCGGTGGCTGGTGACAATCCGGGATTCTGTGGAGAACTGCTGACATGGCTGCTCACGCTGGCAGGCATCGTCTTGACACTGTTCCTCGTGGGGCGCGTTGAGCCGAAGGTGTTTCCCGCTGCCGGGCGGTTTCCGCTGAAGCTGCCTAAGCTCTCACTCGTTGCCGGGTTGTTGTTGATTGCGCCTCTGTGGCTCGTTGTAGAAGGGTATATTGTTTATGGTATTACGTCGCTGGCTCACTCCATACAGATGGAACCGCTGGCCTACACGACTGCCGACCTGCGCAAAGCCCTTTTGTCGAGCGTCCATGCAGTGTTGCTTGCTCCAGTGCTTGAAGAGTTGTGCTTCAGGCAAATGGCCATCTCTCCATTCCGCCGTCGTGGCGCCCAGATAATCGTCTGCGTGGTGATGGCCGTATTGTTCGGAATCGCCCATGTGCGCAACTTCCCTGGGGCATTCCTGAGTGCCATCGTCTACGGGTTGGTGTTCATCTGGTCGCGGAACATCTGGTGCGGCGTGGCTCTCCATGCTGGTCGCAATTTGGCAGTCACCCTCCTGATGCTCTATAGTTGGCTTGGGCTCGGTGACATGCAGATGGCGAAGATACCAGTCATATTTCTTCCCGACTCGAAAGTGATTTTCGCATCTGTTGTCTTTGCTGCCGCAGGAGTTTGGGTGATAAAGAGGAAACGTTGAATCCTTAATGCGTCATGGAATAATGGATAAGGAAATAGTCAACATATCTGAAAAGGAGTGCTATCTGTACGTTCTGCCAGAAAGCAAGTGGTTGCTCATTCAGCCTGTAGATGAACACGACTTGGCTTTGCTGGATAAGGAGGTCGAAATGATTCAAAGGTTTTCTGATGAGGTGTTTTCTTTGGTTGCCTTTATAATTGATGATTGGAACAGGGAACTCGCTCCTTGGTCCGCCCCTCCTGTGTTTGGCAAGGAGCCTTTTGGTGATGGGGCGGCAGAAACGTTGGAATTCGTCATAGGACATCTGATGCCTATGTTACGGGGAAAGTTGGCCGACTCCTCCCATTGCTTGCTCGGAGGTTATTCTCTTGCTGGTTTGTTCTCCCTTTGGGCGTCATACCAAATTGACGCGTTTGAAGGTGTTGCCGCTGCTTCGCCTTCCGTTTGGTACCCTGAGTGGATGGAATACACGACGAGAAAGCAACCCTATGCCAAGGCCGTTTATCTCAGTCTTGGCGACAAGGAGGAAAAAGCAAAGAACCCTGTGATGGCTCGGGTGGACAATGCCATCCGCAGGCAGGAAGACATGCTGAGGGGACAGGGCGTAAGCACAATACTAGAATGGAATCCTGGCAATCACTTTGTTGATTCTGAGAAACGAATGGCAAAAGGTTTTGCTTGGTTATTGAATAACATGATGAAGATATGAGCATTTTTAGAGAGATGAGGCGCAAACGCCAACAGCTTTCTGAGAAAGAGAGTGTCGCTATTTTGCAGAGAGCCACGGCAGGCACATTGGCATTACTGGGTGACAATGATTATCCTTATGCCGTGCCTATCAGCTATGTTTATCACGAAGGAAAATTGTTTTTCCATAGTGCTTTGGCAGGCCATAAGGTCGATGCCATCAGCAAGTGTGATAAGGCATCCTTCTGTGTCATCGAGCAAGATGATGTGCAACCAGAGAGGTACACCACCTTCTACCGTAGTGTGATAGCTTTTGGCAGAATCCGCATCATCGAGGACGAGCAAGAGAAATTGCAAATAGCCCGACTGTTGGGCAACCGCTATAATCCCAATCAAGATGAGGCTCTGCAGAAAGAGATTGAAAGCAGCCTTTCCCGAATGTTGGCCATCCGCTTCGACATCGAGCATCTGACGGGAAAAGAGGCAGTTGAGTTTTTGAAGCAGCGAAATACTTGCATTAACTCTACCGGAATTCCCGAATAGAACTTACCTTGCCAACAGATTTCACGGTTTATTACGAAACTCAATCTTTCGCTGGTATTCTCTAAGGGGTTTCAGAATCTTCAGAAACTCTTCGGGCGTGGCACTAGTGCCTGTCCAATAGGCTTCTCGCGACAAGAATGTGCTGATTACAAATAGGCAATACACATTGTCCATCATATAATAGTCAGGCATCTGGCCTATGTTGAAACAATGAGTCCAGCATAGGTAGTCGGCTGGCGAGGTGCACATTCCCAACCTCCTTTCTAATTTGCCGCCTCTGGCAGACGTCGAATCTGATACTTGCTCGCCTCGCTCCAGGCGCGGAATGTAGGCCATCAGTTCGTCCCAGAACTCGGCCGGCATGGTGTCAACCTTTTCCTTATAACCCCGAATGGCCTCATTGTCGCCTAACAAAGTCAGCGACTCTTCCCAGAAGCAGTTCTGATAATATCGTGCGTCCTCCTCGCTGAAGCAGCACACCACCACTTGCCCCTCATAGCTATCCCTGATGTGAGCGAAGATGGTGTGTAGGGCAATACGAGCAGCCTCGTCCTTGGGGAAACCATACACGCCTGTGCTGATACACGAAAAGGCGATGCTCGAAAGCTCGTTCTCTTCGGCTATCTTCATGGCGGAATCATAACATGAGGCAAGCAACTTTCCCTCGCCGTGAAGACCTCCATGCCATACGGGACCAACCGCATGAATCACCTTCTTGCACGGAAGATTATAAGCGCCTGTCATCTTACATAGGCCTGTTTCACAACCTCCAAGCGTCATGCACTCTTGGAGCAAGCCCTTGCCTGCAGCCCGGTGGATAGCTCCATCCACGCCACCACCGCCAAGCAAGGTCTTGTTGGCAGCGTTAACGATGGCCTCAGTAGGCAGTTTTGTGATGTCGCCTACAATGATTTTTATTCTGTCGCTATATGTTTCCATGTTCCTGTTATGAGCGTTTGTTACTTGTTTGTTTTATTTGGCTAATTCTTGAGAAAAGAGTGAACTGTATCTTGGCTTGTGCCGATGTATTCCATACCTTCGGCATTGAATACAACGTTTTACATAGTGGGCGCTTTGCCGAGTATTATGTTCACGAGTGCCGTAACATCGGCTATGTCGATAGTTCCGTCGGTGTTGACGTCGGCGTTCTCGGCCTCAGCGTTGCCTAAGATGACGTTGACAAGCATGGTGACGTCGGCGATGTTCACCTCGCCATCTTCGTTGACGTCACCGGGCTTGGCTGTTTCGAGGGAGGTGAATTTCACTACTGGGCTCCACTCGGAAGTCTTGCCGTTGGCCAGCACCGCCTGCACCTGCACCACATAGTCGGTGCTCAGGGTCAGTCCGCTGAGATTGGTGGCAAGAGCAGCGTTTTCTACTACCATTTGTGTCCATTCGCCATACATGGGTGACACCTCGACATCCACCCTGTCATAGTCGCCATCAAGGCTGACGGTGAACACGTAATGCATGCCCGTCTCAAAGACGTAGTCGTCATTCCGTCCATCAATGTTGCCATGAGAAGAGGCAATATAAATCCTGCCGTAGTCTGGTGATGGGTTGGTGATACACCAGTCGTAGGTGCCGGCAGGAATTTCTATGGTGACGCTGTTATTGAAAACAACATTCCTGGTATTCACGGTACCATCGGCATTTTCGGGAATCTTATACTCAAATTCCGCATACACCTCTGACGAGGCATCGCCACTATTGGTCAGGGGGTTGATATACGGTATGACATCTCCAAAGGTATTGGCATCGGCATCAAGCAGCATCTGGTAGCCCGAGCCATCTCCCCACACATCGCCAACCACGAGCGTCACCTTGGCAGTATTGGCGATCCTCTCGTCGACGGCATAACGCACATTGTAACGGTCGCCATGGCCATTCCAACTCACCTTGGCAGAAGTCATTCCCGGCGTCACACTGACATTGGCCACCTCGGGGATTTCCTCCTCGGTTTGCAGGATTGCGATGGAGGAAGAAAAGTCTCCGTCGGCACCGATGCCCACCACCTGATAAGCATAGTAGGTTTCTGGGCCAAGCCCGGTGATGTCGGCCGTTGTCCCTGTGACCTCAACCTCCTGCCACTCCTCACCGGATGAATCGACGTTATAAAGGCCGAAATCATCGACATTGAGACGGAACTGCCCGGCGCAGTTGAAGTGGCGGATGGCGATGTAGCCCTGCTTTCCAGCAAACTTGCTCAGATTGACGGAGTATTCCACATATTCATGGGTAACGATGGTCTCAGGCAATACGATATCGGTAAAGTCGGTAGCGGCGTTTCCTTTGGTGGAGACATAGATGGCGAAGTGCTCTCGATAATCATTCAAATCCTGTCCTTTCATCCACACCTTCAGCATACCGTCGAGTGGCAACTGTGGCGATACGAGCCAGTTGTCTGGGCTAAGATCGCCATTATCATTGTCATAACTCTCAGATGTCATAAAAGCTGCCCCGCTATGGGCAAAATCTTCTAATTTATCCATAGCATACCAGCAGTTTCCGTCACCATCAGCATCAATGGTTGTCCACTCCCCAGGCAATCCGTCTTCGAAACTGGTGAAATATGCTGTGTAGAGGTTTGATGGCTTGTAGCGCACCTTGTAACGCTCGAATGAGCCCGTCCAACTGATGGTGGCTGTGTTGTAGGTAGTGGTGGCAGTGAGGTCCTTCGGTGCATTCATGCTGACAACAGTATAATCCAATATCTTGCTGCCGGTGAATTGAGCGTTGGGAATTGGGAGTTGGGCATTGGCAGCAGCCGTGATGGTAACGGTGTAGATGCCAGCCTCTTTTCCGTCGCCGCTCCATGCGAGGGTATAGTTACCCTCCTGGGGGATGAGGATGCCGTCCTCGGTCATGAGGGTCGGCACAGGCTTGATTTCCTCGCCTGTCTCATCGAAGGTGACCTGCATGTTGATGATAACCTTGCCGTAATAGGTCTTATCGAACAGGGTCAATGTATAGTAAAGTCCACTGGCAGCGACTTCCTGTTCGGTCTTATAAATCCTTTTGCCCTGTGCACCGCCGAAAGCCTCGGTGTAGAAGCTGTTTCTGAAGGTGGGATGATTACCGTTGTTGAAACGGGCAAAGGTTTTGTCGCCTGTCATGGTGATCTCTGCTGGAGCGAAGATGCTGTTCTCAATTGTCAGTCCACAACTAGGAGCGCTACCTATCCATCCTACGAAGCCACCGTTGTTGTCGGTTGTTTTACCCAGCAGACTGCCGTCGAAAAGACAGCCGCTGATGGTGGTTTCTTCTGCATATATGTGGGCAATGAAGCCGCCATTGGTACCATCGCCGCTGACCGTACTGCTGATTGTGACACTACTACGACAGTTGTTGATGGAGGTAGTACCCGCTGTTTGGCCAATGAAGCCTGCAGCAAATTGATTCGAGGTGTTGATGGTACCATCTACGGTAAGGTCATGGATGGTAGCGTCTTTGACAAAGCGGAAGGGGGCTGCATACTCTTCGGTCGTGTTATAGTTGAGGGTGAGCGTGTGACCGTCGCCGTTGAAGGTGCCACTGAAGGCATGCTGCCCATCGGTGCCCACCATTCTGGTGACGGTGATATCTTTGGCCAGGCGGAAATACTTGTCGCTGTAGTCGGTGCCTTCAGCCACGCGCTGTGCCAGCAGATACCACTGGACGGTGTAACTGATAACGTATGGGTCGTCTTCAGTGCCTTCACCCTCCCACGGAATGGCATCGAGATTAACATTGACAAGAACATCGGCATCGGGCATTGTCAGTGTGTATGGGTTAGCGCCGCCTACCAGAGTTCCGGCACTGGCTTGGAAACCGCTGGTAGCACCATCCGTCCATTCGTAATTGAGGTTGAGGCTCACTTCATCGTCTACACCCGCATAGAGTTTGTCACTATAACTGATGCCGACTCCGTAAGATACGATGCCGCTGATGTCGTATTCAGTGGAGTTGCCAGCGTTCTCCATGGTGACAAACTCCCCGGCGGTGATGCTGTGGGCCCGTTTGCCCTGCACGGTACCAAGGGACTGGGTGTAGTAGCAGTTGGTGATTTCGACCTCTCCTCCAGTTGAGTTGTTGGCAATGGTGCAGGAGCCAGTGCTGCCTACAGTGACGCTGGTTGGACAGAAAAGGCAGTCGAGAAACACAGCTTTTCTCGTTTGATCTGATTCATATGTCTTATAACCTAATAGGCCACCGCAATGAGTTGAATTTGTACCGTTCAAACTGCCGGTGAAGGTACAGCCGGTGAGGCGCGCCTGGATGGCATAGCCCACCAAGCCGCCGAGGTAAGTCTTGCCGCTGTGGGTGGAGTTGATGGTCACGCTGCTTGTCACGTTGGTGAGCGTGAGGCTGGCTGTGCCGTTACGTCCCACCACGCCACTGGCATAGGTGTTGGAGGTGTTGATGGTGCCTGCGGTGCGCAGGTTCTTGATAGTGGCACCGTAGGTAAAGCAGAAAGGTCCGCAGAATTCAGCGTCGGTGGTATAGTTGACGGTCAGGGTATGGCCGCCGCCGTCGAAAGTGCCTTGGAACACATTGAAAGTACCCTCGCTAGAACGAGTGCCCACCATGCGGCTGACACTGATGTCTCGTGTCATCAGGAAGTGCTTGCCGTTGTAAGTGCTGGTGCCGTTGTTCACGTTGGCACACAGCGTGTTCCAGTCGTCAGCGGTGCTGATTTGGAACGGGTCGGCCTCGCTGCCACTGCCTGTCCATGCCCCTACTCCCTGTGCGACCACGCACAAAAGGGCGAATGTAAAGAATATTTTCAGTCTAGTCATGATAGTTATCTTTTTTACTTTCTATATATTCACGATGCTGCAAAATAGGGAATTTACATGCTATTTTAGTTGTTTTTTATCACGGCTTCATTTTCCGATGCAGAAATGTGAGAAGATATTGTTAAGGGTTTCCTGGGGAGTGATTTGGCCTTCGCCTGTTATTTCGGCAAGGTCGGAAAGGACAAGGTGGAGGTCTTCAGCGAGAAGTTCTCCACTTTGTTGTTGATGGAGACCGTCCAGGACACGTTGGAGGTTGTCGTGAGCATGGACGAGGGCGTCGTAATGGCGGATGTTGGTGACAATGATGTCGTTGGAGTTGGAAATCAACCCCGCATGCCGTGCTTCTTCATAGATGCGCTTTTTCAGTTCAAGGATGCCTTCACCCGTCTTTGCGCTGATAACCGATAATGGAGTGATGAAAGGCTTGAATTTGTTGGTGTCAATCAAGTCGGCTTTGTTTTGAACATAGATGCACCTTTTTCCTTTGCTGAGTTCAGACATCTCGTTTTGTTCGCTGCTCGTTGGTTGTTGGTCGAGCAACCAAATGACGATGCGTGCCTGCTTGATGGCTTTAATGGAGCGTTCGATGCCTATTTGCTCCACTTTGTCATAGGTTTCGCGGATGCCAGCAGTGTCGATGAAACGAAATTGCACGCCATTGATGTCCATCGTTTCTTCAATGGTGTCGCGGGTGGTGCCGTGAATGTCAGACACGATGGCCCGTTCGTCATCGACCAGTTGGTTGAGAAGTGTTGACTTGCCTACGTTGGTCTTCCCGACGATAGCCACGGGAATGCCTTGCTTGAGCGCTTGTCCTGCTTCAAAGGTGCTGGCCAGGCGTGTGATGTGGGCGTCAATGGTTTGGGCTAATATGAGCAGTTCTCCCCGGTCTGCAAATTCGAGGTCCTCGTGGTCGGAGAAGTCGAGCTCGAGTTCAATTAAAGAAGTGAGTTTGAGCAGTTGGTCGCGAAGGTCTTTGAGTTCTGAAGAGAAATGTCCGCGCAGTTGGTTGATGGCGATGTCGTGAGTGGCCTTGTTGCTTGAGGCGATGAGGTCGGCCACGGCTTCAGCCTGGCTAAGGTCGAGCTTTCCGTTGAGGTAGGCGCGCATAGTGTACTCGCCGGGATGGGCCATTCGACAACCATTCTCGATGAGCAATGCCAACACTTTGTTTAGAATATAGCGCGAGCCATGACAAGAGATTTCAACAGAATTCTCGCCCGTATAAGAGTGGGGGGCACGGAAAATGGATACAAGCACCTCATCGACGGTCTCTGTTCCTTCCGTGATGTGTGTAAAATGAATGGTGTTGGGTTGACATTGGTCGCAACGAAGCGTGCTAATGGCAGATACCGCGTCAAAAGCCTTTGAGCCAGAGACGCGGATGATTCCTATAGCTCCGCCAGGAGCCGTCGCCAATGCGCAAATAGTATCGTTACCGTTCATTTCTTCTTAGCCCACGTGTTGGAGAGGATGATAATGACAATGGTGAGAACAATAAAGACAATGACGGCTATTGTCGATTTGCCTTTATCCTCCCCAAAGAAGCCCAGAAAGACGCTAAGAGCCGCACCGAGGAAACTACAGATGGCCATCAGAATGCGCAACCGATGAATGTCGACCTTGCAGCGTTCCTCCTCCGAAGCCGTGTTGTAGCCGGCAATGAGCCTATCGCCTTTACCTGCCAGAAAGACGAGGGCAAGAGCGATAAACAAGATTGCAAAGAGAAGGCCTGTTATCATATTCTATCAAGCACTTTCTCGATGAGCGTGTCGATAGAGTTCTTGTACTCGGTGTTCATCTTCTTCGCATAGCGGTTGGCGATGACCATGCAGCAGGTCATTGCACGATGGCCGAGGAGTGATGCCATTCCGGCTAAGGCAGACGACTCCATCTCGAAGTTGCAAATGCGAAGGCCGTCGTATTCGAAGCTCTCTATTTTCTCATTTTGCTGCGGGTCGGCAATGTCAGCACGAAGTACTCGGCCTTGCGGGCCGTAGAATCCTCCGCACGAGATGGTATAGCCGCGCACCATGTCGTCTTGTGCAATCTGGTCGATGAGTTGCGCGTCAGCCACAGCTACATAGGGAGCGCCCTTGATGGGATCCCATTGCATGTGCTGTTTGAAAGCCTCTTCCAATTGCAGGTCGCACACTTCATTTCGTCCGGCATAGTAGTTGAGCAGGCCATCGAAACCGATGCTCTTTACTGATGCCACGAAACATCCCGTTGGTGTGAAGGGCTGAAGTCCGCCGCAGGTGCCGATGCGCACCATAGTCAGCGTGCGGTGCTCGGCCTTTTCCGTGCGAGTTTCGTAGTCGATGTTGGCCAGCGTGTCGAGTTCGTTGGCCACAATATCGATGTTGTCGCATCCGATTCCGTGGCTCTGGCAGGTAATCCGTTTTCCTTTATAGGTCCCCGTGATAGTGTGGAACTCACGGCTGCTCACTTCACACTCGCGAGTGTCGAAGTGGTCGGCTACGGTGTTGACACGAGCGGGGTCGCCAACAAGCACCACCCGGTCGGCCAACTGTTCGGGGCGCAGATGCAAGTGGAAGCACGAGCCGTCTGCGTTGATTATCAGTTCAGATTCGGGGAAATGTTTCATAATCTTACGTGTTTTAAAGGTTTTTACATGGAGTGTATAGTTTCTTGCGTGAATTCAATCCAGCAGCAGATTCTCCGTTCGTCGTATCTCTTTTTCGATTTGCCGTGCATCACGACGTTTGTCTTCAATCTGCTTCTCGAGATTCAGGATTTCGCTGTTCAGCATTTTCTGCGTCCTGGCATTTGCATTGTAGTAACGGTCGCGCTGCATTTCAATGGTTTGCTCGTCTTCGGCAAGCGATGAGTTGAGTTCTTGCAGACTTTTGAAAAGCTCGCGCGTCGTAGGCGACTTGAAGTCGCGAACAGAGTGATAAACCACATCGTCATTGATAACAAACGAGAATGCCCGCTGAGTGTTTCCATCCTCCGAGCGTTGGAGCATACCTTGATAACGAGCGAGGGCTTGAGGACGGTCGCCGAAGCGCCAAGTTTCTTGAATACTTCTGATACGGGCAAAGCGTTCGATTTGTGCATCGGAATAGTCGTCTTGGTCGAAGCTGGCGCGTGGGAATGTGGGTACGAAGGTGTAGATGCACACTTTCCCTGCCGGCTGGTAGCGGTCGGTGACAAGCCACCCTAATTCGTCAAGCTCGTCGAAGGCCACCATATAGTCGTTGGCCGTGGAGTTGAAAGGAAGTCCGTAGTTCTCGGGCTTGTAGAAAGTGCCGTTGTCGGCATCGAAGAGTGTCATGAAAATGTCGTATCCCCCCAACGAATGCTCGCCTTTAGCGGAGAAGAAGAGGGTGATGCCGTCAGACATAAGGAAGGGGTAGTTCGGATTGCGGTAGTCGTTCCCGAATTCAGCGAGCTGACGCGGCTTGCTCCATTTCTCTCCCAGACGGTCGATGGAGTAGAGGCGTGTGCTGAGGGTGTCGCCTTCAGAATAATAGCAACGGTCGCCAAACTCGTTGGTGAAGACAGCCAGAGGCACTTGTGCCGGCTTCTTGAAATGCTCTTCGTATGTGGACAGAGTACCCGACTCCTTGTTTAGAGGCACGTGCTTGATGAAATCGGCCTTGTCAACCACCACGCTGTCGATGAACATGATTTTGGCTGTAGACGACAGCATGCTCTTGAACATCCTTTGTGCAGGCGTTTCTACGGGTGCCGCAGGCTGCTGAGGCTTGGCGGGGTGCCGGTTGTTGCGGTTCTGAGCTGCGATGGGCAGACACAACATCGAGACGAGCGCAAAGATAAGTAAACAGGGTTTTCTCATGTATGGTCAAATTAATGAATGATTTAAAACACAAAGATACACATTAATGTCAAAAAAGAAGACATTAATGTCAAAAAATTAAAGTTTTTTTATATGTTTCGCTTCCTTCGGAAGCAAAATGGTGGTTATTGCCTTGCTTTTCCTTTATTCATCAATCAGTTTCCCGGCTGAATGTAGAGCGTTCCATATCGAATAGCGGGTTTCTGGATTCAACTGTTCGAGTTCCTCAAAGATTCTGCGCATCGAGTCTCGATGGCTGTCGTGTTCGTAAGGACACAGTTTGGCTTGTTTCTGATAGTTGTTTTCTTCGGCAAACTGAAGAATGTCGGCTTCGTGGCACATGCAGAGCGGACGGATGATTTCAAGCGGCATCTTCTTCATCTTCAGGCGCACGGGCATCGAGTCGAATCGCCCTTGAAAAGTGGTATTCATCAAGGCGGTGTGTACGATATCGTCCATATGATGGCCGAGTGCAATCTTGTTGCATCCCAATTCTTGGGCGAGGTTGAACATCTGCTTCCGGCGCATCCACGAACAAAGGAAACACGGCGACTTTCGCTTGTCGGTAGAAGCATCGAACGAAGTGGTCACTATATGCAGAGGAACCTGCAAACGAGTGCAAAAATCCTCCAAATAGCGCGTGTCGGTTTCGTAGGCAATGTTCTCCATTCGGATGTGAATGGCTTCCAGCGAGAATTTCGGCACGAACACCTGCCTGCGCTGGGCCAGCAACTCCAACAGGCAAAGTGAGTCTTTGCCACCCGAAAGCCCCACCAGCACGCGGTCCCCGTCTTCTATGAGGCGGAACTCGCGCAAAGCGCGGTTGAATTGCTTAAGCAGTCGTTCTTTCATCTTCTTTCTTTTTAGGCCCGAATGACGCGGATTGCAAGGCTTTGCCAGATGCGTGGGGTATTGTCCCTTTACGCCCTCACACTCCCTTTTACGCCCTTTATGCTTTAATCTCTTCCCTTTGGAGGAGGATAGGAGAGGGGCTCTATGGTTTCATGAACACCAGATACACGGCGCAGATGATGAGCAGGAACGCGAGGATGTGGTTCCAATGAAGGTGGTCGCCCTGAAACAGGATGTTGGCGATGACGGCAAAGACGGCCAGCGAGATGCACTCCTGAATCACTTTCAGTTGCACCAAGTTGAAAGGACCGCCGTTGTCGATGAATCCCAACCGATTTGCCGGCACTTGGCAGCAATACTCAAAAAAGGCAATGCCCCACGAGAATGCGATGACGCCCAACAAAGGCCAGTTGCCAGAAATGCCCGATTGTTGCAGGCGCAGGTGGCCATACCAGGCGAATGTCATGAAAACGTTGCTCAAAATGAGCAGGATAATGGTGTAAAGTCCGTTCATATTCTTCTTTTTACGCGTACGTTTGATACTTCAGAATTGCTTTCCTAAAACGGTTGCAAAAGTAATCATTATCCGCGAAAATGCCAAACGAGGGCCATTCTTTTTCTTCATCGCCATCAACAAATGCCCCTCGTGTCAACTCAAACGCCCCCTCTTGTGCACCCAAAGTGCCCCTCTAATCCTGTCATTGCATTCATGTGATGTAGTAAAATAAATTATTTCACAAAGTAAAATAAATTATTTTACACGGCAAAATAAATTATTTTACTCACCAAAATAAATTATTTTACTTTGTCATAGATGGCTTTTGACAGCCTCATATGTGGCATCTGACACGCTCATATGTGGCATCTGACGTCACTATAACATATCTTTGACAATTCCATCTGCTTGCGAAGCCATTTTTGAGTCGCGTTTTTCACATTATTATAAAGGCGGACATCAAATTCTATCAATAAAAAATGGTTATTATTGGCCGATTTGTAGATGATTGAAGGCGTTTCTTTGTTAAAATCAAGGCAAGTCTTACCCTTTCTTGCATTTTTTCTTAAAAAAAATGAAATAATTGGAGAATAAGTTGTAACTTTGCACCGAATTTAGGTAATAACGGGAATACAGGATGAACTACGCGAAGGCAATATCTCGAATCAAGACAATCGGAATTGTCTGCTTGCTGTTGATTCTCTCCGCATGGGATATGCGGGCGCAATCGAACGACAGCATCGTCGTGGCTCCTGACAGCAGCAACTTCGTGACAGCCAGCCTGCTGATTGCAGAACCGCTGCATGCGCTGTATTCCGTTTTTGGCCATGCCACGCTCCGTATGGAATGTCCCACGTATAATCTGGACTATGTGTTTACATTCGAGAGTGACCCAAACTTCGGCACATTCATGACGGGCATAGCAGGTAAGGCAAAGGCGAAGTATATAGCTGTGCCGACAGACACGTTCATCCACGATACCAAGAAATCGGGACGAGGACTAAAGCAGTACAAACTGAACCTTACCCATCACGAGAAGCAAGAGTTGTGGCGATTGCTCGACGAGGAGATGATGGCCGGAGCATACCGTAATTTCAATCTGCTCTTTACCAATTGCTTGACAACCTCTATCTTGAATATACAGCGTTGTCTTATTGGTGAGCATTTTGAATGGGGTGAACTCGAATATCCGCAGACGCTCAACGATGGAGAACTGTTTCGTCATGCTGTACGTCATTCGCCTTGGGCAGAGTTTCTGTTTATCACCTTTGGCGGAACAGCCTATGACCGGCGCTCTGTTCAGGAATACAGGCTTACGCCTGAGACCATTATTCCAATGCTCCGAAAGGCGACTTTCGTCAATGACTCTACCGGTGTGAGCCGCTATGTGGTGACAGACCCAGGAATAACACTGGTGGAAAGTAGTGGTAAGGACAAAGCTACTCCCATTACACCCACGATAGTCTTCGGCGGACTGCTGCTACTGACAATACTTGTCACATTGGCTGAGTGGTTGCTCCACTGGCACGGAGTAGTCAAGTTCTACGACTTAGTGCTATTCACAGCACAGTTGTTGGTTTGCCTACTGATGCTCTACGTGACGTTCTTCTCCGAATTGTTCGTCAGCATGTGGAATTGGTATATCGTCGCTTTCCTGCCACTGCCTTTGGTGTTCTGGCTGTTGCGACGCAAGAAGATAGCCCCGAACCTATGGCTTTGCTATAGCGTTGTGCTGGTGATCTTTATTCTAGCAACACCAATCATCGGTTTGCTCGATTTCTCTCATCAACTCATCACGGGTTCACTGCTTATAAGAAGTATTAGTAATTTTTTAAAATAAATAATAGTATTATTGTATGAAAAAAGAAAGTTGTATTTCTAAAGGATATCTGCATAGATGGCTATGCACGATAGTCTTGCTGGCTGTTAGTTTGCTTTCTGCAACAGCCACAAGCACTTACTATTACAAAGTTACCGCCACAGCAACTCCAAATGGATATGGTAAAGTTTATGTCAGCAGAACAAGTACCAATAATCCGACCTATCAAAACACCAGTACAAGTAGTGGCAATGTTGACTATATTGGTAGACCGTCTTTGAATTTCAAATTTTATGCCCAGGCAACGAATGAAAATTATATTTTTTCACATTGGGCAAGTGGAAGTGCAAATGGAACATCCGTCAGTACAAACACTTCTTTCAATACTGATTTGGAGATTTCCAGCACAACAAGTGGTTCTCCTACAACATATAATTATTATGCTGTGTTTATCGCACAGACAGGTTTGATCAAGGTAAGATCAGCTGACGAAAGCAAAGGTTCTGTTGCTATTAGTAATCCAAACAATGTCGAGAATGAGGAAGTGACTTTGACTGCCAATCCTGACGCTACAAATGGTGTGTTGTTTTTTGGCTGGAAGAAAAACAATCAAGACGGACCAAACGATGGCTATTATTCGAAAGATAATCCTTTGGTTCTGACCGCCAATAACGATACGAAAGGTACATATTATGCCTACTTTAGTAATCCGCAAGAGAAAGCCTATATCCGTCTGCAAAACAAAAAGACAGGCCGGTTCCTCTGCATCTATGGTAATCAACAAGCCACCGAACACAAACGAACTATCCAAGGCAGTACTAAACAAGATGGTTTCACTTTCACCAACAGCCTGAAGTTGATACCAAAAGATGAGGCGCAGGGAAATCCGGCTACGGTGTTCCTGCGTGCTGGAAACCCCAGCGGAAGTGGCGTTACCATTGGGGGCGACTTAACGGCACATGGGGTGAGTTACAAAACGCATCTTGCAAAGAGCAATAATTATGCGCTGACTATGGTCAATACGGATAAAGGCGTTCGTATTTATACCACTTTTACCTATTCAGGTGTAACGTTTTCTTCCTATCTCTGCGACGAGGGTGGCAGCACTCAATATGCCGTAATGAAGTCGTTTGGTGAAAATGATGATGACGCGGCAACTTATTGGTCGCTTTATACTTTGGACGAGACAACTACCGAAGGCGCATTTGGAGCCAATACCAAGGCGAAGTTCACAAAAGAAGGGAAAGACGGTAAGAACTATTATTATACTACCATGTACACTGACTTTCCTTACAAACTGCTTGACGGCGTGAATGCTTATTATTTGACGTTGCCAGAAGGAGGAATGCATGAACTGGAAGAAGAATTTGACCACCACAACGTTGTGTTCATGCAAGTTAATGGTGATAAAGTTCCTGCCAATATGGCTGTTATTTTGGAATGTCCATCCGTACAGAATGATATTAATTCTACTTCTATTGTTACAAACCGACTGCAGCCTCTGACAGAAACAGTTAATCCAATCGTCGACCAAGGACTCAATTTCCTCAAGGGTTATATCTATGTTTATGGGGATAAAGATAAAGGGGAAAAAATAGCAAACGACCATGACCGAATGTATATATTAGGTTGGCACGAACGTCTAGGATTCTATCATTCCAGCGGTTCCAATATGACTCCTAACAAGGCCTATTTGCTGGCCCCCGATGCTTCGGAAGAGGAAACAGCCAATTTCGCAAATACCTATACATTCTCATTCGGGATGCCAAAGGAAGATGACACGCCAACAAAAATAGTACTTTCTAAACAGATTGTTGATGACGAAGATGCTCCTGTATTCGATCTAAACGGTCGCAAGGTGGCTGATGGAAAAGACGCCGAAAAGTTGCTGCGCCAAGGCATCTATGTGAAGAAAGGAAAGAAGTTTGTTGTTAAATAAATAAACCAACCTCTTAGTATAAGAATATGAACAAAATGAAATATATAAAACCTGTAATAGAGGTTGTTTTGTTAAAAGATCGCCTCATGCTGGAATTACCTGTTAGTAACTATGAAATTCCCGAAGAGGATGAGGCTGCTAAGAAAGGAATGTTTGACCAAACTGATTGGGACAGCCAAGAATCTATTTGGGGGAAGCCCTCCAGCAAAGATCAGAATTGGGATGAATGGAGTGGCAATTGATGTTTGTTGCATCATAGACCATATATCAGAAACAGGGACGGAGTTTAACAACTTCGTCCCTGTTTTTTCCTTCTCACCCAAAGTCGTTTGAATAATGCATCTCGATGCTTTTTTTCTTTCTTGCCAAATTGTCAGAACAACGCATATAGGTAAATAAAAACGCCCTCCTTCAATCCAGTGAGGAGGGCGTCTTGTTTTTAAAGCCTAATGCGTTTACTTCAGTTTCTCGTATTTCTCGGCTGTCTTTTTGGCTTTTTCTGCGGCTTTCAGCGCTTTTTGCTTAGCCTTTCCTGCTTTTTCCTGAGCTTTGGCAGCAACCATAGGATCGCCACCTGCGGCCTGTTCAGCTGCGGCTTGAGCCTCTACAGCTTTCTGCTGAGCCTTCTCGTTGTCGCGAGCAGCTTTCTCTGCAGCCTTCTTGGCGTTCTCGCGCTTCTCTATTTCCTTTTGCTTTTTCTTAGCTTCTTTCTCAGCCTTTTCAGCTTTTTTCTTAGCCTTGTTAGCCTCCTTCTGCTGCTTGTCAAAAGCCTTCTTTTGCTCTTCAGCAGCCTTTTGGGCAACTTGCTGTTGTCTCTGCAAAGTGGGGTCCACCTGTGCGTTGACCGAGGTTGAACCCATAACAATCATGATGGCACAAATGGCCAGTCTCTTCAATACTTTCTTTTCCATATGCTCTATTGTTATTGGTTAATAATATTTCTTGGGTGATTGGTGTTGGGTGTTGGATGATATCTTACATTCATCGCGGCAGGTTGAACGCGCGAGTCATCTCAGCCATCTGCTCTTGACTCATGCCCTCGGGCTCGAATCCCATCGAACGGGCAGCGATGTAAATCTTCGCTGCCTTCGAGAGCACGTCAATCTGATCGAAAGCATCCATCACGTCGAGCCCTTTGGCAAACACGCCGTGTTTCTCCCACATCACCACATCATAGTCTTCGAGTTCGCGGAGTGTTGCATCGGCAAGTTCGTTAGAGCCAGGCAGCGTATAGGGAACGATTCCCAACCCGAGCGGGCAGAAAGCCTTTGTCTCTGGAATCATCGACCACAGAATGTTGGTCAGCACATCCTTGCCCAGCATCTCGCGATTGTGGCTCATAGCAACGAGTTCGATAGGATGCGTGTGAACCGTAGCCTTATAGTTCGAACCGCTCTCAATCAGCCGAGCGTGAACCGTCAGATGACTGGGCAGTTCGCTCGTAGGCATCACGGGGTTATCGGCGATGATCACATAGGAGGCGCAGTCGTCGAGGATACGAATAACCGATCCGTTGTCCATCGGCCAGCGAGCGAGGTCGCGCATGCGTTTGCCCGTTCCTTTGCAATAGAAATACGTTCCTTTCAGGGCTGGCAACGTCACACCAATGGGCTTTACCTCGCTGATGGCAGGCATTTGTCGGATGTCGTCGTCCACCAAATCCGTGATGTTCACCGTAATGTTTCCGCCGTTTCGTTCGGCCCATCCGTTCTGCCAAAGATAGCCGGCCACCTCTGCAATCTTGTTGACTTCTTTCTCCAAGTTGGGGCGGCCTTCCAATATACTTTTCATATTTGTGTCAGCAATTTTCATCTGTGTAGATGTTGCAAAGATACAATAAAAAACGACAACATGCACAAAGTTTTTGATTTTTTGTATGAAAGTTTTGACATTTTTACCTTCCGTTTCGCCAAAAATCTATATCTTTGCTGCTGAAATGGAACATCAGCAACCTATAAATACAAACTGGAGCGAGAACATCATCATCGCCGATGCCAACTACGTGGACAACGTGGCTTTCGATCTTATTGTGAACTTTGAGCGTATCATCGAACGGAGAATCCCACCTGCCGATTTGGCTCAATGGGTGGAGTGCGTTGCTATGGACGGAGGCATGCGCCCCAACGAAGAGCAACAGACGCACGTCGTACTTGTTTACGACAAAGAAAAACCGACGATGGAAAACTTTAATCCCTCAGACCTCGTGGGGCAAATCGATGCGCAAGCCTTCAAAGGACCGTTGGGAGAATTCTCCTTCAGCGCCATCAACGCCGAGCGACTGGTCTCGAAAGAAGATTTGCTGACCGACACTATACGTTTAGTTGCCAGCCAAGAAGGCGTGAAACGCATCATGATTATCCCCGACGAGCAACATCTTGACAACGTCCGCGAAGCGCTCCGCAAGATTGACGACGACGCAAAACGCATCACCGTTTTTGCGATGCAACCCTTTGCTGGAGGCAACTTCCGGCAAGAGATTCTTGGCTACTCGCTCATGCAGGCATTAGGAATTCGTTCCGACGAGATCAAATAGCATATGAAGAACTTTACCAAGAAGCAAGAAATCGATGAGGCCATAGAGCGATGTGCCGAAGAAACCTATGAAAAGCTTTGGGGTGAATTCGATACCGATACCTATCGGGAAGAAGGTTACTTCGAGCCTTTCAAGCTATGGAATCCTTATGTTCATCCTCTCGCACCACAGTGGAAAATTTTTTTCTGCCTTGAAATCCATCATATGGAGCGGCACGATGGGCAACAGAACGTCAGGATGATTGTTCAGCGCGTTGTCAACCAAGGCAAGACGATGTCTGCCAAAAGCATTGTAGATTGGGGAGATCTCAACGAACTGGTCTTCAACTGGCGAGACGAAGGATTGAAAAAGCGTGTGCTGACCAATTTCCGCCTGATGCTGGAGGAAACAACCGACATCTATTACGATGAAGCCGACGATTGGGACGTTGACGATTGGGATGAAGAGCCGCCACATGTGAAGTTGGGTTGTGAGACCTTCAATCACGATGAAGAATGATATCGACTAAGGATGAAATTGCAAGATGTGGCCTCTTGTCCGCTCAAAGCATGGATTTGGCTGTGCTATAGATATCGTCTTGTCAAGTAAAATAAATTATTTTGCTCAGTAAAATAAATTATTTTGGTCGGTAAAATAAATTATTTTAGTCGGTAAAATAAATTATTTTCCTACACCACTTCTATCCTTTCGCCATTCAAGGTGTGGCAAGTGACAACTCTATACCAAAAGAATTTGCACATTTCTCTTTGTGTTTCCAGAAAAAGTTGTATCTTTGCACCTAAGGAAAAAAGCAATGGCTCGAGTCTGCAAACTGAAGAAAAACCATAGGGAAGACTCCATCGCAGAACGCAAAAACGGGCAGCAAAGCGATGTCTTCACCGATTTTATGATTGCCTTGAGCAAAAAGAAAGAAAAGAATACTAACATCATAGAAGAACGAAAAAAATGAGCAAAGTACTTATGATTGGCGCCGGTGGCGTCGCAACAGTAGCTGCGTTTAAAATAGTGCAGAACGCAGACGTTTTCACCGAGTTTATGATAGCAAGCCGCCGCAAGGAGAAGTGCGACAAGTTGGTGGAGGCCATCCACGCTAAAGGCTACACGATGGACATCAAGACCGCACAGGTGGACGCCGACGATGTGGAGCAGTTGAAGGCGCTCTTCAGCGACTATCAGCCCGAACTGGTCATCAATCTCGCCTTGCCCTATCAGGACCTCACCATCATGGAGGCCTGTCTGGCATGCGGATGCAACTATCTCGATACGGCCAATTATGAGCCAAAGGACGAGGCTCATTTCGAGTATTCGTGGCAGTGGGCCTACAGAGAGCGCTTCGAAAAGGCTGGGCTGACCGCCATCTTGGGTTGCGGATTCGATCCGGGTGTCACGAGCATCTTCACGGCTTATGCCGCCAAGCATCACTTCGACGAGATTCAATATCTGGACATCGTTGACTGTAATGCCGGCGACCACCATAAAGCATTCGCCACCAACTTCAATCCCGAAATCAACATTCGCGAAATCACGCAGAAGGGACTCTACTGGGAGAATGGCAAATGGGTGGAGACCGAACCGCTGGAGATTCATAAAGACCTGACCTATCCGGGCATTGGCCCGCGCGACAGCTATCTGCTTCACCACGAGGAGATTGAGTCGCTGGTCATCAATTATCCAACGATTAAGCGTGCACGCTTCTGGATGACCTTCGGACAGCAGTATTTGAAGCATCTCGAGGTGATTCAGAACATCGGTATGAGCCGCATCGATGAGGTGGAATACGAGGCTCCGTTGGCTGACGGTTCTGGTACTGCCCGCGTGAAAATCGTTCCTCTGCAGTTCCTCAAGGCCGTGTTGCCCAACCCGCAAGATTTGGGCGAGAACTACGAAGGTGAGACTTCAATAGGATGTCGCATTCGCGGATTGAAAGACGGAAAGGAACACACCTATTATATATATAACAACTGCTCTCACCGCGCCGCCTTTGAGGAGACGGGTATGCAGGGCGTGAGTTACACTACGGGTGTTCCTGCTATGATTGGCGCCATGATGTTCTGCAAGGGAATCTGGCGTAAACCTGGTGTCTTTAACGTGGAAGAGTTTGACCCCGATCCATTCCTCGAGCAACTCAACAAGCAAGGTCTGCCTTGGCATGAGATTCATGATGGCGACTTGGAGTTGTAATTTAGAAGTTATAAATTAAAAAACAAAAATTATGGCAAAGAAAGAAATTGAAGAAAGTGTAGCCTCCAACCCCAATTCCGAAAAACTGAAGGCCTTGCAGGCTGCTATGTCGAAAATAGAGAAAGACTTCGGAAAAGGCTCCATCATGCGTATGGGCGATGAGCACATCGAACAAGTAGACGTCATCTCCACAGGTTCTATCGGCCTAAATGCCGCATTGGGCGTGGGCGGTTATCCACGTGGTCGCATTATTGAGATTTATGGTCCTGAGTCTTCAGGTAAGACCACACTCGCTATACATGCCATCGCCGAGACGCAGAAGCAGGGCGGTATCGCTGCATTTATCGATGCCGAACATGCATTCGACCGTTTCTACGCTCAGAAGCTTGGCGTGGATGTTGACAACTTGTGGATTTCGCAACCCGACAACGGTGAGCAGGCACTTGAAATTGCTGACCAGCTCATTCGTTCCAGCGCCATCGACATCATCGTCATCGACTCTGTGGCTGCTCTCACACCGAAGAAGGAAATTGAGGGTGATATGGGTGATTCGGCTGTAGGTCTGCATGCTCGCTTGATGAGTCAGGCACTCCGTAAACTGACCGCCACCATCGCCAAGACCAACACCACTTGCATCTTCATTAATCAGTTGCGCGAGAAGATTGGTGTGATGTTCGGCAATCCTGAGACTACTACGGGTGGCAACGCTTTGAAGTTCTATGCTTCGGTGCGTCTCGACATCCGTCGTGTGACCAGCATCAAGGACGGAGATGAAGTCATTGGTAATCAAGTGCGTGTGAAAGTCGTCAAGAACAAGGTGGCACCTCCTTTCCGTAAGGCTGAATTCGAAATTACATTTGGCGAAGGCATCTCAAAGGTAGGAGAGATTTTGGACCTTGGTGTGGAATACGGCATCGTGCAGAAGAGTGGATCGTGGTTCTCTTATCAAGGCTCGAAACTTGCACAAGGACGCGATGCCACAAAGGCTTTGCTGAAAGACAATCCCGAACTCTGCGAAGAACTGGAGGCTCAAATTATGCAAGCTATTGCCGACAAGCAAGTTTAAACGGCGGCATAGTTTGGTTATAGACAATAAAAAACGGGAGGGAAACCTTTGTGATCTTCCTCCCGTTTTGTTTTTGATGAATGCTTACTTGCCCTTGTTGGCAATCCGCCATTGGCCCTTTTCGTCTAGCTGCAGCTTAATGTCCATCGTGTCAGGTTTGTCCTCATTGTTCACGTAAGCCATCTTCACAACCGATGTCGTGCTGTCGGTTTGCTCAGAGACATACGAATACGACTTGATGCCTTTCCAACCGTCTTTCTGGCCTTCAGACATCGCGATTTTACCTTGGAGCATCTGTGTCATACTCTCCTTCTTCTGAGCCAGCTTCTCAGGGTCGGATGAGTCACTCTCGCTGAAATAAACCAAATCCACATAGCCTTTGAAGTCTTTGTTCTTCAAGCATTCCATAGCTTTCTCGGCCAGTTTGCGTTGCTCACTCGGTCCGCTTCCGCAACTTGTCAGCATCATGCCATAAGCTGCAACAATCATCAACATCAATAATACTTTTTTCATTTTCTTATTTTTTTTTGGTTAAACATAATTTTATTCTTGAATATCATCGCTGAAGCGTGCCACAGAATGCAAGAGAGGGGACTCATAGACCTGAGAAGGGAAATAGCAGTCAATCTTGAAACCTGGCAGTTCCACATGTTCAGCTTCACCGCTTTCTATATTTATCCCCTGTTGTTTGTAAGCGTAGATGACCAATTCGGTGCAATACATCCGTGTTGTGTCATTGCCGTTGTAAGCGTGGTCGAATAGCGTGTGGCGATTGTAAATCCGACGGGCAACATCGGCAGCACCTGCTGCCGCCAGACTGTCATCCATTCGGCACACTTCGCCACGACTGGCTCTTTGTATGTCGAAGAAACGCTCTGGCGACTCCATCTTCACTCGGTCTACGTCGCCATCGAAATCAGGTTCACCAGGTACAGCATGAACTATCATCGGTACACCTGCAGAATCCACCACGATGCCTACGTGCGAATATTGTCCGTGAGCGTCGAGGATGATGACCGAGTGGCTCATCATGCTGCCACCACGACGGAAAACCACATCGCCCGCCCGCAACTGACAGTCGGGTGGAAAGATTGAACGATGTTCCCCGTCTGCTTTGTCAGCCTTGCACGATGACAACGACACAAAGCCCGACAGCAGCAAAACACTCCACAGAACCTGCCACGACAGCCTATTCCACAGCTTCTTACGTTCCATCTCTGCAAAAATAAGAATAAAAAGCCATATTTGCAACAAAGTACCGTAAAAAAACTTCAAGACTGACAACTTGTCACTCATGATGGCAGTCTGCATCGATTGGCACACCTTTTGTCACTATCTTGTCGGACACGTATGTCCAGTAATTATTTATGAATAATAATAACAAATAAAAAAATAAAGAATTATGGGAAAGATTATTGGAATCGACTTAGGAACTACCAACAGCTGCGTTGCCGTATTCGAAGGTAACGAGCCAGTAGTAATCGCCAACAGTGAGGGTAAGCGAACAACTCCCTCTGTGGTTGGTTTTGTGAAAGATGGTGAGCGCAAGGTGGGTGACCCCGCAAAGCGTCAGGCCATCACGAACCCGAAGAACACTGTGTATTCCATCAAGCGTTTCATGGGTGAGACTTATGATCAGGCTCGTAAAGAGGCTGAGCGTGTGCCTTATACTGTGACCAACGAGAACGGATATCCTCGTGTTGACATTGAGGGACGTAAGTACACTCCGCAGGAAATCTCGGCCATGGTGCTGCAGAAGATGAAGAAGACTGCTGAAGACTACCTTGGACAAGAGGTGACCGATGCCGTCATCACCGTTCCTGCCTATTTCTCTGACTCACAACGTCAGGCAACCAAGGAAGCTGGACAAATTGCAGGCCTTAACGTGCAGCGTATTGTCAATGAGCCTACGGCTGCTGCTTTGGCTTATGGAGTTGACAAGGCCAATAAGGATATGAAGATTGCCGTATTCGACCTCGGTGGTGGTACGTTCGATATCTCTATTCTTGAGTTCGGCGGTGGTGTGTTCGAAGTGCTTTCTACCAATGGCGACACCCACCTTGGTGGCGACGACTTCGACCAGG
>ODAI012299342.1_pt1 | contig 23536 bp, 19 predicted proteins | sample 1539321 | NCBI WGS metagenome assembly ODAI01 (sample SAMN02144231, study PRJEB22623) | gut metagenome | biome: sheep rumen | host: Ovis aries | place: New Zealand | reverse complement strand
GCTCGTCGAGTTTCTGCGGCTCGCAGCGCATGATCGCCTCTTTCTCGGAGATCACACCCTCGCGTACGAGGTCCATGGCGATCTTCACCATCGCGGTACCGGTACGCTTGCCGTTACGGGTCTGGAGGAACCAGAGTTTTCCTTCTTGCACCGTAAACTCCATATCCTGCATGTCGCGGTAGTGGTCCTCGAGCTTCTGCTGGATGGTGTTGAGTTCGGCATAGAGCTCCGGCATAGCCTCTTCCATAGACGGATATTTGGATGCACGCTCTTCCTCGCTGATACCCTGGAGTGCTGCCCAACGGCGGCTGCCTTCCAGCGTAATCTGCTGCGGAGTACGGATACCTGCTACCACGTCCTCACCCTGTGCATTCACAAGGTACTCACCGTTGAAGAGGTTCTCGCCCGTTGCGGCGTCACGGCTGAAGCAGACACCGGTAGCGGAGGTCTCGCCCATGTTACCGAAGACCATTGCCATAACGGAAACAGCGGTTCCCCACTCGTCAGGAATTCCTTCCATCTTACGGTAGAGGATAGCACGCTCGTTCATCCAGCTGCGGAATACAGCGCAGATAGCGCCCCAGAGCTGCTCGATAGGATCGTCCGGGAAGTCCTTGCCGGTCTGCTCTTTGATAGCGGTCTTGAAACGCGCTACGAGGAGCTTCAACTCATCTACGTTGAGGTCCTTGTCCAGCTTGATACCACGGATCTCTTTCACCTCATCGATGATCTTCTCGAACGGGTCGATATCGGTCTTGTTCACCGGCTTCATACCTAACACGACGTCGCCGTACATCTGTACGAAACGGCGGTAGGAGTCATAAACGAAGTGCGGGTTGTTGGTCTTAGCCACCATGCCCTCTGCTACGGTATCGTTCAGACCGAGGTTGAGGATGGTATCCATCATACCCGGCATGGACGCGCGTGCGCCCGAACGTACAGAAACAAGGAGCGGGTTCTTCGGATCGCCGAACTTGCAGTTCATCAACTCCTCTACGTGCTTGACAGCAGCGTTAACCTCCTCGGTCAGTTCCTCAACAATCTTCTCCTGACCTACCTGGTAGTACTCGTTGCAGACTTCGGTGGTGATGGTGAATCCGGGAGGAACGGGCACGCCCACGAGGTTCATCTCCGCGCAGTTAGCGCCCTTGCCGCCCAGCAGCTCACGCATTTGTGCATTACCCTCGGCCTTACCGTTACCGAAGGTGTAAACTCTTTTCTTCTTTTCCATTAGTTAAATGTATTTATTATAATGAATAATGTGTTTCTCATCAAATCGGCAAATTTAGCGCCGTTTTTCTCGTGCTTTACTGCACTCGATTAAAAACTGCGTGATTTAGCGCTGTTTTTCTCGTACTTTACAGCATTCGATTAAAAACTGCGTGATTTAGCGCCGTTTTTCTCGTACTTTACAGCACTCGATTAAAAACTGCGTGATTTAGCGCCGTTTTTCTCGTACTTTACAGCACTCGATTAAAAACTGCGTGCAAAGGTACTACTTTTTTTTGATATATGCAAGCCCGCACGCATTTTTATTCCCTTTTTACTTTTCTTGACTTTATTCTTGACCCATTTTTGACCCATTCTTCGCCCATTCCTCGCACCATTCTTCGCCCCTAACACGCTCTCCCCCTCTAAGAGGGGGCTGGGGGGTGTCCTGAGAGGGGGCTGGGGGGTGTCCCTCATCAGTCTTTCATAAGACTCCGAGTGGGTGATTAGTGGGTGATTAGTGGGTCGTTAGTGGGTCGATAGTATAACGTCAATGTAACAAGAAAGGAAGAAAAAGGACTTGGTGCATCCGCCAAGATAGGCGGATTTGCATTTTCATCAAATCCAATGCAAAGGTACAAAAAAATTTTGATATATGCAAATTTTTGTCTATTTTCTTGCATAATTAAAAAAAATATAGTATCTTTGCAGCCGTTTTTGAACAAAACTAATACTAATCTAAAAACACAGTTTTATGAATGATGTAACAATGTTGATGTACGTCGTTCTGGCGGCATCAATTCTTGCCCTTGTTTTTGCGTACTATTTCTACCGCTCGATGTTGCGGAAAGAAGAGGGTACGGATCTCATGAAGAAGATAGCATCACATGTGCGCAAAGGTGCGATGGCGTATCTGAAGCAGCAGTACAAGGTGGTCACAATCGTCTTTGTGGTGTTAGCCGTTGTCTTTGCGGTAATGGCTTATTTCAATCTGCAGAACGGAATCGTGTGGTTTGCGTTCCTGACGGGCGGTTTCTTCTCTGGTTTAGCGGGATTTTTCGGTATGAAGACCGCTACGTACGCATCCGCCCGCACCGCCAATGCAGCGCGCCATAGCCTGAACGCAGGTCTACAGGTGGCTTTCCGCAGCGGTGCGGTGATGGGGCTGACGGTAGTGGGGCTGGCGTTGCTTGACATCGCAGGCTGGTTCCTGATCCTCCAGAAAACCGGTCTTCTCGCGCTTGTGGGCGCGGACGCGGACCTTATTACTATCACGACGACGATGCTGACGTTCGGAATGGGTGCTTCGACGCAGGCGTTGTTTGCACGTGTGGGGGGCGGTATCTATACTAAAGCCGCGGACGTTGGAGCCGACCTTGTCGGCAAAACGGAGTACAATATTCCGGAGGATGACCCGCGCAATCCTGCCACGATAGCAGACAACGTGGGCGATAATGTAGGTGACGTAGCGGGTATGGGCGCCGACCTGTATGAGAGTTACGCGGGTTCGATTTTAGCAACGATGGCGTTAGGCGCTTCCGCCTTTGCCGGAGCCGCCGTAGAGGGCATGCAGATGAAAGCCGTTCTGGCTCCGTCGCTGATTGCCGCGTGCGGCGTGTTGTTGAGTATTATCGGTATTTATCTGGTGAAAACGAAAGAAGGAGCGGGCATGAAAGAACTGCTGCGCGCGCTGAGTATCGGAACGAATACCGCCGCCGTTCTGATTGCGATTGCCACATTCGGCATTTTTGCATGGCTCTTCGGTACGGAAACGAGCCAATGGTGGCAGGTGAGCCTGTCGGTAGTCGTAGGTCTTCTCGCCGGAGTGATCATCGGTCAGAGCACGGAGTACTACACCTCGCAGAGCTACAAACCGACGCAGAAAGTGAGCGAGAGCAGCCAGACCGGTCCGGCAACGGTAATCATCAGCGGTTTGGGATTAGGCATGCTGTCCACTGCGGTACCGGTCATCACCGTAGGCGTGGCGATTATTCTGGCATATCTCTGTGCCAACGGATTCCATGTGGAGTTCAGCGCAGCCAACCTGAGCATGGGGCTGTACGGAATCGGCATTGCGGCAGTGGGCATGCTTTCGACGCTCGGCATTACACTTGCTACGGATGCTTACGGTCCGATTGCCGATAATGCAGGCGGTAATGCCGAGATGTCCGGTCTGCCGGCAGAGGTTCGTCAGCGAACAGACGCTTTGGACGCACTGGGTAATACGACAGCGGCAACGGGTAAGGGTTTTGCCATCGGAAGTGCAGCTCTGACAGCACTTGCGTTGTTGGCATCATATGTAGAGGAGATCAAGATTGCGCTGATCCGTACGGGCGAGGCACTTCCGAACGGGGTAGAGGCTACGAAAGCCACGCTTGTCGATTTCATGGACGCGTATAATGTCAATCTGATGAACCCGATTGTGTTAGTAGGTATCTTTATCGGCTCGATGATGGCGTTCCTGTTCTGCGGACTGACGATGAACGCAGTAGGCCGTGCGGCGCAGAAGATGGTAGAAGAAGTGCGCAGGCAGTTCCAGACCATCAAGGGAATCTTAGAGGGCAAAGCCGATCCGGACTACGCACGTTGTGTCGCCATCTCGACGAAGGGTGCGCAGCAAGAAATGTTACTGCCCTCCATTTTAGCGATCATCGTGCCGATTATCACAGGTCTGATATTAGGCGTGGCAGGCGTCTTAGGTCTGCTTATCGGCGGTCTGGCAACGGGCTTCGTGCTCGCTGTGTTCATGGCGAACGCCGGCGGTGCGTGGGATAACGCGAAGAAATATGTGGAGGAAGGTCATTTCGGCGGCAAGGGAAGCGACTGCCACAAGGCAACCGTGGTGGGCGACACCGTAGGTGACCCGTTCAAAGACACGTCGGGACCGAGTCTGAACATACTGATCAAACTCATGTCCATGGTCAGCATCGTAATGGCGGGTCTGACAGTGACCTGTCACCTGCTGTAATGCTGCAAGAAATCGGCTAAATAGATGCGCCAGTTGCGCCAGTAATGACCGCCTATCGTCTCAATGTAGCGATGGGCGGTCTGCTGTTTCTCCAACCGCTTGTGGTAGCGTTTGGAGTTCGGGTAGAAGATGTCTTTTCTGCCGACATAGACGGAGTAGTAGGCGCTGTCTTTGGGCAGTTGCTCCTTATGTACGACCGGCGAGAACATCCCGACGGCTTTGAAATACCCCGGAAGCGCATTTGCCGTGTTCGCCGCCATGCGTGCGCCGTCAGACATCCCTGCAATCAGGCGCTCGTCCGAGACGCGGTAGGTGGTGTCGATGAGCCGGGTCAGTTCGACCAGTCCTTTCTCTATGTTGTGATCGTGGCAGAGACGCGGGTAGCTGAAGATATTGTTCCAAAGTGTGTGGTGGCTCGGGCGGTCCTCGTGTACGCCGATATTGACATCGGGCATGACAAGAATCATGGGCTCGCACTTGCCGTCCGCTACGAGATTCTCCATAATGTTAATCGCCCGTCCCCTCTCGCTCCATGATCCCTCGTAGCCGTTGATCCCGTGAATGAGGTAGAGAACAGGGTAGCGCCTCTCCGGCTGTTCGTCGTATCCCACCGGCAGGTATATATTGACTCTCCGGTTCAGTTTCTCGTTCGTACTGCGCCACGTCGTATGGATAACCTCTCCCTGTTCGTAAGGCGTGCGGTAGAGGTCAGCCGCCTCGGAGCCGCCTACGTTGACGACATTCCACATGTGCATCTTCTGCCATGCCGTGTCGGGGTTGAAGGGATCCGGTTTGCGCTTGCCGTTCACACGGAAACAATAGGTGTACATCTCCGGACTGATCCGTCGTGTAGTGGCGTGGAAACAGCCGTCGCTCTGTTTTTTCATCTTGATCCGCCGCGTGTGGTCGGTGTACCAGGTGCTGTCCTCATCGGCGTAAAGAAAATCCGCCTGAACACTCACACGCTTTGCCGGTCCGCAGTAGCAGAAAGTGACGGTACTGTCCTCATTCACCTCCATGGTGGTGTAGTTATCGGAGAACCCGACCGGCTCTTCAGCATGCAGGGCCGGTACACACAAAAAGAATACAACAAGTATGTTAAAATATCTGTTCATCCTCTGTCTAATCCTCAAAAACCAAACGTATGTTATCGCACCAAACGATATTTCCCGGGCATCCGGTGAAGGGTTTCATGCTGCCTGCGCCCACCAGAATGATGATGTGAGTCGGGTTCAGGTCAGGCCGGAAAGCCAGTTCTTCCACCGGAACCATCTTTCCTTGTGTATTGCGTGCATTGACCGGGTGATCGGTAATGGCACCGAAAGGTGCATAATGGACAGGAACGCGGTGGTCGTTGACCCAAGAGGCCGTGGAGTGGCTGATTTTCTCATGCGCCGTCCCTACGCGGTAAGCGTAAATATGTCCGTCCTTTTCCCAACGGTGCTGGAGCAGCACCGTGATCTGTCCTTCGTCATGTCCGTTAACTTTCCTGACGCGTGTGCCGGCATCGGCGAAAACGACCTGTCCATCAGGCTGGATATGCGCCTTGTAATCGAGCATGAGCTCCTTGGGCCGCCCCTTGAAAGGAATACCCATATCAATGCCGGAGACGGGATTGGCGCCCTGTTTGAGTCCCACGGGATCAACCAGTCTGCCGGTATAGACGGAGCCGGCAGCCAGTGCCTTGAGGTCAATGCCGACAGCGGTGATGATCTCCAGCACATTCTCCATGCGGCAGCACCATCCGTTGCCGCGTTTGTCTGGCCGGACGGAGAGCGACACTTTCTCGATGCCGACTGCCCGTGCATGGGCATTGGAAGTGCCCCAGGGCGAGTCCGCAGACGGAGTGAAGGGTTTGTTGGAGCGGATAGTATCGGTAGGACCAACCATATAGAGTGCTTTGGTCTTGCCACCTATCAGTGCCGATTCCTTGATATACCGTACCGTCCACGACTCAAAATCGCCGTAGGGTATAAGTTCGATCCGCTCTTTCGCGTGCGCACAAAGAGCGGAAAACAGCAATAATAAAAATAGTTTATTCCTCACGTTTTGCTTTCTCGTTATCTTCTATTTCTTCTTGTAACATCTCCTCAAACTGTGTCACAGAGTTGCGGAGAGAGTAGCGTTTGGCGGACTGGTAGTACAGTTCCTGCATGTATCTCCGCTCGTTGGGATGGTCGAGCCAGTAGTCCCACGCTCGTGCCAGGTCTTTGGGATTGCCGGGCAGGAAAAGGCTGCGTCCGTCCAGTGCGAATTGCGGTGTTGCGCTGACCTCACTGTTGGCAATAACGGGAACCAAGCCCGTTGCAAACGCCTCGATACAGGAGATCGCCTCGCTCTCCATGTCAGAGGCGTGTACATATACATCGACCTGCCCCAAGAGGTCTATCAGTTCCTCTTTGCCTAAATAGACGAACATGGGCTCGTGCGGCAGGTTCTTGCCCATCTCGATATATTTCTCTTTCTCAGGTCCATTGCCGGCGAACACCAGTTGTATATCCTCCGCATACTTGCTGTACTGCACGGCGTTGATGATAACATCCTGCCGCTTCTCCTGGCTCAAACGCCCCACCATCATGATCACTTTCTTACCCTCAAACTCCGGTCTTCTGGCAGGCTTTCCGTGATCAATATAGTTCTTTCCGGCAATGAGGAAATCATCCTGAATACCGTTGCTGATGACGTGCATCTTTGCCGTATAGCCGCGGTCGATGACCATGTTCGCCATGAACTGCGAGGGGCAGTGTACGTGCCGGAAGTTATTGTACATATTATACCGGAACTGCTTGTAAAACAGTTCGTTGACCCAAGTCACTTTGCCCAGATAAACGGAGGAAGTCATGTTCTCCGGCTGAATGTGGAAGGCACCGGTGCAGGGTTTGCCGATGCGTTTGGCGTAACGCTGCGCCGTTGTCTCCAGCGCAAAGGGCAGGAAACAATGCACGATATCGGACCAATCCACCGCTTTTCGGATGATATTAAGCGCTTCATCGCCCCAGAATTTAGCAAAGTTGAAATCATGCTTGTCCATCAGCGGTTGGAAGATGGGCATGTGAAAATCCGGCACGTTAAAACGGTGCTCACCGGGTTCTCCCGTCGTCAGGATCATCACTTCATGCCCACGGTTACGCAACTCTGCGGCAAAACGCTGCGCGGAGATACTTGTTCCGTTGTTGCTTGTGTCGTACGTGTCAATGACAAAAAGAATCTTCATGATATATATTCTTGATTTTCGTGTTAACTAAATGGTACCGATTGCCAGGCATATGAGGCCGGTTAAGATGCCGGTCATGCAGAGGATTTTCTTCCACGGGTCTTTCTCGCGCAGGAAAAGGAGCCCGTATCCGAATCCGATCACCGTGCCGCCGCGACGGATGGTTGATACCACCGCAATCATCGAGTCAGGATCCTGCAACGCCAGCATGTAAACATTGTCGCTGATGACGAGGAAGAGTGAGATGAGCGGAATAGCTATCAGCGCCCTCGCATCGCTCCCTGCACGCAGAGCAGGACGGGTATGGTGGCGACGATGGTGGATGTAGCAAAAAGCGGTCATCATCACCGCCTGATAGAGCGTATAATAGACCTGCACGGCATTATGGTCATATAGCCGCATGATATATTTGTCATACAGCCCCGAACAGGCTCCTATAAGGATGGCTAACGCCAACGTAACATAATACTTCGTTTCGGGAATGTGCAACAGTTCCTTGGTATGCCCGGCAGGACGGTTAAAGAACGAAAAGACAAAGATGCTCCCTATCGCCAGTATTACGCCTGTCCATTGCCAGCTGTTCAGCCGCTCGCCGAAAATCAGCAGTGCGCCGATGAGAGTCCACATTGGCCGTGTAGCCTGCCATGGGCTTACAACGGAGATAGGCAGGTGCTTGAGTGCTACGTAGGCGCATATCCACGAACTGAGGACTATCGCCGATTTCAGTATGGTCAGCAAATGCCCATGCAGGTCAAGAGCCGGTACGTAAAAGAACGTGGTGCCCATTATCTCTGGCATCAAGCGCGAGAGCAGAAGCGGAACAATCAAAATACCCGATGAAATCAGGATACTTGCTGTCAAAACGTCCACGACAGAGTTGTCGTGGAGCGCAATTTTCTTGCTGATGTCGTAGAACCCCAGACACAGCGCGGAGACAAATGCCAGTACTACCCACATCACTTATACAGGAATCGTTTGATGGAGCGTTTGGGCGTGTGTTCAAAAGGTTTGTCCTGTACTTCGATGTTCGATACTTTGCTGTACGAAGGAATGAGGTGATTGAGTTTCTCGAGATTCGCTTTCATGAGCGCCTGTATCTCCTCAATGGACATGCGTTTTGTCAAGGTTTCATCGGGGAAAACGAGGGCTACCAACTTCCCCTCCCGCTCTACGATGAGCGATTCGCCTACTGCCTCTTGGTTATTTAGTTTATCTTCGATCTCTTCGGGATAGATATTTTGTCCGGAGGCCCCCAGGAACATGGTCTTGCAGCGTCCCTTGATATAGATGTTGTTTTTCCGGTCTAATCGTCCCAAGTCGCCTGTTCTGAGCCATCCGTCCCCGGTGAAAGCGGCTTTGGTAGCCTCCTCGTTTTTGTAGTAGCCCATCATCACGTTCTCGCCTTTGACGAGAATTTCGCCGATGCCTGCTTCGTTGGGATTGTCAATTTTGACCTCCATGTTCATGACCGGCACGCCGCCTGTACGCGCCTTGAAGTATTTAGGTGGATTGCCTCCGATGAGCGGACCGCACTCCGTCATTCCATAGCCGATGGACAAGGGGAAATGGATGTCCATCAGACATTTCTCTACAATGGGGTTCATCGCAGCACCACCGCAGATGAAGTACCGCAGTCTGCCTCCGAAAGCGTTTCTGAGCCCGCTTCTCACATGTTTCTTGAGTATGTCTCCAATCAGCGGCGTGTGCCAGAATGCGCGGATGACACGTTTGCTGAGCATCGGATCCAGATTCTTTTTGTAAATCTTCTCGATGACCAGCGGAACCGTCACCACAAGGTAAGGCTGTACATCCTTCAGCGCCTTCAGGAGAATAGAAGGGGTGGGGGATTTGGTCAGAAAATAGATATGGGTACCGGAACTAAGCGGATAAAGTAACTCGCATATCTGGCCGAACATATGTGCCAACGGGAGCATTGAGACCAACCGCTGTCCCGGATCAACGGGCAGCATCTGCATCCCCACCTCCACGTTGTTGGAGAGTGACCGTCCGTTGAGCATCACACCCTTCGGGCTACCGGTCGAACCGGAGGTATAGTTGATGAGACACAGTTTATCAGGATCGGCGGTGAAACGGATATCCTCCGGCTCAATGCCTTGCGGATACTTGGTTTTGAAGAGCCTGTCGATTTCTTCTTTCTTCGGCATAACTTGTCCTTCTGCGGTGTAAAGCGGTCTCCAGTCCTCCAGAGACAGCGCTCCTTTCAGTTTAGCAGGCAGGGGTTGGTGTTGCAACTCTTTCCACACATACGGTCCCACAAACAGCAGTTCACTGTCCGAGTGCTCCAGAAGATGTGCGATATCCTCCGCTGTAAAATCCTGCAGAATAGAGACACAAACGCCCTCGTAGGACGCGATAGACAGGTACGCTACCGCCCAGTTGGCGCAGTTACGACCCGCCAACGCAATCTTGTCACCAGGCTTGATTCCCATTTGTTCAAACAGCACGTGTAGCCGTAACATCTCGATTGCCAATTCCCCGAAGGTGTACTCGTGGGACTCGTTGTAGTCAGTCAATGCAGCATCATTCCATTGATGCGCCATGACATTCGTCAGATAGTCTAAGTAATGTTTTACCATAAGCCTTAAAATTATCTTACTCCGGCACAATTCCGATTTTCGCTGCAAAATTACTAATTTTTTTTCAAATACGCAAATAATTTTGCATATTTTGTTCGTATAGCCATAAAAAACAAGTGCGCGGCTTCCCAGCTACGCACAAGCTTCGCTCCCGAAGGAGCCTATACTTACTCACTATATAGTTACTTGTACAAGTAACGTTTGATAGACCGTTTCGGTGTTTTCTCAAATTCCGAAGCGACTAATTCTATTGCACTAATCTGGCTGTATTGCGGCAGATTCCTGTTGGCAGCAACGCGATTCTCCTCCATCTGTTGGGTCAGACTCTTGTTGCCTAACAGTTTCTTGCCATCCGCCGATGTGTCGGGATAGACGAGGGCCACCAGCTTATGATCGCGATCGACTACAATTGACTCTACAATGCATGGCAGAGAGTTCAACTTGTCCTCCAATTCCTCCGGATAGATGTTTTGTCCTGAAGGGCCGAGGATCATGTTCTTCGACCTACCGTGGATGAAGATGTTACCGTCCTTATCCAATACCCCCAAATCGCCGGTACGCATCCATCCATCCTCGGTGAAGACGGCTTTGGTAGCCTCCTCGTTTTTATAATAACCTTTCATGACATTGATTCCCTTTACCTGGATCTCACCATCCTTGTGGATCGGATCCTCGCTGTCAATACGTACACGGCATTGCGGCAGGTCTTTTCCGCAGGAATGGAACTTATATGCCCACCAGTCTTCGTAGCTGATTAGCGGTGCACACTCCGTCATTCCGTACCCCACACAATACTGGAATTTAATATCATGGAGCACTTGCTCTACCTCTCCGTTCAGTGCAGCGCCACCGATAATCAGGTAACGCAGACGTCCGCCGAAAGTCTTGTCCAGACCCTCCTTGACCTTACCGCGGATGATGCGGTTGATACCCGGAGTTTTCCAGAGTACCTTCATCAACGGGCTGCTAATCTTCGGCAGTACACCTTTCTTCACAATCTTCTCGATAACCAGAGGCACGGTCAGAATCATGAACGGCTTGACTTGTGCAAAAGCCTTCATCAGTACCGTCGGGGTAGGTGCTTGGGTGAGGAAATAGGTCTCGGCACCCTCGCATACCTGATACAGGAACTCGAACATCAGTCCAAACATATGTGCAATCGGCAACATGGAGAGCACTGTGTCGCCCGGCTTGTGAGGAATACGCTTGGCGGCGAATTCTACGTTGCCACTCAAGTTCAGGTGGGTCAGCATGACACCTTTCGGGTTACCCGTCGATCCGGAGGTATAGTTGATAACCGCCAGTTCATCGAGGTTATCGACAGGGTAGTGTATATCACTCAATTTGACGCCTTCAGGAAACGCTTTTTTGAACACCTCGTCCGCACCTTCGTATGCCTTGCGGAACTTATCATCGGCTGTCACTATCGTCATGTCGTCCATGAAGATGGTCGCCTTCAGACCCGTCATCTCTTTTGTGTCAATCTTTTTCTTGACATTCGGACCTACGTACAGGAGCACCGCCTCGGAGTGATTCACCAGACTATGGATACCTTCTCCGGTGAAATCGGGCAGAATACTTACTACCACTGCCTTGTAACTCTCCACTGCCAGGAAAAGCAATCCCCAATTGGCGCAGTTACGACCGCAGAGTGCAATCTTGTCGCCCTCCTTGATCCCGCACTCGCGCCAAGTGGTATGCAGTTTCTCTATAGCCGCGGCTAATTCTGCATAAGTATATCTGTTCTCGCCGTCGAGGTCAGCCAGAGCCAAATTATCCCAACGGCGAGCCATGGTGTTTTGTAAATATGTCAGGTAATGTTTTGTTGCCATAAAATGCTAATTCTGTTGTGCTTTATTCGATTTCGAGTGCAAAGGTACAACTTTATTTCTGAATAATCGTTCAAAAACTGCATTTTTTTTTATTTTTTCAGCAAATGGTGTAATTCTGAATATGTTTTCTGTAATAAAGAAAAGTCCATTTGGGTTTGACCGAGTCCCGGATCAAAGGTGTTCTTGACGTGTGTGAACATCAATGCAACCTCTTCTCTGTCTATATCATCGCGCACGAGTCCCGCGCGCTGATCAGTATATATAGCTTTGCGCCAGAGTTCCAGTTCTTTGAGTGCCAACCGTTGCGCCTTGCGGTGGAGGGCGGGGAACTTGCTATAGGCGGAGAACATAAGACCGTTGACATTGGAGGTGTTGATGGCTTTGTTGTCGAAAGTCAGCAGGGCTTCCTCCAGACTATGCAGGTATTCCTCGATAGAATCAATCATTTTGTCTATCCCTGCATCCTCTGGTACATTGTTGAGCGCGCGCTGTTTTGGCTCAATAAAATACCGCTCCATGCATTTGAGAAAGAGCTCGTCCTGGTCTTTGAAATAATAGTAGATGGTGCCACGACCGATGTCCAGCGCGAACTGCAGGTCCGTGATACTCACGTTCTGGTAGCCCTTGGTGGCGTAGAGCTCCATGGCTTTGCGGATGATATACTCTTTACGGTCTTTCATAATGTTCCAATGCCTCGTTCATAAGTCGTTTGCCCTCGGCGATGATTTCTTCGGCTTTGTCGAAATCAAAGGTATTATACGCGTACTGGCGCATGACGGCGTGTACGTCCGGCGGCGTGAGTTGGCATTCCATAATAGTGTTTTGCTGGATCTGCATATCATTCATGCGGTCTAAAATGCCGATGAAATTGGCACGATTCATGGGTTTGGAGTCCTTGCCGCTGATATCCATAGCCACAAGGATATCGCCTGCCATGCGTTGCACGACATGCAGAGGAAGGGGATTGAGAATACCACCGTCTATGAGCAATTTTTCTTCCATCCGCACGGGCTCGAAGAAAAGCGGAATACTGATTGACGCTCTCACCGCATCAAACAGACTGCCGAAGCGGAAAATCACCTCCTCTGTGTTCTGCATGTCCGAAGCCACGATGGAACAGGGTATATCCAGTTCCTCTATAGGCCGGTCGGGCACTACTTTCTCCAGCTCTTTGATAATCCGTTGCCCTTTGACAAGCGAATTGCTGCTGAGCAGGTTGATGTCCATCATACGGAGAATTAGCTGCTTGTCAACCCGCAGAAACCATTCTTTCGCCTCTTTGAGTTGTCCGGCGGCGTACATCCCGGCGATGATGGAACCCATGGAACAACCGGCTATGCTTGTGATAGTATAGCCGCGCTCTTCCAGTGCTTCGATGGCTCCGATATGCGCCAGTCCGCGCGCACCGCCGGAACCTAATACCAACGCAACATTCTTATTTATGATGGATGGTTTCAAACGGATGATTTATACCATTTTTGCGGGAACGAGTTTCTCGCGGATACGGATGCAGATGGTTTCACCTTTCTTGGCGTACGGCGTTTCTACATAGCCCATACCAATACCGGTCTTGGTGTCCGGGAGCATGATTCCGGAAGTTACGTGACCTATGTTTTTGCCGTTTTCATCGCATATTTCGTAGCCGTTGCGCGGGATAGCGCGTTCCAGACATTCAAAGTGTACGAGTTTGCGTTTTACGCCCTCTGCTTTCTGCGCCTGGAGGTAATCGCGGTCAATGAAATTTTTGGCGTCCAGTTTGGTAATCCATCCGAGCCCTGCCTCTAATGGCGAAGTGGTGTCATCTATGTCGTGTCCGTACAGGCAGTACCATTTCTCCAAACGCAGGCTGTCGCGGGCTCCCAGACCGATGGGAGCCAGCCCGAAAGGCATGCCTACCTCAAAGAGCGCATCCCATATCTGTTTGCCTTTGTCGGCAGGGAAATAGAGTTCAAATCCTCCTGCTCCGGTGTAGCCGGTGTTGGACAGAATAACACCCGGCACACCCGCAAAACTCCATTCACGGAAAGCGTAGTAGTCGATGGACTTGAGGTCGGCATCGGTCAGGAGTTGCAGCAACTCGGTTGCCTTGGGGCCTTGTACTGCCAGCTGACCGTAACGCTCCGATGCGTTCTCCAAAGAAATACTTTCCCATTCGGGGTGTTCATCTTTAATTTTATTGACCCATGCCCAGTCTTTGTCGATATTGCCGGCATTGATTACCATGAGATATTTGGTGGTGGAGTACTTGTAGATGATCAGGTCATCCACTATACCGCCTTTGCCGTTGGGCATACAGGTGTACTGCGCCTTGCCGGCTGCGATGACGGAGAGGTCGTTGGTGGTGATGTACTGCAGGAAATCGAGCGCTTTCTCGCCTTTGACCCAGAACTCGCCCATGTGGCTGACATCGAACACGCCTACACCCTCACGGACAATCATGTGTTCTTTGTTGATCCCCGTGGGATACTGGATAGGCATGTTGAAGCCTGCAAACTCTGCCATCTTTGCGCCCAGCGCGATATGGATGTCTGTAAACGGAGTGGTTTTTAACATAGTAATTTATAATTTAGGATACCGACGAGATGCCGACGGAATTCCGTAATTAATATTTATTTAACTCTTTTGATGATTTCGAGCACAACCTGACACGCTTTTTCCATCGATGGAATCGGCAGATACTCATATCGGCTGTGGAAATTCTCGCCACCGGCGAAGATGTTAGGGCAGGGGAGTCCCTCGAAACTCAGTCTTGCGCCGTCTGTGCCGCCACGGATGGGTTTGACTACAGGGGTGACTCCTGCTGATTTCATCGCCTCTTTTGCCAGATCGATGATGTGCATTACCGGCTCAATCTTCTCGCGCATGTTGTAATACTGGTCGCGAATCTCAATCTCTGCCGTGCCCTCGCCGTATTCGGTGTTGATTTTACGTACCAGATGCTCCATTTCGCGTTTGCGGTACTCGAACTGAGTGCGGTCGTGGTCGCGGATGATATAACTGAGTGTCGTCTCCTCCACGGTGCCGTTCATGCCGATGAGATGGTAGAAACCTTCGTATCCTTGGGTGTGTTCCGGTGTCTGGAAACGCGGCAGCATGACTGCTATCTGGTAGGCGATACGCATCGAGTTACGCATCTTGTGGTACGCCGTACCCGGATGGACGTTGAGACCGTGTACTCTGATCTTGCAGGCGGCGGCATTGAAGTTCTCGTACTCCAGTTCTCCAATCGCACCTCCGTCCATCGTATAGGCAAAACAGGCACCGAATTTCTTGACATCGAAATGATCCGCTCCGCAGCCGATCTCCTCGTCCGGCGTGAAACCGATACGCACTTTTCCGTGTGGAATCTCAGGGTGCTGTATCAGATACTCCATGGCGGTGACAATCTCCGCTATACCGGCTTTGTCATCGGCACCGAGCAGCGTAGTCGTGTCCGTTACAATGACGTCCTGACCGGAGTATCGCGGGTCGATATAATCGCGCTCCTCAGCCTTGACGATAGAGGTAGTCACGTTCTTTCCGCTTGCGTCCGGGGATGTGTCCATATGTGCGATGAAACCGACGACCGGTATCTGACTGCTGGCATCTGACGGCTGATTGCTCTCCAACGTTGCCATGATATATCCGTTGGAATCGAGAGAAACATCGGTCAAACCGATCTCTTTCAGTTCCTGCGTCAGATACTTGGCAAACTCCATCTGCCCTGGGGTGGACGGAGTCATGCCTGTATTCTCATCGCTCGTCGTGCAGAACGACACGTATTTCAGAAAACGATCTACAATATTCATTCGTAATCCGTGATTTGTCATTTGTAATTTGTAATCACTTGCCGCTGAAAGCACCCAGCAACGAACTCAATGCGCTTGCGTATTGAGCAGCGGTGTTGGCGTAGGTAGCAGCCTGTGAGGCGGTGCTCTGTGCCTGCGTAGCGGCGGTCTGAACAGCCTGAGTCGTCTGGCTCTGTGCATTCTTCAGCGTCTCACTGTTCTTCACCATGTCCACGAGGCTGTTGGTTACGGTCTGTACGTTGTTCTGGGTTACCAGACCGAGCGACGAAGCAATCATGCCTTTGCCGAACTCTGAGAGATAGGTTCTGTCTTTGAAGTTGTCCTTCAGCCCCTCGCAGTTGGACACCAGTGTCATGGTGTTCATAATGTTCTGCAGGTTCTTGTAGTCGTACTTGCCATCTACCTTGTACTGCGCATAGAGTGCCTGTAGTGCGTTGCCTGCGCCCTGACCTGCTACCAAAGCGGCGTTGGAAGCCGTGTTGGCGGTTGTCGTGGTTGTCGTTGCCGGTGTACTCTGTACATTGCTCGTACTGTTCTTCATAAATCCACAGCCTGCCATCATCAGCACTGCTGCCATCAAAATTACTTTTCTCATAATACTATATTCATTTTAGTTGTGTCATTGTTCTCAAACGCAAGGATGTTGTCGGTGACGTTTTCACCCATGGCTATCCGTCCCTCCCATGTGCCGGTACCGGTGTGCGGCGATAGTACCACATTCGGCAGGCTCAACAGTTCCGATGAAATCGCGGGTTCATGCTCATAGACATCCAATGCCGCACCGGCAATGATACCGCTCTTGAGCGCCTCGACGAGTGCTTCTTCGTGTACGTGTGCGCCGCGCGCAGTATTGATAAGGTATGCGCTGCGTTTCATCATCCCTAACTCCGGCTTGCCAATCAGATAGTGTACTTCCGGGGTATAGGGCAGGTTGAGACTCACGTAGTCACTGTCTTGCAACAGCGTCTGGAAATCCACGTACTCCGCCTGCTCAATCACCTCTCTGTGCCAGTCTGACGGTTGATAACTGACGGCTGACAGTTTTTTCCGATTATGATAAATCACCCGCATTCCGCTTGCCAGTGCCCGCCGTGCGAGCGCTTGACCGATACGCCCCATGCCGATGATACCGAGTGTCTTGCCATACAGCGAATGGCTCAGATTGCGCATCACTCCGAACTGCACTTCGCCCGAACGAACCAACCGGTCAAATTCACTCACCCTCCGCGCTATGTCGATCATCAGCGCAAAAGCCAACTCTGCAGTCGGCTCAACCACCGGTTGCGGGGTGTTTGTCACACGTATTCCGCGCTCACGGCATCCCTCCAAGTCGATGTTATTGTACCCCGCACCGAAATTGGCAATCAAGCGGAGAGCCGGCATCGCCTCTATCATATCACGGGATACGCGGTAGTCGAAAGTGCTAACCAGCACCTCCGCTTCTTCCCGTGGGGCGTAGAGTTCATGACCTGCCAAACGCCTGAATCCCTCTCGTGGCAATTCTGTGGTAAATGCAATCTTCATACCAATTCTGCTGCAAATTTACTGCTTTTTTTTGATATGTGCAAATAAAATAGCATAAAAATGTGCAAACGCTTGTGTAATCATCCAAATGTACTGTCCAACTGTAATTTTTTTACGGAGTGTCATGTAAAAAATCACCTATCTCTTGCATATGTCAAAAAAAAGCAGTAAATTTGCAAACTGATTCGTAAATCATAAATATGAATTTATAATGATATTATCCATGACTGGCTACGGAAAGGCCGAAATGATTTTCCGAGGACATAAATTGGTATGCGAAATCCGCTCGCTCAACTCCAAGTCAATGGACTTATCTACGCGTCTTGCCTCTCCGTTGCGTGCGCACGAGTTGGAAATCCGCGCCATGATTGCCCAACGCCTTGAGCGCGGCAAAGTGGATTTGGTGATAGAAGAGCAATCAGCCTCCGGTAGCCAGCCGGGGCAGACCTGCATCAGTTATATCAACTGGGGGGCGGCGAAAGAGTACGCCGACCAGTACAAGGCGCAGATGGGTGTAGCGGAGATTCCTGCCGCAGTGATGGCTGCTATCCTGCGTTTCCCGGACGTGTTGAAAGCGCCGGAGGACCACTCCGACCTGACCGGTGAAGAATGGGCATCCGTGCAGGCGTTGGTCAATAAAACGATAGAGGCGTTTATCGCGTTCCGTACGCAAGAAGGGGCGGCGCTGCAAGCCATGTTCACCGAGAAGTTAGACGGCATTGCCGATTTGCTCGCGCAGGTAGAATCGTTCGAGAAGGGCAGGGTGGCGAAGATCAAAGAGCGGTTGGAGCAAAACCTCGCCCAACTCTCCGCAGAGACCCAGGCGCAAGTGGACCGTAACCGGTTGGAGCAGGAGATGATCTACTACCTCGAGAAACTGGATATCACCGAGGAGAAAGTGCGTCTCTCCAACCATATAAAGTACTTTCGCGAGACGATGGCAGAGTGCCTTGATACGCAGAAAAACCATTCGGGTAACGGTAGCGGCGTGGGTAAGAAGTTAGGCTTCATCGCTCAGGAGATGGGGCGCGAGATCAATACCCTCGGCTCCAAATCCAACCAATCGGAGATGCAGATCATTGTGGTCAAGATGAAAGACATACTGGAACAAATCAAAGAGCAAGTACTCAACGTGTTATGATATATATCTTCTGTGCGCCTTCGGGCAGCGGCAAATCGACGATGGTGAAGCACCTGCTGACGATGCACCCGGACCTCTTTGAACTCTCCGTGTCTTGTACCACGCGCCCACCGCGAGGACAGGAGGTTCACGGTAAGGAGTATTACTTTATCTCCGTGGAGGAGTTCCAAAAACGTATCGAAAACAACGATTTTATCGAGTATGAGCAGGTCTACGACGGGCTCTATTACGGTACGCTCAAGGAGGAGATCGACCGCATTGAGGCGGCAGGTCGTGAGGTGCTCTTTGACGTGGATGTGAAGGGCGGTATCAACCTCAAGAAGATTCTCGGTGAGAAGGCAACCTCCATCTTCATCTGCCCGCCGTCGGTAGAAGAGTTGCGCCGCCGTCTGGAAGGACGCGGTGACACAAGTCCCGAGATGATCGAGAAAAGACTTGCGAAAGCGGAAGAGGAACTGTCCTACAAACCCTGTTTCGACCGTGTGGTGGTCAATGACGACCTTGAGCACGCCTTCGAACAACTCGACGCAATCATTGATGAGAATTGGAATATACGGCGGTAGTTTCAACCCGGTGCATTTCGGGCACGTGGGTTTGGCGAAATGGGTCATCGGGCATACCGACCTTGATGAGTTATGGTTCATGGTGAGCCCTCTTAATCCGTTGAAGGCTGATGTTTCCGTCTTTGGTAGCGCAAACAATCTGACTTCCAATTTCCGGAAGAGGATGGCGGCAGTGCGTGAGGCAATAAAGGGTATTCCCGGGCTGAAAGCATCGGATTTCGAGTACTCTCTCCCACGCCCGTCCTATACAGCCAACACCCTGCGCGAACTGCAAAAAAAATACCCCGACTATGAGTTCACACTCATTATCGGGGAAGACAATATAGCCATCTTTGACCGGTGGCGCGAGTACGAGTATATACTCGCCAATTTCCGCATCTTTGTTTATCCGCGGAAAGGAACCGTAGTCAATGACCAATTATCAATGATCAATTCCAAGAGCATTGTGTTCCTGAATGACGCTCCTCTTTTCGACATTTCATCAACCGCCATTCGCCGTTCGCAAGGACGCCAGTAACAGTCAGGTTCTCTTGTCCTGCTGCCGATTGCAAGGAAGGCAGATCGGACTCGTAGAACCCGCTCATCCAGAGCTCGCCGCCCGGTACCAGACAGCGGGCGTATAGTGGCATCTGTGCAAGCAGGATATTCCGGTGTATATTGGCGAGAATGAGGTTAAAAGGTGAAAGTGGAAAGTTGAAAGAGGATAGGTCTCCCAACCGCGAATCAATCTCCACGCCGTTCAAGGCGGCGTTCTCAAGGGTGTTTCGAACACTCTTGTCATCAATGTCGATTGCAATCACTTCCTGTGCTCCCTGTTTTTTTGCGAAGATACCCAAGACGCCCGTGCCGCATCCGTTATCCAATACCGTTTTGCCTTCCAGACAGGTATTCAGCAATTCTCCGATCATCATTGAGGTTGTCTCATGATATCCGGCACCGAAAGCGCAATGAGGGATAATCTTCACGCCTAAAAGCAGTTCCTGAACAGGGTGCTCCGCCTCCCATGCCGCATTCCAGTTCTCGTCCGGCACTTCGTCAACCGAAAACAGGAAACGGAAAGATGAAAGGTACTCCGTGATGACGGTCTGGTTCTGTAACCAAATGTCGGAGGGGATATAGTAGTCCGAACTGCCGGCAAGCTCCGGTTCTGAACCGGGGTCGATGGTGTCCACCCCCAGATCGCAGAGCTGCTGGTTGAAGAGATCTTGCTGCCACTCCTCGGCAAAGGAGGTCTTGATATGGATGACGTGATAGCGCATTACCAGCGATTGTAGTGTATATTTTCCGTTTTGTACTTATCCTTGACCTCGGGTTGTTCCGCAGGGACACCGACGGGGACAACGCAGAGCGGAATGATATGCTCCGGCAGTTCGAGGATAGTCTGTGTGGCAATTACGCGCTCGGCTATGGGATAAACGCTTGTCCACACAGCACCGAGTCCCATGGCATGGGCTGCGAGTAGAAGGTTCTCGGTAGCAGCCGAAGCATCCTGAATCCAGTAATCGGCTGCTGCGCCTTCAAGCGCTTTGCTGAGGTCTCCACAGGGAACGATAGCGCACGCCGCGCCGTTCTCGCAACGGGAGTAAGGTAGCTGTTTGCCTAATTCTGCAATGACGGATTCGTCGGTCACTACGACAAATGCCCATGGCTGTTGGTTGACTGCGGAAGGGGCAGCCATGGCTGCACGGAGAAGGGTGTCAATCTGCGCGTCAGAGATATTCTCCCCTGTGAAATGGCGTACGGACACGCGCGTCATAATGTTTTCTACTGCTTGATTTTCCATACTTTGTTGTTTTGTTGTGCAACCGATGAACATAATAGCACACAGGGCTGCAAGTGTGAGTTTTTTCATAGTCATTAATCATTATTCATTATTCATTATCCGCACCGCTTCTCCCACAAGGTAATTACTGCCACCGATGAAGATTGCGTCGTTTTCATCGGCATTTTTCAGAGCATAACGGATGGCCTCCATGGGAGACGGGATACTGACGGCTGAACGTTCGTGGCTGACTGCCTCCCAAAGTTCCAGCATCTCTTCCGCAGTTCTGGCGCGTTGGGTGTTGGGCGTGGTGAAGATGTAGTGATACTTCCCGCCTTTCGGAAGCAGTTGCATGACTACATCCGTGTCTTTGTCATTCACCATGCCGAAAACAATCCAGATATGCGGGTGGGGCAGCTCTTTGAGTTGTTCGGCAACATACTGTATGCCGTGGCTGTTATGTCCGGTGTCGCATATGACCAGCGGCTTTTCACGCAATGTTTCCCATCTGCCGCGCAGACCTGTCATAGTACACACTCTGGCGAAACCGTCCCGGATAGCTGAGGGCTGAATACGGATAGCTGCGTAGTTCTTCAGCACCTGTAGCGCGACAAATGCAGTCTGCAGGTTGTGCTCTTGATAGATGCCTTTGAGTTCGCAACCGGGAGCCTCATGCAGCCTGCGTGTACGCAGGTAACCGCACTGGTCGGCAAACCATATCCGGCAGCCGGTTGTCTCCAGACCATCACCCAGGATGCCGAGTACGCGCGCGCGTTCTATAAATATATTAATGGTCTGCGGGTGCGTTTCTCCGATGACACATGGCACGCCGGGTTTCATGATGCCTGCTTTCTCACGGGCAATCTTGGCGAGTGTGTCACCCAGGAACTCCGTATGGTCCATGCCAATATTGGTGATGACGGACAGAAGCGGTGTGAGTACGTTGGTGCTGTCCAGCTGTCCGCCGAGACCGACCTCCACTACCGCTATGTCCACACCTTCCCGCACGAAATAGTCGAACGCCATGGCGGTCATGGTCTCAAAGAAAGAGGGTTGCGCCTCGTCCAGAAACGGTTTGTTCCTCTTCACCCACGATGCCACTTCCTTTTCGGGAATGGGAGTCCCGTTGATGCGTATCCGCTCGGTCATAGAGACTAAATGCGGGCTGGTATATAACCCTACCTTTAGTCCCGCCGACTGCAACACTGCCGCAATTAGATGGGAGGTCGAGCCCTTGCCGTTTGTGCCCGCCACATGGACTGCTTTCAGGCGTTCGTGCGGGTTGCCCAGATGTCCCATAAGCCGGAGGGTGTTTTCTAACCCCGGTTTGTACGCCGCAGCACCTACCTGATGGAAAGGCGGGCGCGAGGAATATAGATATGCTACTGCTTCGCTGTAAGTCATGATCTGCCTATTACATTGAAATCAAGCACGTTCTCTAACCGTTTTTGCGCGAGCCATTTATAGAAGCGCGGCGTCACGCGGATAGGCAGCGACCGGCTGGTGAGCGCTACTTGCTGTTTATTACGGGAGTTACAGACCGTTACGTGGAGTCGTCCGTCACCCTTGTTCTCTTTGATCTTGTCTGCCAGTTCGTCGATGAGCTCGGCGTTCAGGTGTTCCAGATCAAGTCGCACGTTCATTCCCTCTGTGCGTTTGGTCTGTGTCTCGTTCAGCATCTCCACGTTGGTCACCACGAACTCAAACTCTGCCTCTTCGTCCTTCGCTTCGCGGAACCATTTTTGTCCGGCACCTTTCTGCTGCACGACACCCGAAACAAGCACATACAGATCCTTTAGCATGAGATGCCCGAACCGGCTGTAGGCGTTGCCGAACATGGCAAACTCATAACTGCCTGTATAGTCCTCTATTACGTAACGGCCGTAGGGATTGCCTTTCTGACTGATACGCTGTTCGGCGGAAGTGATGAGTCCGCCGATGAGACAGGGTTGGTTCTTATGCGTTTTGAGGAACTCGGAGGGCAGGAGAACTTTCTCCTCTAACTCCTCGCCGTTCTCTGCCATCTCCACGCGGATGCGTTTTTCTGCCTCCACGCGCTCCTCCGGCTTGCGCCATTTATCGAATCGGGTCAGCTCGTCTGCGGTGGTGTTGCACAACTCGCGGATCTCGTATTCGTATTCGTCTAACGGATGGGCGGAGAGATAGATACCGATCAGTTCTTTCTCCCTGTTGAGCCGCTCTATGGTGTCCCACCGCGGTACTTGCGGCAGTTCCGGATGCTTGATCTCCACCTCGATGTCAAAATCCGAGAAGAGCGAGTTGCTGTTTGTCGCCCGGTCTGCCTGCCACCGTTGCCCGTACGCCATCAGCAGTTCCAGTCCCGTCACGCCGTTGATATCTACGCCGAAGAACTGCTCGCGGTAGATGTCAGCAAAGCACTCGAAGGCACCCGCTCCCGCCAGATTCTCGATGGTCTTCTTATTGCATGACTGGAGATTGACGCGCTCCAGAAAATCGTATATGTCCTTGTATTTCCCGTTCTTCTCGCGCTCGGAGATGATTGCCTCCGCGGCACCTTCTCCTACGCCCTTGATGCCACCCAGACCAAAACGGATCGCACCTTGCTCATTGACCGTGAAGGACAACTCCGACTCGTTCACGTCCGGCTCCAATACGCTCAACCCGAGCACTTTGCACTCGTCCATCAGTTTGGTCACCTCCTTGATGTCGTCCTTGTGGACGGTGAGGTTAGCCGCCATGAACTCGGCAGGGTAGTGCGCTTTCAGGTACCCAGTCTGGTACGCCACCCATGAGTAGCACGCCGCGTGTGATTTATTGAACGCGTACGAGGCGAATTTCTCCCAGTCGTGCCATATCTTATCCAGCGTCTTGGGATCGTGCCCGTTGGCTTTGCCGCCGTCCATGAACTTGTCCTTCAGACTTACCAGCACCGCCATCTGCTTCTTACCCATCGCCT
>ODAI010501792.1_pt1 | contig 23550 bp, 19 predicted proteins | sample 1539321 | NCBI WGS metagenome assembly ODAI01 (sample SAMN02144231, study PRJEB22623) | gut metagenome | biome: sheep rumen | host: Ovis aries | place: New Zealand | reverse complement strand
GGATTTCAGGTTTTTTCGCTCGGTAAGCTCAGAAAGATAACCGAAGAGGGTGTCAGATTCCAATCGCATATCGACGGGTCAACTCATATGATTACTCCTGAAAAGGCTATTGAGATTCAAAATGCTCTCGGTTCGGATATTATGATGGCATTCGATGAATGCGCGCCGTATCCCGCAGATTATAACTATGTCAGAAATTCAATGAAGCGCACTACCCGCTGGCTTGAACGCTGTAAAAAAGCGCACAGGGATATAGGAACCCAGTCGCTCTTTGGAATAATGCAGGGAGGAACCTACAAAGATCTTCGCAGAGAAAGCGCTGAATCAATCGTAGAAATGGATTTACCGGGATATGCGGTGGGTGGCCTTTCCGTAGGCGAGCCAAAGGATTTAATGATAGAGGTTCTCGATGACTGCGAGCAATTTCTTCCGAAGGACAAAGCCAGATATCTGATGGGTGTAGGCTCGCCGGATTATCTTTTTGAAGCCGTGGAGCACGGAATAGACATGTGCGACTGTGTACTGCCTACCAGAATAGCGCGACACGGACTTGCAATGACTTCGCATGGCAGGGTAAACATAAAGAACGCGAGGTATGAAAGAGACTGGGAAGCTCTCGATCCCGAGTGCGACTGTTATACCTGCAAAAATTACAGCAAAGCCTACCTGAGGCATCTTTTCAAATCCGAGGAAATGCTCTCGGCTATGCTGCTTTCGAATCATAATCTTCATTTCCTGATTCATATGATGGAGAAAATCAGGAAATCTATCGAAGAAGACAGATTCCTTGAATACAAAAAGGAGTTTTACGACAAGTATGGCAAGTTTTAATGAAAAGCCGGTTTGCCCGCACAGCGGTTTCTGCGGAGGTTGTCTCTACCAAGAAAAGACCTATGAAGAGCAGGCCGCGATAAAGGGCAGAGAGGTTGCGGAGCTGATGGCAAAAAAAGGCGTCGACCTTTCGCATATGAAAAGCGAATATCGTCCGGAGGATTTGGTCCGCGCGCCACAGCTTTATGCTTACAGAAACAAGATGGAATATACCTTCGGTGATATGCAAAAGGGTGGGGAAATGACACTCGGCATGCACCAGAAGAAAAGGTTTATGAATATAATTACGGTTGACCGTTGTCAGCTGGTTCATCCCGATTTTAATGTAATTCTGAAGGCAGTTCTCGATTTTTGTCACGAAAAGGGTTATCCGAAATATAACGCAAAAACCCACGAGGGGCTAATGCGAAATCTGATAATCAGATGGGGGCAGAGGACGGGAGAACTGCTGATTAATGTTGTTACATCGTCACAGACAGAGTTCGATGGGGCAGGCTTTACGGCGGCCGTGAAAGGTGTTCAAAATATACTTAACAATGCTATTGTGGGAGTCCTACACACCATAAACGACCGACTTGCAGATGCCGTCTACCCCGATGAAATCAAGCTTCTTTGGGGCAGAGACTATTACAGGGAGAAAATCTGCGATCTGGAGTTCAAGGTGAGTGCTTTTTCATTTTTCCAGACAAATATTCCTGCTGTTGAGAGGCTTTATAATGATGCGCTTTCACTGATAGATGATTTTGAGGGAAAGACATGTTTTGACCTCTTTTGCGGTACCGGAACCATATCACAGGTACTGGCGAGAAAGGCGAAAAAGGTAGTCGGAATCGAAATCGTCGAAGATGCAGTAGAGTCTGCAAAGGCGAACGCAAAGCAGAACGGACTTTACAACTGCGAGTTTATTGCAGGTGATGTTTTCGAGGCACTTGGCAGAGTCAGTGACAATCCCGATGTCATAGTGGTAGATCCGCCGCGTGCGGGAATTACTCCGAAAGCGCTTGATAAAATAGCAAACTACGGAACCAAACAGCTTCTTTACATATCCTGTAATCCAAAAACCCTGGCAGAAAATATTGTATATCTGCAGGAGTATTACGGATACAGAGCATTAACACTGAAGGCTTACGATAATTTTCCTTTTACAAAGCACATTGAATGTGTTGCGCTCCTTGAAAGGCTGTAAAGGCTGAAGGTTGCTATAATGAATTTAAGTGTTGAGATGGTGAATGTACCTTGTTAAAGAAAGGATTATTTAATGGAATTAGCTCATAAAGCTGAACAATTGTTAATAGTGCGGGTTATACGCACAGGCCTGGTCAGGATGATTCCGGTTCTTTTGGTCGGAGCTTTTGCACTTGTGTTTGCATCTTTCCCGGTTCAGGCATACCAGAATCTGATTACGGGCTTTGCAGGCGGGATACTCAAGGAATTGTTCACTCTGGTCCATACCGCCACCTTCGGGGTTTTGTCGTTATATATGACTATGTTCATATGTACGGCTTATATGCATATTAAAGCGGATTCAAGTGTTCCGATTACAGGCTCGATTGCAGCTTCGCTGATTTCCTTTTTCATGCTTGCGGGTGTAAGCACCGAAAGCTTCGGACTCGACTGCATGGGCCCTAAATCCATGTTTATGGCAATTTTAACGGGATTGGGCGCTTCCGCGCTGTATTTAAAGCTTTATCGCATGTTTGACAGCGGAAAGTACAAGGTTTTTTCACGCGGTGCCGACAGAGACTTTAACAGAATGATAACCACGGTAATCCCAATCGTCCTTGTTTCTGTGATTTTTGCGCTGCTGAATATGGCAATCGTTACTGCATTCGACGTGGATTCGTTCCACCGTTTAACAATAAACTTTTTTAACGATATTTTTATGGGCGGTGGGCCGACCTTCGGAAAGGGGTTTTTCTTTGTGCTCTTTTCGTCAGTGCTGTGGTTTTTCGGCATTCACGGAAGCGATACGCTTGAAGGCGTAATGCAGGAGTATTTTGTGCCGGAGCTTGCGGAAAATCAGGCTGCGGTTATGGCCGGACAGGAGCCTGTGAATGTGCTTACAAAGCAGCTGTTTGACTGTTTTGTGCTGATGGGAGGGTGCGGAGCTTTGATTTGTCTGCTCATAGCAATCCTTATCTTTTCGCACAATCAGGGCAGACGCAGACTTGGCGCTGCGGCAGCGCTGCCGATGATATTTAATATTAACGAGCTCATGGTCTTCGGACTGCCGATAATCTACAACCCTATAATGCTGATTCCGTTCCTCGCGACACCGCTTGCCTGCTACAGCATTTCGTACGTCGCGATGAGCAGCGGCATTGTGCCGGTAATCACAGGCCATGTGGAGTGGACGACGCCGGTGCTGATTGGGGGCTATCTGGCTACCGGAAGCATTGCGGGGAGTCTTTTGCAGCTCTTTAACATTGCAATGGGCGTGCTGATATATGCACCGTTTGTGCGCATGCTTGACAGGCAGACCGAGGGCGAAGCGCGTAGAATCTTCAACGATTTCAACGATTTCTTTAAAACTCACGAAGCCGAGTACGAGGGAGTAAGCCTGATTGACGAGCAGAACGTCTACGGCGAGTTTGCGCGAAACCTCACTGCAGAGCTGAGGCACGATATGCTAAAGAGCATTGAAATGCACTACCAGCCGCAGTACAGCTATGACGGAAAATGCGAGGGTGTGGAAGCACTGCTCCGCTGGACACATCCTGTTTACGGCACTATCTATCCGCCGCTTTTGGTAAAGCTTGCCGAAGATGGCGGCTTCCTGCCGGAGCTAGAAGAGGAAATTATTCTTCATGTGCTCGGGGAAGAGGAAATGATAATAGCAAAGTATGGCGAAAACATAAAGATCTCGTTTAATGTTACGGGGAAAACCGTAATAACAAGCAGATTTCTGCAATTCTGTACACAGCTGAATGCACAGACTCCGTTTGCGGAGCGAAATATCTGCATCGAAGTTACCGAACAGGCGGCGCTTTCGTTTAACGATTCAACTCTTGAGGCGCTCGGAAAGCTTCGCAGCATGGGACTGAAGCTGGCAATCGACGATTTTGCCATGGGCCATACTTCTATTGACTATTTGAAGCATAATATTTTTGATTATATAAAGCTGGACGGCTCGCTGGTAAAGGGACTTTCAAAGCATGAAAATTGTAAGGAAATCATCGCGTCGATTTTAAAGCTTGCAGAGTCACTTAATATGACTGTTATTGCCGAGTTTGTCGAAACCGAGCAGCAGCGCGATACACTGCGCGATATCGGCTGCAACTGTTATCAGGGCTGGCTCTATTCACCGGCAAGGCCGCTGGATAATTAATGCAGAAAATGTACAGTTTATATGGTTATACTCTTTGACATAGAATCTTTTTAATAGTACAATAAATTTGCAATATTTAAGTGCCGGCTGTAAAGCCGGAGAATAGGGAATTCGGTTAAAGTCCGAAACGGTACCGCCACTGTAAAGCGGAGGGGATGCAAGGCGCCATTGTATATGCGAGAAGGCTGCAAACCCTGTGAAGCTGAGTCAGGAGACCTGCTTAAATATAATTCTATCCTGCGAGTACAAGGATAGATTGTTTTGTTGCCAAAAACAAAATTGAGCAGGTGGCCTTTCAGAATAATATATTATTTTTTCTATTTTTATGGAGGTCAGAAAAATGAATTTCAATCTCAAAAAATTCTTCGCAATCGTGATGGCTCTTTGCATGGTATTTTGTATGGTAGCATGCGGAGATGCAGCTCCTGCAGATAATGGCGATGATGACCAGGCTGCAGCTGACGCAGTAGCAGCACTCATCGATGCAATCTATGTTCAGGAATGGACAGAGGATACAGACGCGCAGTGTGCAGCAGCAAAGGAAGCATGGGATGCATTAACAGATGCACAGAAGGAGCTCGTTGAAGGCGAGTTTGCAGATCCTGATTATTTCGGTAGAGATACAGGCGATGCTTCAAAGGACGATCCTAGAAATGCTGATGATATCGGCGAAAACGAAATCCTCGTAGTAAGCTTCGGTACTTCCTTTAACGACAGCCGCGTTGCTGACATCAAGGGAATCGAAGATGCTATTCAGGCAGCTTATCCTGAATGGTCGGTTAGACGTGCATTTACAGCTCAGATTATCATTAATCACATCCAGGCAAGAGATAACGAAAAAATCGACAACATGAATCAGGCTCTTGAAAGAGCAGTTGCTAACGGCGTTAAGAACCTCGTAGTGCAGCCTACACACCTGATGCAGGGTGCAGAATACGACGAGCTTTGCGCAGCAGTTAACGATTACAGTGATGAAATCGAAAACATCGTAATTGCAGAGCCACTTCTCGGAATCGTTGGTGCTGACGGTCAGACAATCAATCCTGACAAGGAAGCAGTTGCAAAGAACGTAGTTGCAGATGCACTCGCTGTAAGCGGTTACTCCGACACAGCAGCTGCAGCAGCAGACGGCGTTGCATACGTATTCATGGGACACGGAACTTCCCATACTGCAAAGGTTACATATACTCAGATGCAGACTCAGATGAATACCCTCGGTTATGACAATGTATTTATCGGAACTGTTGAAGGCGAGCCTGAAGAGACAGCTTGCGAAAATGTCATCGAAGCTGTAAAGAACGCAGGATTTACAAAGGTTATCCTTCGTCCGCTCATGGTAGTTGCAGGCGACCACGCTAACAACGACATGGCAGACCCTGAAGACGAAGAGTCCTGGATTAGCATGTTCACAGCATCCGGTGCGTTTGATTCCATCGACTGCCAGATCTTAGGCCTTGGCAGAATCGCGGCAAACCAGGAGCTTTACATTGCTCACACTCAGGTTGCAATTGCCGGAATCTAATAGGTGAAACCTATAGTAGTGGCTGCGTGGTTTCACGCAGCCACTTGTATAATAAGTATATTTATCTAAGGACGGAGATAGCCGCCTTTAGATAAATGTATTTGGTAAAAAGACATACTATAAATTTTTATATCAATAAAAGAAAGTGAGAAAAGAAATGAAAAAAAGATTATTATCGGTACTTGCTGTATTGGTGCTTGTGATGGCACTTTTTGCAGGCTGCGGCAGCGCACCTGCGGATGATGTGCAGGCGAGAGGAAACGCTCCGGTGGATGACGGCACATACTTTGCCGATTTTACAACCGATAACTCAATGTTCCATGTAAACGAGGTTTATGAAGGCAGAGGCGTGCTTACAGTGGAAAACGGCTTTATGACAATTCACATCGTAATGCCGACAAAGAACATCGTAAATCTATATCTCGGACTTGCAGAGGATGCGCAGAAAGAGGGCGCAGAGCTAATTAATCCTACTGTCGAGGAGGTTACATATCCGGATGGAATGACGGAAGAGGTATATGCATTTGATGTTCCGGTGCCGGCAATTGACGAGGAATTTGACCTTGCTCTGATCGGTACAAAGGGCAAGTGGTACGATCACAAGGTAAAGGTTTCGAATCTTGTTAATTTTGATATGTACCTAAGCAGTTTTATGGTACCGGACGGCGAATATACAATCGAAGTTACAATGACAGGCGGCTCCGGCAGGGCAAGCATTGAGTCCCCTGCAAAGCTTATCGTCGAAAACGGTGAATACAAGGCAGAAATCGTATGGAGCAGTGAGCACTACGAATACATGATTGTGAATGGCACTCAGTATGACAAGGTTAATACCGAGGGCAATTCCAGGATGATTATTCCGGTTGAACTTGATAAGGATATGGCGGTAAGCGCTCTGACCACAGCGATGAGCGAGCCACATCTGGTTGACTATACTCTGCATTTTGACAGCAGCACCATTACCGAGGAGTAGGACTGATGAAAAGGTTATTATCTCCGATCCTGATTATCGCCTTGATGCTTGCCGTATTTGCAGGCTGCGGGGATAACACAGTCGGAGATTCCCCGCTTGGCAGCCTCGCATTGACAGGCAGTATGCAGCTTGACTATGCGGACAAATTTGCAATAGACTATTATGAAGGCGGCTACAGTCTGATAACGCTTAATGACGGCAGCAGATTTTTGGTCGTTCCGAAAGAGAAGGATGTTCCGAAAACGGTTGCAGGTGACATAGTAGTGTTAAAGCAGCCTCTGGAAAATATTTACCTCGCTGCAACATCTGCAATGTGCCTTTTTGATGGGCTTGGCAGGCTTGATGCAGTGCGGCTTTCGGGGACTAAAGCCGACGGCTGGTATATTGAAAACGCCAGGAAAGCAATGGAGGCCGGAGATATCATCTATGCGGGGAAATACAGCCAGCCCGACTACGAGCTTCTTTTGTCCGAGGGCTGCAGTGTAGCAATTGAGTCGATGATGATAAGCCATGCGACTGAAGTAAAGGGAAAGCTCGAGGAGCTCGGTATTCCTGTATTCATGGATCAGTCGAGTCTCGAGGGCCATCCGCTCGGACGCACGGAATGGATAAAGCTCTACGGCACCATACTGGGGGAGGAAGAAAAGGCCGAAGAACTGTTTGATGAGCAAAAGGAATATCTTGCGCGCGCAGAAATGGGTGAACCTACGGGAAAGACTGTTGCGTTTTTCTACATCTCTTCTTCAGGAAATGCAGTCGTGAGGAAGTCCGGAGACTATGTCAGCAAAATGATAGCTCTTGCGGGCGGTAAATATGTTTTTGATAATATCGGGGATCCCGAAAAGGTCACAGCGACCGTAAACCTTGAAATGGAGAGCTTCTTTGCGGCTGCAAAGGATGCTGATTATATAATTTACAACAGTACAATTGGCGGAGAAGTGAAGGATATGGCAGGACTCTTTGCGAAAAGCTCGCTCCTCAAGGAGTTTAGTGCCGTAAAGGAAGGGAATGTCTGGTGTACTGAACAGAATATGTACCAGGAAACCACGAGGCTGGGTGAGATGGTCGAAAGCTTTCGAAAAGTCTTTTCGGGCGAAGCAGACGACCTCGACGAGCTTCCATACCTTTACAGGTTAAAGTAATCACGGCTGTCGCCATATAGCGACAGCTTTTTGCAATTAGAAAGAACGGTTAAGGCATGGCGGAAACGATTGAGACAAAAAAAATAGGCAGTGCTGCCAGATTTATTGCGGTAATGATATTTCTCGCCGCTTTATTTGTCGTTGCGATAATCCTGAATATAAACTCAGGTTCTGTTTCAGTAGGAAGAGGCGATATAGCTTCAATGCTTTTGAAGGGCACAAAATACGGCTTTTTAAATGCTGTAACGGGTGGAAATTACAGTGATGAGCTGGGCAGCGTAGTTCGTGCATCCACGGAAAGCCAGATTATATTCAGCATACGCCTGCCGCGTATGATTCTGGCTGCTGTTCTCGGAGGTGCGCTTTCTGTTTCAGGGTATCTGCTTCAGGTATTTTTCAGAAATCCGATAGCGGGGCCTTTTGTACTGGGTATTTCTTCAGGTGCAAAGATGATAGTAGGTATTACAATGATTTTCCTTGCACCTTTTATTGGCTCGCTTTCTTCAATTACCATAATATTTGCCGCTTTTTTGGGTTCTGTTCTGGTAACCGGAATAGTGCTTGTGTTTGCCCAGAACGTAAAGAGTATGTCAATGCTGCTCGTAATTGGTATTATGGTCGGATATATCTGTAATGCGGTTACCGATTTTTGCATAAACTTTGCAGCGGATCACGATGTGGTAAACTTAAAAAACTGGTCGATGGGTTCCTTTTCGGGTGCTGACTGGGGATTTGTAGAGGCGGCTCTTTTAATGTGTATTCCGGGATTTTTGTGTGCTCTTCTTTTATCAAAGCCTATCTCGGCTTACTCGCTTGGTGAAGGCTATGCCCGCAGCATGGGAATCAGGGTAAAGCCGTTCAGAGTTATTCTGATACTTCTTTCGAGCCTGCTTTCTGCATGTGTTACGGCGCTTGCCGGCCCAATCTCTTTTGTCGGCATTGCAGTTCCGCATATAACAAGGAGCCTGTTAAAATCCTCGAAGCCTATTTTCGTAATTCCGGGTTCATTTCTTTGCGGCGCGGTATTCTGCATGCTTTGCGATTTGATTGCCAGGACGCTGTTCGCACCGACCGAGCTTACAATAGGAACGGTAACGGCATTCTTTGGCGCACCAATAGTTATTTATATGATGATAAAACGCAGACGTCTGCAGGAGGGCTAGCATGGAAGCATATTTCAAGACCGAAGGCCTTTCTGTAGGATATAACGGAAGGACACTGATTGACGATATAAATATTGCACTCGAAGAGGGAAAGATATTAACCCTGATTGGCCCGAACGGTGCAGGAAAGTCTACGATATTAAAGACTGTTACAAAGCAGCTTGAAAAAATAGGTGGTAGTGTCTATATCGGCGGTTGTGAGCTTTACAGTATGCAGCCTAAAATGCTGGCGCAGAATATGGCAGTGGTTCTGACGGAGAGAATACGTCCGGAGCTGATGACATGTGCGGAGGTTGTCGCAATGGGGCGGTATCCGTATACCAACATGTTCGGAAAGCTTACAAGGGAAGACGAAAAGGCTGTCAATGATGCACTTGCCATGGTTCACGCTCTCGAGCTTGCGGGACAGGATTTCATGACACTTTCCGATGGCCAGAGGCAGAGAATAATGCTGGCTCGTGCGATTTGCCAGGAGCCGAAAATTCTGGTGCTCGATGAGCCTACGGCATATCTGGACATCAGGTACAAGGTGGAGCTTCTCGAGATTTTGCAGGAGCTTGCGAGGACAAAAAAAGCAACAATTGTCATGTCACTTCATGAAATAGATTTGGCGCTCAAGGCTTCGGATTTCATCATCTGTGTGGGCGATAGCAAAATCACAGCCTTTGGCACACCGGAGGATGTAGTGAAGGAGATGAGCATAGAAAAGCTGTACGGGATGGAGACCGGTTCGTTTCGGAAATGGTTTCCGCATTTGCTTAGTGATTATGAGTAGAATTCGAATTAGAAAATGAAAAAGAAAATGGCAAGAGTGCTCTTTGCGGGCACAAACAGCGGCTGCGGCAAGACCACGGTAACATGTGCCGTGCTGCAGGCACTTGTGAACAGACAATTAAAGGTAGGTGCATTCAAATGCGGACCTGATTATATAGACCCTATGTTTCACAGCAAAATTATAGGGGCAAAGAGTGGAAATCTCGATTTGTTTTTTCTCGGGGAAAATACTATGAAGTATCTCTTTGCAAAGAATTCAGAAGGGTGCGATATCAGTGTAATCGAAGGCGTAATGGGGTATTACGACGGCCTCGGCATTTCGAGTACAGAGTCGAGCACGTATGAGGTTGCCCGTGTGAGCGAAAGTCCGACAGTGTTGATTGTTAACGCAAAGGGTGCATCTCTTTCAATCCTTGCAAGCATAAAAGGTTTTTTAGAGTTTCGTAATGACAGCGGAATCAAAGGAGTAATACTAAACTGCTGCACAGAAGGAACCTACAGAATTCTTGCGGGGGAAATAGAAAAAGCTTTTGCCGGTGCAGTGAGGCCTCTCGGATTTATGCCAAAGGTTCCGGAGAGTATATTTGAAAGCAGGCACCTGGGGCTGGTAACCGCACAGGAAATCAGTGATCTAAAGGAAAAGATGCAGATACTGGCCGAAAAAGCAGAGCAGTGCATAGACATTGACGGGATAATAGCGCTTGCAGACTCCGCGTCCGAAATAAACTTTGAAACTGTAAAGCCGGAGGTTTTTAACGAGCCTGTCAGGATTGCTGTTGCAAAGGATAAAGCTTTTTGCTTTTACTATGAGGACAGCCTCGAGGCACTGCGGGAAAGCGGCGCAGAGATTGTTCTGTTTAGCCCGCTTTCGGATCAGGCACTGCCCGGTGACATAGACGGGCTGTATCTCGGGGGAGGGTATCCTGAGCTCTATAAAGAGGAGCTTTCTGCGAACAGAGAAATGCTTTGCAGTATAAAAGAGGCAATAGACGGCGGACTGCCTTGCATAGCCGAATGCGGCGGATTTATGTATCTGCTGCAGGATATCGAGGGGGTAAAGATGGTTGGAGCGCTCAAAGGCGGATGCCATAATACCGGGAAGCTCACCAGATTCGGATATGTAACGCTGACAGCAAGCAAGGATAATATGCTTTGTAAAAAAGGTGAAAGCATAAAGGCGCATGAATTTCATCACTATGATGCGGATGTGCCGGGTGACTGCTTTACCTGCGAAAAGGGAAACGGCAGGGCTTGGCCCGCAGTAATTGCGACGGACAGCCTCTACGCAGGATATCCGCATTTTCACTTTTATTCCAATCTTAATTTTGCGGCCAATTTTTACAAGGCATGCCTTAAAAGGAGAAAAGATGTTTGAAACAGTAAAACCAATGGAAATAGAAAAGCGCAGCTTTGAGATAATTTCGGAAATCCTTGAAAAGGAATACGGTGATGTAATAATCCCTGAGGACCGACATTCCATTGTAAAGCGCGTCATACACACAACCGCAGACTTTGACTATGCAAGGAATCTTGTATTTTCCGATGATGCTGTAGAAAAGGCACTTGAGGCACTTAAGGCGGGCTGCGATATTGTGACCGACACCCAGATGGCAAAGGCGGGGATAAACAAAACCATTCTCGCAGAGCTTGGCGGCGAGGTCCACTGCTTTATGTCCGACAGCGATGTTGCAAAGGAAGCAAAGGAGCGGGGCGTGACACGTGCCACAGTTTCTATGGAAAAGGCGGCTAAGTTAATTAAGCCATGCATTTTCGCAATCGGAAATGCTCCGACGGCGCTCATCGAGCTTGGTCGCCTGATAAAGGCGGGAAAGCTTTCACCAAGGCTTATTATCGGAGTTCCGGTAGGCTTTGTGAATGTGGTCGAAAGCAAGGAGCTTATCATAGAAAGCGGCGTGCCTTATATCGTTGCGCGCGGCAGAAAGGGCGGCAGCAATGTGGCGGCGGCTGTATGCAATGCGCTTCTTTACAAAATAAAGAGATAGTATGGAAAAGTATATCGAAAAGGACGGCAAAAGGCTGAAGCTCGGCTATACCACCGGCTCGTGCGCGGCAGCGGCGGCAAAGGCGGCGGGCTACATGCTTTTAACCGGACGGAAAAAGGAAAAAATAAAAATAGATACTCCCAAAGGAATCGCGCTGGAGCTTGATGTCGAAAACATCGAAATGGGGCAGGACTATGTGGCCTGCTCAATAAAGAAGGATGCAGGGGATGACCCGGATGTGACGGACGGTGCCGATGTCTTCGCGGAGGTTAGGCTGTCCGGAGCCCCCGGGATTTCGATAGACGGCGGCCCGGGCGTTGGCAAGGTCACAAAGCGCGGACTCGACCAGCCGGTGGGAGAGGCGGCGATAAACTCTGTTCCGAGGCAGATGATTGAGGAAGGGCTTCTGGAAATCTGCGAGGCTGTGGATTTCGACCTGTCGGGCAGCGGAATCAGCGTTGTAATCTCAGTTCCGGGCGGCGAGAAAATTGCCGAAAAGACGTTTAATCCGAGGCTTGGGATAGTCGGCGGTATATCGATTTTAGGTACCACCGGAATCGTGGAGCCTATGAGCGAGCAGGCACTTGTGGACACAATCGCCGTGGAGCTTCGCCAGAGGCGTGAAAACGGCGCAAAATACGTGCTGCTTACACCGGGAAACTATGGTGCGGATTTCATAAAAATCGGCATGGAGCTAGAGCCGAAGTGGGCAGTGCTTACATCAAATTTCATCGGGGATGCGGTTGATATTTGCGCACGGCTGGGATTTAAGGGAGCACTCATTGTCGGCCATGCGGGAAAGCTGGTCAAGCTTGCGGGGAATGTTTTTAACACACATTCAAAATATGGTGACTGCAGGATGGAGATAATTGCTGCTAACGCAGCCGCTTTGGGACTTTCTGCGGCGCGTGCGGAGGAAATCTTGGGCTGCGCGATGGTTGATGATGCAATCAGGATACTGAAAGAGGAGGGACTCTTCCAAAAGACCTTTGAAAGGCTTGCGGGGAGGATTGAGTATAACCTTGCATGCCGCGCAGGAGAGCTTAAAACAGGCGCCATCCTCTTTTCAAAGGAATATGGATTTTTGTGCGAAACGGCTTTGGCACAGGAGCTTTTAAAAGATATAGTGAAAGAGCAAAGTAAGGAGAATTAAGATGGTACATTTTGTCGGTGCAGGCAGCGGTGCGGTTGATTTAATCACCGTTCGCGGCGCAAGGCTTCTTTCGGAGGCCGATGTAATTATATATGCGGGGTCACTTGTTAATCCGGAGCTTTTATCCTATGCAAAGGAGGGCTGCGAGATTCACGACAGCGCAAGGATGACGCTCGAGGAGGTAATCGAGGTTATCGAAAAGGCCGAAGCAAGCAGCAGGGCTACGGTCAGGCTCCACACGGGCGATTCGAGCATATACGGTGCGGTACGCGAACAGTTCGACGAGCTTGAAAAGCGAGGCATAGAGTACGATGTGTGCCCGGGCGTAAGCTCGTTCTGTGGGGCAGCGGCAGCGCTTAAGGCAGAATACACACTGCCGTCGGTAAGCCAGACTGTCATCATAACGCGTGAGGAGGGCAAGACTCCGGTGCCGGCAGGTCAGTCGGTAAAGGAGCTTGCAAGCCACGGCGCAACGATGGTTCTTTTCCTAAGCACTTCGCTGACAGAGAAGCTTCAGGCAGATCTGCTTGAGGGGGGATACCCGGCGCAGACACCTGTCGCTGTTGTAAGCAAGGCGACATGGCCTGACGAGCGCATTTTCCGCTGCTCGGTAGGCGATTTACATAAAACGGTTACTGAAAATGGTCTCACGAAGACCTCACTGATTATAGTCGGAGACTGTATGGGCGACGAATATGCGAGGTCGCTGCTTTATCATCCGGGATTTACCACTGAGTTCAGAGAGGCAAAGGAATAATGAAGGTCTTTATATTTGCATATTCAAATAAGGCATGCGAGACGGCAGGGAGAGTGGCTGAGTGCCTCTGTGACTGCGGTATCAACGGCGCAGGTGCCGGTGCAGGTGCTGATGAAATCTCGTGCTTTACTATAGACAAATATCTGCGGCCGGGATTTTCCGTGATTGGCGAAGGCTGCAAAACGAGCCGAGACTTTTACGGGAAATGCTTTGAGGAAGGCGATGCACTGGTGTCCGTTGGAGCCTGCGGGATTGCTGTAAGGCATATTGCGCCTTTCATAAAGGACAAGGCAAAGGACCCCGCGGTAATTGTAATAGATGAGCTTGGGAAATACGTAATCCCGATTCTTTCAGGGCATATAGGTGGTGCCAACAGGCTGGCAGGGGAGATTGCTGAAAAAATAGGCGCAGTGCCGGTTATAACAACAGCGACGGATATAAACGGCAGGTTTTCCGTGGATACATGGGCTGCCGAAAACGGATATGTGATTGGCAGCATGAAGCTCGCAAAGGCGATTTCTGCCGAGATACTCGAAAGAGATGTGCCTTTACTTTCGCAGCTTCCGGTTTCGGGAAGACTGCCAAGTGGTATTTTTGACTGGGCTACGCCGGGGAAAGCTGCGGCTTTGGGCGACAGAAAGCCGGAAATCGGGATATGTATAGGGTATAAAACCGAATCGCTTGAGAATGAACCTTTTTCAAGGACTTTGCATCTGATACCGAAATGCCTTACGCTGGGTATAGGCTGCAGAAAGGGAACGCCAAAGGAAAAGATTGCGGAGGCGGTTAAAGCGGTGTTTGACGAAGCAGGGCTTGATTTAAGGGCGGTAAAGGAAGCTGCTTCAATAGATATCAAAAAAGACGAATCCGGCCTTTTGGAGTACTGCTCGGATTTGGGGGTGCCGGTTAAGTTTTACAGCGCAGACGAGCTTTCGAATGCAAAGGGTGAGTTTTCGGCGTCAGAGTTTGTAAAGAATGTAACCGGAGTGGATAATGTATGCGAAAGGGCTGCCATTATCGCTTCGGACAGAATAATCGTTAAAAAGATGGCTTTTGACGGTGTGACCGTAGCTGTCGGTTTGGAAGACAAAGAGGTGTTATTTTGAGCATGCTTTATGTAGTGGGAATAGGCCCGGGAAACTATGAAAATATGACTGTGGCTGCGGACACAGCGCTTAAGAATTGTGATGTAATAATCGGATACAGCGTTTATGTCGACCTGGTAAAGGAAAGATATCCCGAAAAGGAGTTCTTTACTACGCCCATGACGCAGGAAGCAGACAGGTGCAGAGCGGCTTTGGAGCGTGCGCGTGATGGCAAAAATGTTGCGCTTATCTGCTCGGGCGACAGCGGAATTTACGGTATGGCGGCCTTGGTCTATGAACTAAAGGGGGAGGAGAAAGAACCGGAAATCAAGGTGATTCCGGGGCTTACGGCAGCAGGCAGCGGTGGAGCTGTTCTGGGTGCGCCGCTTACACATGACTTTGCGGTGATATCGCTTAGCGACAGGCTTACACCTTGGGAAAAAATCGAAAAAAGGCTGGAAGCTGCAGCAGCGGCGGATTTATCGATTGTGCTGTATAATCCTGCAAGTAAGGGCAGACCGGATCATTTGAAAAGGGCTTGCGAGATACTGATGAGGCAGCTCCCCGGCAGCAGAATCTGCGGAGTTGCGAGGAACATCGGGCGGGAAGGCGAAAGCAGGAGGATTATGACGCTTTCCGAGCTTGGCGATGCTGAAATTGATATGTTCTGCACAGTATTTATCGGAAATGCGATGACAAAGGTAATTGGCGGAAATATGGTAACACCGAGAGGATATAAAAATGTGTAATATTTGTGTATTTGCGGGTACGGTGGACGGCAGAAAATTAAGCGAGCTTTTGGCAGATGCGGGCGCAAAGGTTACGGTCTGCGTTGCGACGGAATATGCGTTTGAGCTCATTGAAGAAAATGAAAATCTGACTGTTCATACGGGCAGGCTAAGTGAATCGGAAATGGAGGATTTCCTGGAAAGCGGGGAATTTGACATTGTCATCGATGCGACACACCCTTATGCGAAGGAAGTGACTGAAAACATCATAAAAGCAGCAGGTGGTGCGGATGTGGAGTACAAAAGGCTCATTCGGCCCGGAACCGAATTCGGCAGCGATGCAAAGGTGTTTGACAGTGCCGAGGAAGCCGCCGAGTTTTTGGACGGTACCGAAGGCAATATACTGCTCACAACGGGCAGCAAGGAGCTTCATAAGTTTTCGAAGATAAAGGGCTTTTCAGAAAGGGCTTTTGCGAGAGTCCTGCCATCGGAAGAGTCGTTAATGCTCTGCGAGCAAGCAGGATTATCACCTTCGCACATCCTTGCTGCGCAGGGCCCGTTCTCTGTGCTCTTTAATATAGAGCATCTTTCCATGACAGACGCAAAGTGGCTTGTTACAAAGGATGGAGGAAACAGAGGAGGCTTTGGCGAGAAAGCTGCGGCTTCAATTAATAAGGGTGTTAAGTTAATAATTATCGGAAGACCTCCGCAGGTGCAGGGGTCTGAGTTTAATGAGCTTTTCAAAGAGATGTGTGACAGGTTCGGCCTGAAACAGAAAAGAAAAGTGACTGTTGTAGGAATAGGGCCGGGCAGTAAAATGAACATGACCTTTGAGGCATTTACTGCAATTGGCTGCGCAGACTGCCTAATCGGTGCCGAAAGGATAGTTGGTTCGGTTTCGGATGGGAGCAAACCTGCATTTTATGAGATTTCGCCCGAAAAGATTGTAAAGGCTATAGAGGAAAATCCCGAATATGCAACTGTCTGTGTTTTGATGTCGGGAGATTCGGGCTTTTACAGCGGTACAAAGAAGCTGCTGCCGATGCTTTCGCGATACAGCGTGAGGGTGCTGCCGGGAATCAGCTCATTTTCATACCTGTGCTCGTTAATCGGTATGTCTTACGAGGATGCGAGGTTTATCAGCCTTCACGGGCGCGATGCAAATCTTGCCGCCGCTGTAAGAGGTAACAGAAAGGTGTTTGTACTTTCGGGAGGAGACGAGGGCGTTTCAAGGCTTTGCGAAAGGCTTGAAGCTGCAGGTCTTTCCAATGTGACGGTTTATGTGGGTGAGAGACTCAGCTATTCTGATGAAAGCGTTACCATAGGGAAGCCGGCGGAGTTTTTGGGAATGGAATTTGATTCGCTCAGCTCTGTTTTGATTGTAAATGATGCGCCCGATTTGTCTGCGGCTTATGGACTGGCGGACGAAGAGTTTTTGAGAAACCTCGGCGAAGACGAGGTTGTGCCGATGACAAAAATGGAAGTAAGGGCGGTCGCACTTTCAAAGCTTGGTCTAAAAAAAGACAGTATCTGCGTGGATGTAGGTGCCGGAACGGGCTCTGTATCGATTGAAATGGCGCGGACTGTGACATGCGGCCATGTATATGCGATTGAGTGCAAGGAAAAGGCATTGAAGCTTCTCGAAAAGAATAAAAAAAGCTTTGGAACAGAGAATATGACGATAGTGCGGGGCTTTGCACCTGAGGCGCTTTCGGGCATCACCGGGGCCACGCATGCGTTTATAGGCGGCAGCTCGGGAAATGCGCGGGAAATAATAAAAAAGCTGCTTGAGATTAATCCAGATATCAGGATTGTTGCAACCGCAATCGCTCTCGAGACTGTGGGCGAGCTGACGGGCATAATTGATGATTTTGGGTTTGAAGAAAAGGAAATTGTTTCCATGACTGTTGCGAGGAGTAAAAAGGCCGGAGCATATAATCTTATGAGCGGTCAGAACCCTGTTTATATATTTACTATGCAAAAGAAAGCCGAATGATAATCGGCTGTGGAGGTAGGTTATGGGCTGGTATTTATCAGCGCTGCCAATAGGTTTTTTACTGGATCTTTTGTTTGGGGATCCGAAGGGGATTGTTCATCCTGTTGTTTTGATAGGAAAGCTGATAGATTTTTTGGAAAAGCTTTTCAGGAAGATATTTCCCAAAACCAAAACAGGCGAAAATATAGCGGGACTTGCTGTGTGGATAGTTACCGTGGGACTGACGGGTGTGATTTCAGTAGGTTTTACGGCATTATGCTACAAGGTTCATCCTGCACTCGGGATGACAGTCGAGGGCATAATGTGCTGGCAGATACTGGCTGTTAAATCGTTAAAGGCGGAGAGCATGAAGGTTTACGATGCTCTTGAGGGGGGCAGTATTGAAGATGCGAGGCGTGCTGTTTCCATGATAGTGGGCCGAGATACCGCAGAGCTCGATGATTCGGCGGTGACGCGCGCAGCGGTTGAAACCGTTGCAGAGAATACATCGGATGGCGTGGTTGCGCCGCTCTTTTATATGGCTTTGTTTGGCGCTGCGGGCGGTTTTGTGTATAAAGCGGTAAATACAATGGATTCAATGCTTGGTTACATTGAAGAGCCCTATAAAAATGTAGGACTGGTTCCTGCAAGGATGGATGATGTTTTCAACTTCCTGCCGGCGCGGCTGTCAGCATTTTTTATGTTGTTTTCAGGGCTGCTTTTGGGGATGGATGCAGGCAGAGGCTTTAAGATTTTCAAGCGGGATCGTTATAATCATGCGAGCCCGAACTCCGCACAGACCGAATCGGTATGCGCAGGCCTGCTGGGTCTCAGGCTCGCAGGCGATGCGTACTATCACGGAGTGCTTCACAAAAAGAAGTATATCGGCGATGCAACCAGAGAAATAGAGCACGAGGATATTAAAAGAGCTTGCAGACTGATGTATGCAACATCGTTTGTGGCGCTTCTTTTTAGCATCACACTCAGATTTATCATTTTAGGCTAATTTGGGGACAGGCACCAAATTGGAAGAAAAGCGAATTTAGGGACAGGTCAGAAGGGCTGTAGGGAGAACTGACGGTCAGACCTGTCCCTAAATTGGAAAAAAGGCGAATTTGGTGCCTGTCCCCAGATTGGAGGAGGAATGCTTTATAACAAGAAAAACCCGCACGGCGGGGACATTTACGGTCAAAATATAATATTGGATTTTTCGGCTAATACTAATCCTTTAGGCACCCCCGAAGGGGTTAAACGAGCGATACGGGATAGCCTAGAGACTCTCGACAGGTATCCCGATCCCTTTTGCCGGAGGCTGGGCGAAGCCCTGGCCGGGCACGAGGGCGTGCCCGTAGATTACCTCATCTGCGGCAACGGCGCAGCTGAGGTAATCTACGCCTACTGCGCAGCAGTAGGCGGCCCGGGCGGATTGGTTGCCGCAGAAACTGCGCCAACCTTTGCGGAATATTCCTTGGCACTTGAAAATGCCGGCTGCAGAATAATCAGATATCCTCTTAAAGCTGAAAACAGCTTTGACCTCGATTCAGGATTTTTTGATTTTCTAAAGGCTGAAAAACCGGATATCATCTTTCTTTGCAGCCCCAACAATCCTACAGGCAGACTGATTGAAGAAGGTCTTCTTCTTGAAATCATAAAGTACTGCGGAGAAAATAAAATCAGATTATTCCTCGACGAATGTTTTTTGGATCTTTCGGACGGAGGCAGAGATGTCAAAGATTTGCTGCGAGATAATCCACACCTATTTATCCTAAAAGCCTTCACCAAAAGCTACGGTATGGCAGGTGTCAGACTCGGCTATGGGATGACATCGGATAAAGAGCTTCTCGAAAAAATGGCAAAGGCCGTCCAGCCCTGGAATGTTTCGAGCATTGCACAGGCAGCCGGCATTGCCGCATTAAAGGAAACAGAATTCCTCGAGGATGCACGGAGCCTGATATCTTGCGAGAGAGCCTGGATGAAAGCGCAGCTTGAAGGCCTTGGATACTATACGACGGATTCTAAAACCAACTATCTTCTCTTCAAAGCAGAGGAGAATCTGGCGGAAAAATTACTCGGCAAAGGCATTGCAATCAGAAAATGCGATAATTATCACGGCCTTTGCAGCGGCTGGTTCAGAACTGCAGTCAGAACTCATAAAGAAAATGAACAGCTGATCAATGCTATAAAAGAGATAAAAGCGTAGCTGAAAGGAAAAGGTATGGCTAAAAACATAATGATTCAGGGCACGATGTCAAATGCCGGAAAAAGTCTGCTTGCAGCGGGTTTATGCAGAATATTTGCGCGCGAAGGCTATAGGGTTGCACCTTTCAAAAGCCAGAATATGGCCCTCAATTCCTTTATTACAAAGGAAGGCGGCGAAATGGGCAGAGCTCAGGTCGTACAGGCCGAGGCGGCAGGCATAGCACCCGACACCAGGATGAATCCGATTCTCCTGAAGCCGACAACCGACGTCGGCAGCCAGATAATCGTAAACGGCAAAGCAATCGGCAATATGGCGGCAATGGAATACTACCGCCGAAAGAAAGAGTTCATACCCGAAGTTATGAAGGCATACGAAAGTCTTGCCTCAGAATATGACATAATCGTAATCGAGGGAGCGGGAAGCCCTGCGGAGATAAATTTAAAGGACGAAGACATAGTGAATATGGGACTTGCAAAGCTGGTGGACGCACCGGTCCTGCTGGCGGGCGATATAGACAGAGGCGGCGTTTTCGCACAGCTTTACGGCACGATAAAGCTACTTGCAGCCGATGAGCAAGCTCGCATAAAGGGCACGATAGTCAACAAATTCCGCGGCGACCGCGCAATACTCGAGCCGGGCCTAAAAACCCTCGAAGAGCTTTGCGGCGTTCCCGTAGCAGGCGTGGTTCCGTACATCCACGTGGACATCGATGACGAAGACAGCCTCAGCGAGCGCTTTAAAAGCGGCCGCGAGCGAAAGCTCATCGACATCGCGGTTATAAAGCTTCCGAGAATCTCAAACTTCACTGACTTTTCACCTTTCGAGCGTTACGAAAATGTATCACTCCGCTATATCGAAAGCACCGGTGAGCTGCACGAGCCCGACATGATAATAATCCCAGGCACCAAGAGCACGATTGAAGACCTGAGATGGCTTCGCGAAAGCGGGCTTGAGGCCGGTGTAAAGCAGCAGGCGGACAGGGGAACTCTCGTCTTTGGCATATGCGGCGGCTATCAGATGCTTGGCAAAACCGTCAAAGATCCCGATATGGTCGAAGCAGCAGGGACGAAGGAAATTGCCGGAATGGGCTTTATCCCGATGGAAACCGTATTTCTCGGTGAAAAAGTGCAGCGGCAGAGCTCAGGAAAAATCCCAGAAACAGAAGGAATATTAAAGGGCCTTTCAGGCATGAAATACGAAGGCTATGAAATCCACATGGGACGCAGCCAAGAAAAGCTTCCGGTTCTCGCCGGCGGCGGAAATATTTACGGAAGCTACATTCACGGCATATTTGATGCACCCGGCATAGCTGACGAAATACTAAAGGTGCTTTGCACGAGAAAGGGCGCGGAATTCAGCGCGCTCGGTACATTCGACCCAAAGGACTACAAAGAAAAGCAGTACGACAAGCTGGCTGACGCGCTGCAAAGCGGCCTTGATATGGAATATATCTACAAGGTTTTAAACAGAGAGGTCTAAAATTCATAGTTGTGCAAAACGAGAAGAAAAATAATCATGCCTTAAAGGTTGTTTTTATCCCTGTAAAGCGGTATAATACCCAAAAGGTCAAATTTTGACAAACATGAGATAAAAGGAGATGAAGCTATGATTACTAGAAATGAAGCATTTGAACTTTTAAAAAAGTACAACAAGGACAGATTTCACATACAGCATGCCCTTACCGTAGAGGCGGTCATGCAGTGGTTTGCGGATGAACTCGGATACAAGGACGAGATTGAATACTGGGGAATCGTAGGACTTCTCCATGATATAGATTTTGAGATATATCCTGAGGAGCACTGCTTTAAAGCACCCGAGCTGCTGCGCGAAGGTGGCGTAAGCGATGATGTTATCCACGCTGTGTGCTCACACGGCTTCGGCATCGAAGCGCCAAACGGTCAGGTTATAGATGTTGAACCGACACGCGAGATGGAAAAGGTTCTCTTTGCGGCAGATGAACTGACCGGTTTAATTTGGGCAGGAGCACTTATGCGCCCTTCAAAGAGCACAAAAGATATGGAGCTTAAATCACTCAAAAAGAAGTACAAGGACAAGCATTTTGCAGCGGGCTGCTCGAGAGAAATCATTCAGCGCGGTGCAGATCAGCTCGGCTGGGAGCTCGAAAAGCTGCTCGAAATGACACTTCAGGCAATGGCAGCAAAGGAAGATCAGATTAACGAGGAAATGGCAGAGTATGACAAAGCAAACTAGAGGGTTTGAAGAAAACGGTCAGAATAAAACAGTTGAGTTATTAATAACGGACTTTACAGATATGGGTCAGGGCGTCGGACGCATCCCGGAGGGGGCGGAGGACGCCCTTTTAGGGCTTACGGTGTTTGTTGAGGGGGCATATCCGGGCGACACTGTTCGTGCCCGCATCACAAAGGTAAAAAAGAGCTTCGCAAACGCTGAAACCGTCGAAATACTCGAAGCCTCTGAGGACAGACTCAGCGAGGCTGAAATTTGTCCTTATGCGGGAACCTGCGGAGGATGCGTCTATGCAGGCTACTCGTACGAGGGACAGCTGCGCTTAAAAGAAAAGCAGGTCTGCGACAAGCTTACCCGGCTCGGCGGTTTGGAAGAACCAAAGGTTAACCCTATAATCGGCATGACAGAGCCGGCCTTTTACCGCAACAAGGCGGAGTTTGCGGTAGGCCCGGGCGGTGAAGTGGGCTTTTTCAGCCCAAAGAGCCACAAGGTTATCGACTGCAAGACATGCCTTCTTCAAATGCCTTCCGCAATGGCGGTAGCAGAAGCACTGCGGCAGTACATAAGCCTCGCAAAGCCTTCCGCTTATGACAGGGCAACCGGCAAGGGCCTGCTTCGGGGCATGGTTGTGAAGACAGCGCCCGGCACGGGAGAGGTCATGGTAATAATTGTGGCTACGGGTGAAGAGCTGCCTCAGCCGCAGCTTCTGGTCGATTTGCTTGACGATGCAATTTACAATGCTGCGCCGGAGGGTGAGGCGGAATATTCGCTTGAGAGCGTGATAATAAACATAAACCGTGGAAAGGGCAGTGAAGTGCTTGGCGAAAAGTGCATAACGCTTGCAGGAAAGCCGGCTATACGCGAATGCGCAAAGGTGGGGAATGTGAGCCTTGAGTTCGAAATCTCGCCGCTCGCCTTTTATCAGGTAAATACCGTTCAAATGGAAAAGCTCTACGGCAAGGCACTGGAATATGCAGCTCTTAATGGCGATGAGAAAGTGTTCGACCTTTACTGCGGCATTGGAACTATCGGTCTCTTTGCGGCAAGGCAGATGTCTGAAATGAGCAGCGGCTCGGAGGGAAAAGGCTTTATCTACGGAATAGAGTCGGTAAAGGGCGCGATACTTGATGCAAACCGCAATGCTGTAATTAACGGAATTGTGAACGCGAGATATTTTTGCGGCAGGGCGGAGGACGAAATCGGAAAGCTGCTTGCCGGATACACAGACCGATTCGGTGAAAGCGTGCCTGCGGCAAAGCCGGATGTAGTTATATTAGACCCACCGCGCGCAGGCTGCGATGAAAGATTGCTTGAGGCCGTATCCGAGTCTGCTCCAAGCCGCATAGTTTACGTAAGCTGCGATCCCGCGACACTTGCACGTGATGTGAAGTACCTGACCGCATGCGGCTATGAATTTATAGAAGCAACGCCCGTGGACATGTTCCCGCACACGGGGCATGTGGAGACGGTAGTATTGATGTCAAGGGTCGAAGGGAAATAGCCGCGAAAGCCCTTGATTTCAGGCGTTTTTCGGCTCCCGATGGTTTCCAGCGGGTGGAGCGGGTAATAGTCTGCGGTACCTTATCCAAGGGCAATCTGGTGCAAAAAGTGTGAGAGTTGAGTTGCCACGATAGATGTCACTATGTTGAGTTGCCGAGTTAGATGTCGGGGAGTTGTGGCTGTGAGATAGATGTCAGCACAACAAATC